>ERZ1674044.4-NODE-4-length-150047-cov-31.478612_pt1 | contig 150047 bp, 158 predicted proteins | sample MGYA00581132_ERZ1674044 | MGnify/ENA primary metagenome ERZ1674044 (study PRJEB41354, sample SAMEA4873341) | human saliva metagenome | biome: human-associated habitat [ENVO:00009003]; feature: mouth environment [ENVO:08000002]; material: saliva material...
ACACTGGATTTTGATTCCAGCATGCGAAGGTTCGAATCCTTCCTCCCCAGCCAAACCCTTTGTTGGGGAGTCGTCAAGCGGTTAAGACACTGGATTTTGATTCCAGCATGCGAAGGTTCGAATCCTTCCTCCCCAGCCAAATAAAAGCGTGTAAGTTTTCTTACACGCTTTTTTACGCTCAGAGCGAAATAACGCTGAAAAACTTTTTTTTACCCGTCTTTACGCGTATAATCGCATAATTAGTGTCTTAGACATAGGGCAAAGGGAAGCGTAATGTTTTCTGCGCGTAAATCAAATCTAGAATCAGGTGAAGATATGGCTGCTTATGACAGTTTAATGGTGTTTACCGGTAATGCAAATCCGGAATTGGCGCAACGTGTTGTCAAACATTTGGATATTTCACTCGGCGAAGCCACCGTTTCCAAATTCTCTGATGGCGAAGTAGCCATTGAATTGCTGGAAAATGTGCGTGGTCGCGATGTGTTTATTTTGCAACCTACTTGTGCGCCTACCAATGACAACCTGATGGAAATTTTGACTATGGCCGATGCACTCAAACGTGCTTCTGCCGGTCGTATTACCGCTGCGATTCCTTACTTTGGCTATGCACGCCAAGATCGCCGTCCACGCTCTGCCCGTGTACCGATTTCCGCCAAATTAGTGGCGAATATGTTGTACTCAGCAGGTATCGACCGCGTATTGACTGTTGACTTGCATGCCGACCAAATTCAAGGTTTCTTTGATATTCCGGTAGATAATATTTACGCTACCCCGATTTTGTTGAACGATATTAAACAGCAACGCATTGATAATTTGACCGTTGTCAGCCCTGATATCGGTGGTGTTGTACGTGCGCGCGCTGTTGCTAAATCTTTAAATGCTGATTTGGCCATTATCGATAAACGCCGTCCTAAAGCCAATGTGGCTGAAGTAATGAATATTATCGGTGACATTCAAGGCCGTACTTGCTTGATCGTAGATGATATGATCGATACGGCAAATACTTTGTGTAAAGCAGCCGTTGCTCTGAAAGAGCGCGGTGCAGATCGTGTACTGGCATACGCCAGCCATGCAGTATTCTCCGGTGAAGCAGTGAATCGAATTGCTTCTTCTGAAATTGACCAAGTAGTTGTGACAGATACGATTCCGTTGTCTGAAGCGGCTAAAAAATGTGAACGCATCCGTCAAGTAACTATTGCCGGTTTGCTGGCTGAAACGGTACGCCGTATCAGCAATGAAGAATCCGTCTCATATCTTTTTAATGAAGAAGTGATGACAGGCAGCATGTTGCTGCCATAACCCCATGTCGTCTTAAGCTGGTCGCGGCCGATGACGACGATTTTATCTAAATTGGAGTATTAAACATGACTTACGAAATTCAAGCCTCTGTACGCGAAGCCCAAGGCACTGGTGCGAGCCGCCGCCTGCGTCGCGAAGGCCAAATCCCTGGCATTCTGTACGGTGAAGGTCAAGAGCCTGTTGCTATCGCTGTAGACCACAAAACTGTATTCTACGCATTGGAAAAAGAATCTTTCCATACCGCTTTGATTAAACTGTCTCTGAACGGTGAAACCAAAGACGTTATCGTGCGTGACTTCCAAATGCACCCATTCCGTCGCGAAGTTCAACACATCGACTTCCAAGCTGTGAAAGCCGATCAACCTGTACGCATCCGCGTTCCTCTGCACATTGTTAACGCTGAAAACTCTCAAGCTGTTAAACTGCAAGGTGGTCGCGTATCTCTGTTGAATACTTCTGTTGAAGTAATTGCTTTGCCTGCAAACATTCCTGCTTTCTTGGAGCTGGATTGTACATCAGTAGTTGCCGGCGACATTCTGCACTTGTCAGACATCAAACTGCCGGAAGGTGTTGAAAGCGTTTCTCTGAAACGTAACGAAAACTTGGCTGTTGCTACTGTTACCGGTAAAAAACGCTAATCGTAGTGAATATAAGAAAACCGTATCAGATAAATCTGATACGGTTTTTGTTTGATGTAAGCGGCTATAAATTCAAATAGTGGAGATAAAGCCAAAGTATCTTATAAAGTCATTTGCTATAAAACTTGGTATAGCGTAAAGCGATACGTTTTATAAGATTGAAGCAATTTCTTTGCGAAGCTTATTAAGAAAGCGTCCATGCCGTACCCATTGTGCAGCTGATTCATAATCCTGCTGTTCAAATGCTTGTTTCAAATCTTGATATAGGCTGCTTTGTGCATTTTGGATTTCTTGATCCAATGCTCGGATGGCATCATGGTTTTGTTCCATCTGAGCATCCATTAATGTTTCTCGCCATTCCATTTGTTGCATGAGGAATTCTGGAGAGAAAGAAGTATGTTCAGGTGCGTCAGCATCGATACCTTGCATTTTCAACAGGTACGCAGCGCGGTCAATGGGATTTTTTAAGGTACGGTAGGCTTCGTTGATGGTGGACGACATCATCACAGCCTGTTTTTGCTCGAAGGCGGAGGCTGAAGCGAATTTGTCAGGATGGAAACGTGCAGCCAAGGCGCGATAGGTTTGCTCCAAGTTTTCGGCATCGATATCGAAAGTGGGTTCAAGCTGGAAGAGTGTGAAATATTGAGACATGGCGGGATAATTAATGTGAAATTTTCGGCAGAAACCTGATTTTGCCTTATAATTCGCTAATTCTTAACTAAAAGGACTGAATATGAGCAGTAAAGTGCAACATAATAAAGGCAAAATACGCGACAATGCTTTAAAAGCCTTAGTGAAATCCGATTTGTTCCGACACAAGGTGGAGCGGAAAAGAAAAGGCAAAGGCAGCTACAACAGGCAGGAAGCGAAAAAATGGCGGGACGGTTTTGATACTGTCCCGCTATTTTTATGTCTTAAACGTGGAAGCTCTCGCCGCAGCCGCAAGAGTCTTTGACATTCGGGTTTTCAAATTTGAAACCTTCCTGCAAACCTTCTTTGGTGTAATCGACTTGTGTGCCGTCCAGATAAACCAAGCTTTTCGGGTCGATATAAATGCGCGCGCCGTGTTCTTCGAAAATCAGGTCGTCCTCGTTCGCTTCATCGACAAATTCAAGGTTGTATGCCATGCCTGAGCAGCCGCTGGTTTTCACACCCAAGCGCACGCCCAAGCCTTTGCCGCGTTTAGTCAGGTAGTTGTTAATGTATTTGGCTGCGTTTTCTGTGATGGTAATCATACTTTTTCCTCATTTCGCAATTATTTTCTGTTTGCCAGTTTTTATTTCAGACGGCCTCTTGATTTTCAGACCGTCTGAAAACGCTGTTTTGCCCACTCTATTGCAGCGGCAATGGCAGCTTTTGCCTGCGGACTGTTTTTCCAACAGGTCGAGCCGGTCAATTGTGCGCCCTGTTCCAAAATATCGTCCAAATCCGCTGCCGCCAGCGTGGCGATATCATCCAAACCCATTTGCTGCAAACGCTGCAATACGGTTTTGCCTATGCCTTTGACGGCAAGCAGGGATTGGGCTTCTTCATCGGTAAAAGGCATATCGTCTTCTTTGATTTTTCAGGAGTATCGACCAAATATAATCCTGCGGCTTATTTGCCCTCTCCCTAACCATCTCACGCGGGGAGAGGGAATAGAATGGTAGGCAGCCTCAAATTTGGCGGTAACTTCAAAAGGATTAAGTTTCTGTGTCCTCAATTCACCCTGTCTGTTTAAGAGAGGAACAAACCGTTATGTTTGCTTTTCCTGAAAACTCTAAGACTTTCAGAAATCCTATGAACGTCTGCCGACAAAACACCAACCGAATCGGGTTATTTGTTTTCCTGACGTTTACGATAGTCGGCAACAGCTGCTTTTACCGCATCTTCAGCCAAGATGGAGCAGTGGATTTTCACCGGCGGCAGCTCCAATTCTTCAGCGATTTCGCTGTTTTTGATTGCCAGCGCGTCATCCAGGCTTTTGCCTTTAACCCACTCGGTAATCAGGCTGGAAGAAGCAATGGCAGAACCGCAGCCGTAAGTTTTAAATTTCGCATCTTCAATGATACCTTCGTCGTTCACTTTGATTTGCAGGCGCATGACGTCGCCGCAGGCCGGCGCGCCGACCATGCCAGTGCCGACAGACTCGTCATTTTTGTCGAAAGTACCGACGTTGCGGGGATTTTCGTAGTGATCGATTACTTTATCGCTGTATGCCATGATGTGGTTTCCTTAATGTTTTTAATGGTGTAAATGGTTTGTTTGCTGATATTCAGACGGCCTGAATTAGATTTTGCACGCGCCGCCTTCGCAGCCGTCGTCATTTTCTGAATCGACGCCGCCTTCTACGATAACGCCGTCAAAATCTTCAAGCAGCTTGTCGAGATTGTCGAGGTCAAGTTCTTGTTCGTCCATTTTTATGTCTTTAAGGCTAGGATATTAAAGGAAATTTATATATAGGTTGTCTGAAAAGTTTTATTGATTTTCAGACGACCTTTTATAAATGAAGATTAATGCGTCGCCCATTCAATCGAGTTCAAATCAATCCCGTCTTTGAACATTTCCCACAGCGGAGACAGTTCGCGCAGTTTGCCGATTTTGGATTTAATCAGTTCTGCTGCGAATTTCACTTCTTCTTCGGTGGTCATGCGGCCGAAGGTGATGCGCAGGGATGAGTGCGCCAGTTCGTCGTTGCGGCCCAGCGCGCGCAGGACGTAGCTGGGTTCGAGCGAGGCGGAGGTGCAGGCGGAGCCGCTGGACACGGCGAGTTCTTTCACCGCCATAATCAGGCTTTCGCCTTCGACGAAGTTGAAGCTGACGTTCAGGTTGTTCGGGGCGCGGTGTTCGAGGTCGCCGTTGATATAGACTTCTTCGATGCCTTCGATGCCTTTAAGGAAGATGTCGCGCAGTTTGCGGTAGTGCGCCATGTCTTGCTCGAGTTCTTCTTTGGCGATGCGGAAGGCTTCGCCCATGCCGACGATTTGGTGGGTCGGCAGGGTGCCGCTGCGGAAGCCGCGTTCGTGGCCGCCGCCGTGCATTTGGGCTTCGAGACGCACACGTGGTTTGCGGCGGACGTACAGGGCGCCGATGCCTTTAGGGCCGTATACTTTGTGGCCGGACATGGACAGCAAATCAACTTTGGCGGCTTCAACGTCGACAGGCACTTTACCGCAGGCTTGGGCGGCATCGACGTGGAAAATGATTTTGCGTTCGCGGCAGATTTCGCCGATGGCGGGAATGTCTTGTACTACGCCGATTTCGTTATTTACCCACATCACGGAAATCAGGATGGTGTCTTCGCGGATGGCGGCTTTCAGTACGTCTAAATCAACCAAGCCGTTTTCTTGTACGTCCAGATAAGTTACTTCAAAGCCTTGGCGTTCGAGTTCGCGCATGGTGTCAAGCACGGCTTTGTGCTCGGTTTTGACGGTGATGAGGTGTTTGCCTTTGGTTTTGTAGAAGTTTGCCGCGCCTTTGATGGCAAGGTTGTCGGACTCGGTCGCGCCGCTGGTGAAGATGATTTCTTTGGGGTCGGCGTTAATCAGTGCGGCGATGTCGGCGCGGGCTTTTTCGACTGCCTCTTCTGCTTCCCAGCCGAATGCGTGGCTGTTGGAAGCGGGGTTGCCGAAGGTTTCGGTCAGGTAGGGAATCATTTTTTCGGCAACGCGTTTGTCAACGGGGGTGGTGGCGGCGTAGTCGAGGTATACAGGGGTTTTGACGGTCATGGTTTGCTCTTTCGTTGGGTCATCTGCCTGCGGTCTTTGCCGTAGGTCGGTTTAATGAATGTGTGTAAAGGTAACGACATGACTGCTGTCGCTGCAATTTTTTTGTTCAATGATGCTTTGCAGCGTAACGCTGCTGAGGTAATCATTGATGGTTTTGTTTAAGTTTTCCCAAAGGTCATGGGTCAGACAGGGGGCGCCGTGGTGGCAGTTTGCTTTGCTGCCGCATTGTGTGGCATCCAGTCGGTCTTCGGCTGCGGAGATGATTTGTGCAATATTGATTTGCTCGGCGGGCGCGGCAAGGATATAGCCTCCGCCTGGGCCGCGTAGGCTTTCAACCAATCCGGCACGGCGCAGCTTGCTGAATAATTGTTCGAGGTAGGAGAGCGATATGCTTTGTCGTTCGCTGATGGCACTGAGTTTGACAGCACCGGTTTGCGCGTTCATCGCCAAATCTATCATGGCGGTTACTGCAAATCGCCCTTTGGTAGTCAGTCTCATGGTGTGGTTGCCTGTGTGGGGCGTTTTTATTAGTGGGGGAATTGTCTAATATCTGAGTGTTTCAGTCAAGTATGTGGCGGCTCGGTTTGATTGTTTGTTTAAATGGTGGCATGGGTTGATTTTTAAATCGGAAAATATTTTCTTTATTTTTCTGTAATTTGGACTTGGGGCCGTCTGAAAAAAGGCTATCAACCCTACAAATGTCAGGGTTAAAATGTTTTGATTTAATATTGATACTAATATAGATTATCAAAATTATTCTTAAAATTTAGTTGTTTTGATGGAGCAAAGTGAAGGGTTGTTTGAAATGTTCAGACGGCCTGAACCATCCGTCTTTACCTTAACAGAGGCAATCGACAATGAAATGTGATTTAAGCAAAATAACCTGTATCGAAGACTTGCGCCTTGTTGCCAAACGTAAAATGCCGCGTATGTTTTATGACTATATCGATTCGGGCTCTTGGACAGAAACTACTTATCGTGAAAACACTTCGGATTTCAAAGACATCCGTTTCCGCCAAAAGGTATTGGTTAATATGGAGGGACGCAGTCTCGAAACCAAAATGATTGGGCAGGATGTGAAAATGCCGGTAGCGATTGCACCGACCGGTTTTACGGGCATGGCGCACGCCGACGGTGAAATTTTGGCGGCGCGTGCGGCGGAAAAATTTGGTATTCCGTTTACGCTTTCAACCATGTCCATTTGTTCGATTGAAGATGTGGCCGAAAACACCAGCGCGCCGTTTTGGTTTCAGCTTTATGTGATGCGCGACCGCGAGTTTATGGAAAACCTGATTAAGCGTGCGAAAGATGCCAAATGTTCGGCTTTGGTTTTGACAGCCGATTTGCAGGTTTTGGGTCAACGGCACAAAGACATTAAAAACGGCCTGTCTGCGCCGCCGAAACCGACCATCGCCAATTTAATCAATTTGGCGACTAAGCCGGAATGGTGCATGAAAATGCTGAACACGGAACGCCGAACCTTCCGCAATATTGTCGGACACGCTAAAAACGTCGGTGATTTGTCTTCGCTGTCTTCGTGGACTTCCGAACAATTCGACCCGCGCCTGAGCTGGGATGATGTGGCGCGCATTAAAGATTTGTGGGGCGGCAAGTTGATCATTAAAGGCATTATGGAACCCGAAGACGCGGAAAAAGCAGCGAAAAGCGGCGCGGATGCATTGGTCGTTTCCAATCATGGCGGCCGTCAGCTTGATGATACCGTGTCTGCCATTAAAGCTTTGCCTGATGTAGTTAGCGCGGTGGGCAGCGACATCGAGGTTTGGATGGATAGCGGTATCCGCAGCGGTCAGGATATTTTGAAAGCTTGGGCTTTGGGTGCAAAAGGCACAATGATAGGCCGCGCGTTCCTGTATGGTTTGGGTGCGTATGGTGAAGAAGGCGTAACCCGTGCGCTGGAAATTCTGTATAAAGAAATGGATATTTCCATGGCGTTTACCGGCCATCGCAATATTCAAGATGTGGATTCCAGCATTTTGCGTTCTACGCGTTGGGCTCAAGATGAATTTTAATTTCTGAACATAAGAAAAGGCCGTCTGAAAATCTGTTTTCAGACGGCCTTTTTATAGATGGCTATTTCTCGTTTTTGCGATACCATTCGATGAAGGCATCGGGTTTGACAAAGCCTAATAAGGCTTCGCTATGACTGCCGTCGGCGCGGACAACAAACACGCCCGGAGGGCCGAAGAGGCCGTATTCTTTCAGTAAGGCCTGATGGTCTGGAGTGTTGGCGGTTACGTCGATTTGGAAGAAGCGCTGCATATCGACTGCTTCGTGTACCTGCGGCTGGTTGAGCGTGTAGGCTGCCATTTCTTTGCAGGATACGCACCAGTCGGCGTAGAAATCAATCAGCACGGGCTTGCTTGGGTCGGCTTTCAAGGCAGCATCCATAGCGGCTTTAAGTTCGCCGACATCGGTAAACATCTTGCCATGGTCGGTTTCTTGTCCGGCTTCGGATGGCGGAACCAGCGTTAAGAAGTGGTGCAGGGCGGTGGTTTGTTTATTGAAGCTTTGCCAGCCAAACCATGAGCCACTAATCAGCAGTAAAAAGCCCAATACGGCGGCAACGGTTTTCAGACGGCCTTTTTGTTTGCCGGATTTTGCCAAAAGCATAAGGGCGGGAACAATCATCAGCAAGGTGTAGAGGCCGACTACTGCGAAATAAGGCAGATGCGGCGTGGCGAGATATACGGCAACGGCCAGCAAGATGAAGCCGAATGCGTATTTGATGCCGTTCATCCAGTCGCCTGCTTTAGGCAGGATATGACCGCCGAATGTGCCGATGATGATGAGCGGTACGCCGGTGCCGAGTGCCAAGACATAAAGCGCGAGGCCGCCCAACACGGCATCGCCGGTTTGGCCGATATAGCCCAAAGCAAATGCCAGCGGAGGCGCAACGCATGGGCCGACAATCAGCGCAGACAAAATACCCATGATAAAGACGGAAACGATTTTACCGCCGGAGAGTTTACTGCTTTGATTTTGGAAATAGGATTGGACGGAGTTGGGTAGCTGGATATTGAAGAAGCCGAACATCGACAGCGCCAATACCACCATCAACGCAGCGGCGGCAAGTACGACCCAAGGCTGTTGCAGCCATACGGTCAACAGCGCACCGGTCAAACCGGCAATCACGCCGACCAAGGTATAGGTCAGTGCCAAACCTTGTACATACACCATAGACAAGGTAAACGCGCGGCCTTTGCCGGCTTTTTTATCGCCCACGACAATGCTGGAAACAATCGGCAGGAGCGGATACATACAGGCGGTAAAGCTTAAGCCCAAACCTGCGACAAAAAACGCCAACAGATTGGCGTTTAAAGTATCCCAAGAGAGCTTGAAGCGGCTGCTGTCGGGATTGTTTGCACTAGGCTGGGCAGGCATTGGGCCGTCTGAAGAGGCGGACGGTTGCAAAAAGCGGTCTTTGGCAGAAACCGGCTCATCGCTTTGCGGCTGGTAAACCCCGTTGCCTTTTACGTCAAACTCAGTATCCACCGGCGGATAACACACACCGGCTTCGGCGCAGCCTTGATAAGTCAGCGTCAGTTTGTATTGCGGCGCGGCTTGTTTGTAAGGCAGGTCAACCTGTGCGGTATGGTGGTAAACCGTTTGTTTGCCAAAGAATTCGTCTTCTTTTTCTTCGCCTTTGCTGAATTTGGGTTCACCCAAGACTTTGTCCGGATCGGTCGCTGCAACGATTTTGGACTGGTACATATAGTAGCCGTCAGCGATTTTGAACTGCACGCTGACGCCTTGATCAGTTACATTGACTTGAGGCACAAAGGCTTGCTCGGGTGGCAGCAAATCATTGGCATCTACTGCGAATGCGAAGCTGCTCAAGCCTAAAAATGCAATGAGGAAATAAAGGAATTTTTTCATAATATCCACGGATATGCCGTTGAGAAACCGTCATTATAAATGATGGGGAAAACAATCGGCTTAATTTAAGTTAAAGATTACGCGAGTTGTCTAATTCTTTTGAATTATATCGGATTGCAGTTAACCGTACATGAGCGATAGTCTCATATTATCGTTCAATTTATGCCAAAGGCCGTCTGAAGATTTTCAGACGGCCTTTGTTGCTATTCGGCTTAACTTTAAGGATAAGCGATATAAGCGTAAGCGGAATGGTTGTGTATCGATTCGAAGTTTTCGCTTTCGACGACGAATGATTCGATGCGTTTGTCGGCTATTAACACCGTGGCCACATCACGAACCATGTCTTCGACAAACTTCGGATTTTCGTATGCTTTTTCCGTTACATACTTTTCGTCAGGGCGTTTGAGCAAGCCGTAGAGCTGGCAGCTTGCCTGTGCTTCAACGTAATCGATGATTTCTTCAATGCCTACATCCGCATTCGCAATCAGACTGACCGTCACATGCGAACGTTGGTTGTGCGCGCCGTATTGGGAAATTTCTTTGGAACACGGACACAAGGAAGTAACCGGAACCATCACTTTCAGGCTGTGGCTGTATGTACCGTTTTTAATTTCGCCGGTCAGGGTAACATCATAGTCGAGCAGCGATTGGATGCCGGAGACCGGCGCGCTTTTCTTGCGGAAAAACGGGAAGGAAACGCTGATTTTGCCGGAATGCGAATCCAGCAGGGCAACCATGTCGGCAGTCAGCTTGTGCAGCGTATCGAAATCCAAAGCATCGGTTTGTTTTTCCATCAGGGCGACAAAGCGCGACATATGCGTGCCTTTTTGGTCAGCAGGCAGGAAAACCGTCATGGTCAGGCGGGCAACGGTGGATTGTTCGCCTTCTTTGCTTTTGAGGGAAATCGGAAAGCGCAGGTCTTTGATGCCGACCTGATTAATCGGCAGGTTGCGTAAATCGCGGCTGGATTGCACGTCTGCAATGGCGTTCATGCGTGGTATGTCCTTCATGATAGGATTGTTGAGATGCGTGTAGGGGAATCGGCTCGTGTCGGCCGATTTGCAAATGCGAGATTATATCACTTGCTTTATCCGCCTGCATTGATTGTTTCTATTTTTCAGATAGTGATAAAATCTTCGATTATTCACATCTACATAGGCAGAGACCAAATGAAATTCGCCACGAAAGCCATCCATTCCAGCTACGATTGCGACGAACACAACCGCGCGCTGATGCCGCCGATTTATCAAAACAGTATGTTTGCGCTGCACGAAATCGGCGAGCAGGTTCCTTACCGCTATTCGCGCCTGAGCAACCCGACCCGCCAAGTCTTGGAAGATACCGTTGCCGATTTGGAGCACGGTGCGGCCGGTTTTGCGTTTTCCAGCGGTATGGCGGGGATTGATGCCGTGTGGCGCACATTCTTGCAACCTGGCGATACCATTGTTGCCGTCGCCGATATTTACGGCGGCGCTTATGATTTATTGGTTGATGTTTATCAAAAATGGGGGGTGAACGTTGTTTTTGCCGATTTGAGCAATCCCGACAATTTGGACGAGCTGCTCAAAGCGCACAATGTCAAACTGGTTTGGCTGGAAACGCCGTCCAATCCGCTTTTGCGCTTGGTAGACATCAAAGCGCTTGCCGAAAAAGCCAAAGCGGCCGGTGCGCTGGTCGGCATCGACAACACCTTTGCCACGCCGTATCTGCAACAGCCGTTGGATATGGGTTGCGATTTTGTGTTCCATTCTGCTACCAAATATTTGTGCGGCCATTCCGACGTATTGATGGGCATTGTTGTAGCCAAAACCAAAGAGCTGGCACAGCCTTTGCACGACATGATGGTGCATACAGGCGCGATTGCAGGTCCGATGGACTGCTGGCTGGTGTTGCGCGGCATCAAAACGCTGGCTCTGCGTATGAACGCCCATTGCCAAAACGCACTCGAAATCGCGCGCCGTTTGGAAGCTCATCCTGCCATTGAAAAAGTGTTCTATCCCGGCCTGCCGTCGCACGAACATTACGAACTTGCCCAAGCACAAATGCCCAAAGGCATTGGCGGCGTGGTTACGGTTTATCTCAAAAACGACACGCGTGAAGCGGCAAACAGCGTGATTAAAAACATGAAACTGGTCAAAATGGCTTCCAGCCTCGGCGGCGTGGAAAGTTTGGTCAACCATTGCTATTCCCAATCCCACAGCGGCGTGCCGCATGATGTGAAAATGGAAATGGGCATCAAAGTCGGCCTGCTGCGTTTCTCTGTCGGTATTGAAGATGTGGACGATATTTGGAACGATATTTCCAAAGCATTGGATACGACTTTGTAAATAAGGCTTAAAGGCCGTCTGAAGGTGGATAGTTTTTCAGACGGCCTTTAGCAATAAATTAGGAATGGATATGAAAACATTATTCGGTGCATTGATGAGTATGGTAGTTTTGGCAGCTTGTACATCTCCTTCAGCGTCTCAGGCTGAACAAACCTCTAAAGCGCAGGTACAAACTCAGCAAACGGCTCAGCCTACTTTAGCCGCCAAATGGCGTGTTGTCGCTTTCAATAAATTCACCGAAAAAGATTTAGCCGGTACTGATGCCTATCTGGATTTAAGCGAGATGCCTAAGGCGTATGGCAAGATGGGTTGCAACGGTATGATGTTCCAAGCCAATACGATTGGTTCGGACAAAATTGATTTTGGCCATATTGCGGTAAGCATGATGCTGTGTGAAGACATGAAGCTGGAAGATGCGTTTTTGCGCAAACAAAGTGTATGGAACTATCGTTTTGACGGTAACGATTTGATTTTGGAACAAAAAGGCATCAGTATCCGTTTGCGCCGTGAATAATCTTAAAGGCCGTCTGAAAATAAATATTTCAGACGGCCTTTTGAATCTTTATAATAAGCCCTATTTGAAACTGATACCGAATATCAAGGAAACCTATTATGGCAGCTTCTCCAGAAGCCAAGTTTACCGAAGAAAAAGTCTTGTGGATCAAACACCATACGCCTAAGCTGATGACTTTTGCCATCAGCCGCCCTGAATCCTACCGTTTTTCGGCAGGGCAGTTTTCGCGGCTCGGGTTTCGCGACGGCGAGGGCTTTATTTGGCGCGCGTATTCTGTCGTTTCTGCCGAATACGCCGATACGCTTGAGTATTTCGCGGTGTTAATCGAAGGCGGCCCGATGTCGGCGCGTTTTGCTGCAATGAAAGAGGGCGATACCATTTTGCTGGATAAAACGGCTACCGGTTTCCTCTTGCCCGAGCGTTTCCCCGACGGCAAAGATTTGGTCATGCTCTGCACGGGTTCCGGCATTGCGCCTTTCCTCTCCATTATCGAGCAACCTGAAATCTGGCAGCGTTTCGACCGTTTGGTCTTGGCGCATTCCGTCTCTTATGCCGACGAATTGATTTTCAACCAACGCCTTGCCGATTTGAAAGAGCATCCGCTGATTGAAGAATATTTCCATAAATTCACTTTTGTTCCGGTTACCACGCGTGAGGAAACGGAAGGCGCATTGAGCGGCAAGCGGATTCCCGAATTGTTGAAGAATGGCGGTTTGGAAGCAAAAATCGGCTTTAAGTTTACCAAGGCCGATACGCGCTTTATGGTTTGCGGCAATCCGGCAATGGTCAAAGACACTTTCCAAGCCCTGATGGATTTGGGCTATGCCATGCACCGCAACCGCATCCCCGGCGAAATCATGATGGAAAATGGTTTTTAACAGATAAATGGTCAAAGGCCGTCTGAACATTTCAGACGGCCTTCAATATTAAATATAAACCGAAAAACAGAGAAAATATGAATATCAAACAATTGATCCAAGCCTTGCCCAAAGCCGAGCTGCACGTCCATATCGAAGGGACGTTCGAGCCGGAATTGATGTTTGAAATCGCCAAGCGCAACCACATAGCGATTCCTTATGAAAATGTCGATGCGGTACGGCAGGCTTATGATTTTCACAATTTGCAGTCGTTTTTGGATATTTATTATGCCGGTGCCGGCGTATTGCTGCACGAAGCGGATTTTTACGATTTGACCCGCGCGTATCTTGAGCGTTGCCGCGAAGACAATGTCGTGCATACGGAAATATTTTTCGATCCGCAAACCCATACTGCGCGAGGCGTGGCGTTTGAAACCGTGATTAACGGCATTGTCCGCGCCTGCCGTGAAGCCGGGCAGCAATGGGGTATAAGTACGCGTTTGGTTATGTGTTTCCTGCGGCATTTGTCGGAAGAAAGCGCATTTGAAACCTTAAATCAGGCTTTGCCTTATAAAGAACACATCATCGGCGTAGGCTTGGATTCGAGCGAGTTGGGGCATCCGCCGTCCAAGTTCGAGCGCGTGTTTGCGCAGGCGCGGGCGGAGGGTTTGTTGACGGTAGCGCATGCCGGAGAAGAAGGCCCGCCGGAATATGTTTACGAGGCTTTGGACTTGCTGCATGTCCGCCGTATTGATCATGGCGTACGGGCGGAAGAAGACGAGGCGTTGATGGCGCGTTTGATTGCAGAGCAAATGCCGTTGACCGTTTGCCCGTTGAGCAATTTGAAATTAAAAGTATTTCCGGAGATGGTAAAACACAATTTGCGCCGTATGTTGCAACGCGGCGTGTTGGTAACCGTCAATTCCGATGATCCGGCGTATTTCGGCGGCTATATGAACCGAAATTTTGTAGCGCTTGCCGAGGCTTTGGATTTGAGTGCGGAAGAAATCAAAACCTTGTGCGCCAATTCGTTCCGCGCTTCGTTTTTGAGCGAGGCGGAAAAGGAAGAATGGATACGGAAGATTGAAGGTTTTGATGTTGAATCATGATAAAAGGCCGTCTGAAAAAGTTTCAGACGGCCTTTTATCATGGCGGTTAATAGTCAACTTTGATTTTGGGCGTTTCCTGCGCGGCTTTGTATTCTTCTTCCAATTCAAAGCGCAGCGGATACAAATTCAATTTTTCCATCAGCAGGCGGTCGCCGTCTTCATCCGGATTGCCCGTAGTCAGCAGCTTGTCGCCATAGAAAATCGAGTTTGCACCAGCCATGAAACACATGGCCTGCATGGATTCCGGCATATTGCTGCGGCCTGCGGAGAGGCGGACGTAACTGTGCGGCATGGTAATGCGTGCGACGGCGATGGTACGGACAAATTCCGTCCAGTCCAAATCTTCGGCATCGGCCAGCGGCGTGCCTTCCACTTTGACCAACTGGTTAATCGGCACGCTTTCGGGCTGCGGGTCGAGGTTGGCAAGGCTGGCAATCAGGCCTGCGCGTTCGGCGCGGGTTTCGTTCATGCCGACGATGCCGCCGCAGCAGATTTTCAAACCGGCATTGCGGACTTTGCCCAAAGTATCCATGCGGTCTTCATGTTTGCGGGTGTGGATGATGTCGTTGTAGCGGTCGGGGTCGGTGTCGAGGTTGTGGTTGTAGTAGTCCAGACCGGCTTTTTTGAAGTCTTCCGCCATGCCGTCTTCGAGCATGCCGAAGGTGCCGCACACTTCCATGCCCAAGCTTTTCACCGCGCTAATGATTTCGGAAACGACAGCCACGTCTTTAGGCTTAGGGCCGCGCCATGCCGCGCCCATGCAGAAACGGCTGGCGCCGCGCGATTGGGCAATTTTGGCTTTTTCGACGATTTCGTCCACATCCATCATCTGCTCTTTGCCCAGATTGGTGTTGTGGTGTGCCGATTGCGGGCAGTAGGCGCAGTCTTCGGGGCAGCCGCCGGTTTTGATGGAGAGCAGGGTGGAAAGTTGGATTTCGCGCGGATTGAAGTTTTGGCGGTGGATTTCGGCGGCTTGGAAAACGAGGTCGAGGAAAGGCAGTCCGAATAAAGCCTCGACATCGCATTTTTTCCAATAACGCGCAGTCGGATGCGGCTTGCGCTCGGTTTGACGGCGCAAGGCTACGGGAGATACGGTCATAATGTGTTCTTTCGTGTTTACAGCGGCGCAGTGTCGCTGACGGCTTGACTGCCGGCGCAATGACGGCAGCAGCAGGTTTGAAATCAATATAAAAGGCCGTCTGAAACGGCGCAGCAAGTGTAACGCTTTTGATAATGTAGGGCAAATGTTTCAGACGGCCTGAAATATGGTCTGCCCGGGTTTGCTATAATCGCATTTTTAATTTTTCCGTTTTCTTATGAACGCGCCCAAAGCCTTCGCCGTACTCGGCCCGACAGCCGGCGGTAAAACCGCACTGGCCTTAAATATTGCCCAATTGTTGCCGGTGGAAATCATCAGTTTGGATTCCGCGCTGGTGTATCGCGGCATGGACATCGGTACGGCCAAGCCGACTGCCGAAGAGCTTGCCGCCGTACCGCATCATTTGATTGATATTATCTCGCCGCTGGAAAGTTACAGCGCGGCGGATTTTGTCGGCGACTGCGTGCGCTTGGTGAACGAAATACATGCGCGCGGACGCTATCCGCTGATTGTCGGCGGCACGATGATGTATTTCCACGCGCTGACGGAAGGTTTGAACGATTTACCCGGCGCGGATGCGGCGGTGCGCGCACAGCTTCAGGCGGAAAAGAACGAACACGGTCTGGCAGGCCTGTATCGCCGTTTGCAGGAAGTTGACCCGATTACGGCAGGCCGTCTGAAAGCCAATGATAGCCAGCGCATTGAGCGCGCTTTGGAAGTCTATCTTTTGACCGGCAAGCCTTTGAGCGAACATTTCACAGAGCAGAAGCAGGCTGCGCCTTTATTGGATTTATGTACGGTTGCCCTGATTCCCGAAGACCGCCATTTGTTACACCGCCAAATCGAAAAACGCTTTTTAAATATGCTGGAACACGGTTTCCTCGATGAAATGCACGCCTTACGCCGCAATTATCCGCAACTGCATGCCGACATGCCGTCTATGCGCTGCGTGGGCTACCGTCAGGCTTGGGATTATCTCGAAGGCGAAACCAATTATGACACCTTTGTCGAAAAAGGCATTGTCTCCACACGCCAGCTTGCCAAACGCCAGTTGACTTGGTTGCGGAAAATCCCTTTGGCGCACACTTTAGATCCTTACGCAGACAGCGATTATGTTCAGACGGCCTTAGCCTTGGCGCGTCAGCATTTTCAGGAATAATCCATGCTGACCACGCCACCACTTGCGCCTAAAACATTGGCCGCATTAAAAGAATTGGGTATTCGTACACGGGAAGATTTGCAAAAAATCGGCGCAGTTCGTGCATTTCTATTGCTGAAAGCGTCGGGTTTGACCGTAACCAAAAGCACCTTGTGGCAACTGGATGCGTTGGTTTCAGGTATGGATGTCCGGCATATTTCCGAGGAGAGAAAGACGGAGCTGGGCGAGGCCTTGAAAAACCATCCGCCTGTTGCTGTTTTCCCTTCGAAAAACGATATGGAAGCCTTTATGCGGCTGGCGATAGAACAGGCCAGACAATCGGCGGCATTGGGCGAAGTGTCCGTTGGCGCGGTCATCGTATATCAAGGCGAGGTAATCGCAGCTGCACACAATACCTGCATTGGCGACCACAATGTCAGCCACCACGCCGAAATCAACGCGCTTGCCACTGCAGGCAAAGCTTTACAAAACTACCGTTTGGAAGATTGCGACGTGTACATCACATTAGAGCCTTGCTCCATGTGCGCATCTGCCTTGATACAGGCGCGGGTCGGGCGCGTGATTTATGGTGCGGCTGAAGCCAAAACCGGTGCGGCAGGCAGCGTGGTCGATTTGTTTGCCGACAAACGTCTGAACAAGCATACTGCAATTTTGGGCGGCATATTGGCAGAAGAATGCCAAAGCGTATTGCAGGATTTCTTTGCGGCCAAACGTAAGGCCGTCTGAATTTCAGACGGCCTGTCAGCAAAAACACTTTATTTTAAATTTTCGGATTTCCCATGTCAGTCAATCATTACGAAAACTTCCCTGTCGGCTCCATTGTGCTGCCGCGCCGTTTGCGCAAGCCGGTTCACGCCGTTTACGCTTTTGCACGGACGGCGGACGATATTGCCGACGAAGGTAATGCCGAAGCAGCCGAACGCCTGCGCCAACTGGACGAACTGAAGGCAGAGTTAGACCGCATTGCACAAGGTGGGAAACCGCAAACGGGTTTAATGCAGTGTTTGTACAACGAAGCGATTGAGCCGTTTCAATTGCCGCTACAGCCGTTTTACGATTTGCTGGCGGCGTTCAGTCAGGATGTGGGCAAAACCCGTTATGAAAACTTTGGCGAATTGATTGCCTATTGCCGCTTGTCCGCCAATCCGGTGGGGCGCATTATGCTGCATTTATACGGGCAAACCGATGAAGTGAGCATGGCGCAAAGCGACGGCATTTGCACTGCCTTGCAGCTGATTAATTTCTGGCAGGACGTGGCGGTAGATTGGCAGAAAGGGCGCGTGTACATCCCTCAGGAAGATTTGCAGAAGTTCAAAGTCAGCGAAGAGCAGATTGCGGCCGGAAAAGCCGACTTCGCCTTTCAACGACTGATGGCGCACGAGTGTCAACGTGCCTTTCAAATGCTTAAGGCCGGTTCGCCGTTGGGCAAAACCCTCAAAGGGCGAATCGGTTTTGAGCTGCGCATGATTATCGTCGGCGGCCAGTTGATTTTGCAGAAGCTGGACGGTTGCAAATATGACGTGTTTAACCAGCGGCCGCTGTTGGATAAAAAAGACTGGATGATTATCATCAAACGGGCTTTGATGAAGAAATAAAAAGAGGCCGTCTGAAATAGATGTTTCAGACGGCCTTGATGTTTTCGATTAGCGGTTTTTCAAACGGTTGATGCGGTTGTCCAAAGAAGGATGGGTGCTGAACCAAGAATCTTTGGCTTCACTGGCAATGCCCATTGCCGTCATGGTTTGCGGCAGGTCGCTGGGGTTGCCTTTCAAGCGTTGCAGGGCGGCAATCATTTTCGGCGCGCCCACCAGTTTTGCAGCGCCCGCATCGGCGCGGTATTCGCGTTGGCGGCTGAACCACATCACAATAATGCTGGCAAGGAAGCCGAATACAACCTGCAAGACCATGCTGACCATGAAATATGTGCTTTGAGAAGTGCTGCCGTCATTGTTGCGCGCCACCATGCTGGAAATGATACGCGCCAAGAAGACGACAAAAGTATTCACAATACCTTGAATCAGCGTCAGCGTCACCATATCGCCGTTGCCGACGTGCGCCATTTCATGCGCCAAAACGGCTTCGACTTCATCGCGGGTCATGTGGTCGAGCAGGCTGGTACTGACAGCGACGAGCGAGCTGTTTTTGGTCGCACCGGTTGCGAAGGCGTTAGGCTCGGGCGAGTTGTAAATGGCGACTTCCGGCGTTTTCAGATTCCATTGGCGGGCTTGCGCTTCAACAGTTGCCAACAGCCAAGCTTCTTCTTCGCTTTGGGGCTGGTCGATGACGACGGCGCCGACCGAATGTTTGGCGATGGTTTTCGACATCAGCAGGGAGACAATCGAGCCGCTGAAGCCGACGACTGCGGAATAAGCCAGCAGGCTGCCGACTTGGTCGGTGCTGTTGATGCCCAAGATGGCCAAAATAACACGGATGACAACCAGAACTGCGATATTGGTTGCAATAAATAAGAAAATGCGTTTCACCGATTATTCCTTTTTAGTGTGGTTTGTGAGGTGATTTTTATATGGGCGCATTGTCTCAAAAACTCTATAGAGATGAAACAGTATGATAGGCAAAGGTATGCAAATTCAAAGCAATTGAAGCAAAGGCCGTCTGAAAAGGAAGTCTCAACCAGTGAGAATCGCTTTTCAGACGGCCTTTGATAGGTAAAACTATCTGCCGGCTTCTTCCAGCCAGTTGCGCGGTATAAGGAATTGATTGAGGCGTGCTTCGGGCGAACCTTCTTCCGGCGCATATTGATACTCAAAGCGCACCAAAGGCGGCATGGACATCAAAATGCTTTCCGTGCGTCCGCCGCTTTGCAGGCCGAACAGCGTGCCTCTGTCCCAAACCAAGTTAAATTCGACATAGCGTCCGCGGCGGTAGAGTTGGAAATCGCGTTCACGTTCCCCATAAGGCGTGTTTTTGCGTTTTGCCACAATCGGCAGATACGCTGTGATATAGCCTTCCCCAACCGCCTTGATAAAATTCAGGCAGGTATCGAAATCCCAGCGGTTTAAATCGTCAAAAAACAGGCCTCCCACGCCGCGTGTTTCGTTACGGTGTTTCAAGTAGAAATATTCGTCACACCATTGTTTGAATTCAGAATAAACCGATTCGCCAAATGGCGCGCATACGTCTCGCGCTACGGTGTGCCAATGCACAATATCTTCTTCAAAAGGATAAAACGGCGTCAAATCAAAGCCGCCGCCAAACCACCACACAGGCTCGCCGCCTTCCGGATACGCGATAAAAAAGCGTACATTGGCATGGCTGGTCGGGACATACGGATTTTTCGGATGAATCACCAGCGACACGCCCATGGCTTCAAACGCCGCGCCCGCCAGTTCAGGACGATGGGCCGTGGCAGAAGCCGGCATTTTGCTTCCCTTTACATGCGAAAAATTCACGCCCGCCTGCTCGAATACCGTGCCGTTTTTTAATACGCGTGTTTCGCCGATGCCCAGTTTCCCCGTCCATGCTTCATGCACAAATTCGGCTTCGCCATCTTCTTGCTCCAAAGCAGCGCAGATTTGGTTTTGCAGGGTTTTGAGGAGGGTTAGAACGGATTCTGTGTGCATGATATTTCCTTGATGGTGTTTTGTTATGGGCAAATTTTTGCACAGGCCTATCTTGTAACCAAGCTTCATTCATCAGCAATAGATTGAAAGGTATCGATGATGTTGCGATACCTTTCAGACGGCCTTGATTTATTCAGTAAAAAAGGTATGTGCGCCCAAATAGTTTTTGGCGTAAAACGGGGTGGAAAGTTTTTCGGTTTTGATGGTTTTGCCGCTGCTGGGGGCGTGGATGAATTCGCCGTTGCCGATGTAGAGGCCGACATGGGAATATTTGTGTGCGCCGCCGGTGTTAAAAAAGACCAGATCGCCGGCTTTTAATTTGTCATCGGAAATTTTACGGCTGGCGGCGGCCATATCGCGCGCGGTGCGTGGCAGGTTGACATTGAGGGCGTTTTTATAGACGAATTGGATCATGCCGCTGCAGTCAAAGCCTGTGGCTGTAGTGCTGCCACCCCATTTGTAGGGCGTGCCGATCAGACCCATGCTGTGAAGCATCAATTCCTGCGAACCTTGTGTGCGGTCGATATGGGAAATGCGGACAGGTTGGACTTTTCTGGCGGTTGTTTGCGGCTTGTGGGATTTGTGTTTGCCGGTGGTACCGCAAGAGGCCAACAATAGGCCGGCGGTACAAACAAATAGGGTTTTGCAGATGAGTCGAGACATGATGAATTCCTCCGGCAGCATGATTTATGATTTCAGACGGCCTCTATAATAATCCTTCTATGGGCAGGATGGACAGGATTTTTGAAGTAACCCGTTTCCAGAATTTGGCTTCTGGTTCTTGTGCGTAAGTTCGTTTTTCACTAGGGTCATACCAGTATAGTTTATTGTAATTACCAAGCGTTACCTGATAGGCGTAGTTTGGGGTGGTCGTAACGAGGGTGCGCTGCATTTGGCCTGCGATTTCGGGGCTTTCGATGACAACGCCCATTTCGGTATTGAGCCGTGCGGAACGTGGGTCGAGGTTGAATGAGCCGATGAAAATGCGTTTTTCATCCACGATGAATGTTTTGGCGTGCAAGCTGGTGGCGGAGCTACCGGTCAAGCCGCGGTCTTTGGTGGTCGGAACGGCATGATTGGGTTGGAGTTCGTATAGTTTGACCCCGGCTTTGAGCAAGGGCTTGCGGTATTTGACGTAACCGGAATGGACAGCGGCAACGTCGGTTGCTTGAAGCGAATTGGTCAAAACGGTAACATCCACGCCGTTGTGAATCAGCTTTTCTATGGCTTTGACACCTGATTTTGTGGGCACAAAATAGGGCGAGACAAGGTAAACGCTTTTTTCGGGTTGCTTGAGGGCGTCTTGCAGGCGTTCGGAAATAGGCGGTTTATGCCGGTCACGGTCTAAGCCTTTGGCCGGATCGTCGCTGATTAAACGTGTGCTGACGCTTTGCCATTCCATAAGGTTGCTCTGCATTTTTTGATAGAGACTGGAATGCTCGATGCTTTGGCGGTAGCGGATGAGCGTTTGATTTTTATCTTGGTCGGTGTAATTAAGTTCGGCCAGACCTTTTTGCAGGTTTCCCCGTTTGATGACACTGGTCGCGTTATAGGCGGAATGGCTTGACCAGTAGCGGTCGAAGTCTTGGGAAACTTCAGTTACTACGCGGCCTGTGGCGAGGATATCGAGGTCGGCAAAGATGGTGTCGTCGTTAACCTTGAAATATTCGTCGCCGATATTGCGGCCGCCTAAAATGGTGGCACGGTTGTCGGCGGTAAACGATTTGTTGTGCATCCGGCGGTTGAGCCGTGGGAAGTCGGCAACATAGCCGAGTGCACGCCATTTTCTGAAAATGAAGGGATTAAACAGACGGACTTCGATATTGGGATGATTGTCGAGTGCCAGCAGGAGATCATCCATGCCGTTGGTGTTGTTGTCGTCCAGAAGCAAACGCACACGGACGCCGCGTTCGGCCGCGCGATGAATCAGGTTGAACAAAAGCTTGCCGGAGATGTCGTTGTGCCAGATATAGTACTGCAAATCAAGGGTATGGTCGGCGGCTTCAATTAAGGCTGCTCGGGCGACAAAGGCTTCATGGGCATCGTTCAGTAGATAGATATGGGAAATATCGGCCTTTGAGGGGGTAGAAGGAATACCTAAGGCGCTGTCCAGTCGCGGCGTTGAAGGGATGTCAAGATAATTGCTTTGGGTGCGTTCGTCCAATGATGGCAAAAACGCGGCGCAACCGCCCAATAGCAGGGTATAAAGAATGGGAAGATGAAATTTCATGGGAAACCGGCACAAACAATCCCTACCTAAATGACATTTAGGCAGGGATTGAATTGAAATTAGGTTGCTTGAATCAGCTTAGAAGGCAACATAATTTGCCGGGTTGACCGGTTTGCCGTTTTGACGGATTTCAAAGTGCAACTGGGTACGGGATGCATCGGTATTACCCATGTGGGCAATGGTTTGGCCGCGTTTAACGGTTTGGTTTTCATTAACCAGCAGACGTTGGTTGTGGCCGTATGCGCTCAAGAATGAGGAGTTGTGTTGGATGATAACCAAGTTGCCGTAACCGCGCAAGCCTGAGCCTGCGTAAACGACTTTACCGTCTGCCGCTGCAACGACAGGCTGGCCTTGTGTACCGGCAATATCCACGCCTTTGTTGCTGCCGCCGAAGTTGGCGATAACGTTACCGGTAGTTGGACGTTGCCATGTGATGCCGCTGACGTTGCGGCTGCTGCCGGTAGATACGGTCGGTGTATTGGCAGGTGTGCTTGGGGCAGGAGCGGTGGTTGTGGTTGTCGGAGTAGAAGGTTTGCTTGCAGAAGCTGCCGGTGCAACGTAGCCTTCAGGTTTCACGCGCAGGGTTTGGCCAACGCTGATGGTGTTGTCGGCCAAGTTATTCCATGCACGCAGATTGTCTTGGGTAATGTTGTAGCGTTTGGAGATGTTGTAAACGGTATCACCGCGAACGACGGTATGTGTCGCTGCATTAATATCAACAGGCGCATAAGAAGGCGTGTAAGTGCCGGTGCTGCCGCTGTTGTACGTTGGCGCAGGTGTACTTGCCGGCGGAGTGTATGGCGCATCTGCCGCAGGGCTGGTGTTGGTATTGTAAGGCGCGGCACCGTAAGGATTGTCAGCAGTAGAGCTTGTTGTTGAACCACCGCTTTGTGTGCCGACGACTACAGGAGCCGGTTGTTGGCTGGCACAGGCTGCAAGTAATAAAACCAAAGCTGCCGATCCGGCATAAGATACACTTTTTTTCAACATGTTAATGACTTTCGTATTCGGGTAATTGTTCTCGTCGGGGCATATCATAATAAAAATATGCTTGTTTCTCAAGTGTTCGGCTGTTAGGGACTGTTAAGGCGCAGGGATTTCTGACCAAAAGGAGGCGGTTTGCTCCATTTGTCCGTAGGCAGTCAAATCGACTTGCAGGGGGGTAATCGTAATGAAGCCGGCCGCACATTCGCCAAAGTCGGTACCTTCTTCGCTGTCGGAAACATCGCCGACCGGCCCAATCCAATAAATTTGTTCGCCACGTGGATTATACATGGGAACAATGCTTTGTTCATGATGGCGACGGCCGAGCCGTGTTATTTTTATGCCTTGGATATCTTCAGGTGCGACGGCAGGGATATTGATGTTCCATAAGATGGGTTTGGAAATAGAGCATTTAAGAAAGTAGGAAAGCAGTATCCAAGCGGCTTTTTCTGCGGTTTCCCAATAACGGCCGCTGGAATCGGCAAGCGAAAAGGCAATAGCGGGAATGCCCATCAGATAAGCTTCCGTTGCGGCGGCAACCGTACCGGAATAAAGCGTATCGTCGCCCATGTTTGCGCCGTTGTTAATGCCGGATAAGACTAAGTCGGGTTTGAAATCGGCAAGGGCGTGCTGGCCGACATGAATGCAGTCGGTTGGCGTGCCATTCACATAATAAAACCCGTTTTCCGCCTGCTTCAGTTGTAAAGGACGGTCTAAAGTCAGGGAATTGCTGACGCCGCTGCGATCGCGTTCGGGCGCAACCACCCTGACATTGGCAAATTCTGCACATACTCTTGCCAAAACTGCCAAACCGGGCGCAAGATAACCATCGTCGTTTGAGATTAATATGTTCATGGGACAATATTGTGTCTATCGGTAAGATGGGCGGTATTGTACTGGTTTGCTTGAGCGATTGTCCATGAATCGGCAACGTTTGGGCGGAAAGGATAATAATGAAACATTATGAATTAGACCCCAAAGCTTTATTGGGCGGCGTGATTGCTTCAGACGGCAATCAGGAGATTGTTCAGCTTTCATTGCAGAAAAATAATGAAATTCCGGCATATGAGACGGATGCGATTATTTTGCTTTTGGTTTTAAACGGTAAAGCCGAAATCAAAACGGTGGATCAAGTTTTGCAGACCGAAGGCTTGCAAGTTATCCGTCTTGAGCCGATGGAGGCGCACAGCATTCGCGCGTTGGCCGATAACACCAATATTTTGGTTATCAAACAATTGATTCATGAAACCGGTCTCAGCAAACGTTTGAGATTTGGAAGTTGCTGCCTGTAATGCAATAAAGGCCGTCTGAAAAATTTCAGACGGCCTTTTTAAAATCAACTAGATTTATTTCAAACCTTTTTTCACCAAATCTTCATAACCGCCATGGTTGGTTACATTGGTGTAGCCGGCTTTTTTCAGTTCGGTCAGCGCGGCTTCTGCTCGGCGGCCGCTGCGGCAGTAGAGGTTGACCGGTGCGTTTTTATCCGGGCTGACGGATTTGATGCGTTCAACGATTTGGTCGTGCGGAATATTGAGCGCACCTTGCAAATGGCCTTCTTTGAATTCTTCGGCAGAGCGGACATCAATCCAAACGCCTTTTGCTTTTGCAGGTTGTGCCGCGCTTTTTTCAACTTTAGGCATAGAGGCAGCGGAAGCGGCCAAAGGAGTAGCGATAGCGGCGGCAAAAAGTACGGCGGTCAGCAGTTTCTTCATGATTCAATCTCCTGGTAGATAGAAAATAATAACTATATCAGTTTAACATTTCATCAGGTCGTCTGAAAGGGGAGTCGTCTTTCAGACGGCCTGATTTTACAAGCTGATTAGCGTTGGGTTTCTACTGCTTCTAAGGCGCGCAAAGCGTAGGTATAAGCAGCACCTGCGTTTAGAGAAATAGCGGTGGCCAATGCGCCGGCGATTTCGCTGTCGGTTGCCCCTGCTTTGGCAGCGGCGGCTGCGTGCACGCTGATGCAGCTTTCGCAACGTGTGGTAATGGCAACGGCAATGGCGATCAGTTCGCGTGTTTTGGCATCCAGTGCTTCGGCAGCGGCTGCTTGTTCCAGCGCGCCGTAGGCTTGCAGCATTTTAGGATGGCTTTTGCCCAATTCGCCGAATGATTTTTTTACCAAGGCTGTGTGTTCAGGCCAATCTTTAAACATGATATTTCCTTTCTTGATGTATTCGAATAAGAATCAAAAAATCCTATCCGTTTGTGTTTGGTGTGTGTATTATTGCAATAATCAGACGAATTAAATCGTCAAAACATCTCATTTATTGGTAAAAAACACTATGGATATTTTAGATAGACTGGTCGAATTGGCGCAGATAAAGGGCAGTGTGGATGTTCAGTGCCTGTTTCAAGGGGAGTGGTATGTGCGGCATGAGCCCAAGCGTGCGCATGGTTTGGTGCATATCGTAACTGCCGGTTCGGGCTATATCCGAATTGATGGAGAGAAAGAGGCCAGGCTGCTGAGTGCGGGGGATATTATTTTCTTCCCGCGCAGCGTTGGGCATACTTTAAGCAGCGACAGCAGTTGTGAAAATTTTGGTGTTCGCGTGCTGACGGCTGAGAATGGTGCATTTAAAGTCAAGCAAAGTTATGCCGGAGGAGAGGCGGCTTTGCATCTTTTTTGCGCACGGTTTGAATATGAAGCGCAGGCGGATATGATGACGGGACTGCCCGATACCGTTTTATTGAACATCAACCATCCGTCTTTGCAGTATTTGGTGACATTATTGCAATATGAGAGCAGTCAGGCTTTATCCGGCTCGGTGGCAGTTGTGAACGCATTGGCTTCGGTATTGCTGGTCTTTCTGCTTCGTGCCTGTTTGGAGAAAAATGAGGAAGCGCAATTAAGCGGTTTGCTGAATGGTTGGCAGGATAAACGTTTGCGGAATTTGCTTCAGGCAGTCGTCGAAAAACCGGAAGAAGAATGGAATATTGAGAAAATGACTGCGATGGCCAATTTGTCCCGCGCCCAGTTAATGCGGGTATTTAAACAGCAGACGGGAACAAGCCCGCATGCCTTTGTTAACAGCATCCGCTTGCAGCAGGGGGCATTATTGTTGAAACAGACGGCGGATTCGGTTTTATCGGTTGCGCTTTCGGTCGGTTTTCAATCGGAAACGCATTTTGGTAAGGCATTTAAAAAGCAATATGGGATATCGCCGGGGCAATATCGTAAAAATGACCGAGCTGATGAAGTGGCAGTACAAGCGGAAGAAATGCCGATTTATTTTATTTGAGCAAATTATAAAAGGCCGTCTGAAAGTGTGAAACGAAATCTAGGATTTCCAGCACACTTTCAGACGGCCTTGATTTTAAAGCATGTCAATCAAACAGGATTAGTCCAGTTTTTTGAAATGGCGGCGGCGTTCCAACTCGCTCAGGTAGCGTTTGCGCAGGCGGATGGATTGTGGCGTGATTTCAACCAGTTCGTCATCGTCGATAAACTCAACTGCGCCTTCCAAAGTCAATTTGATAGGCGTGGTCAGGCGGACGGCTTCATCTGTACCGCTGGCACGGATGTTGGTCAGTTTTTTGCCTTTTAGAGGGTTTACCACCAAGTCGTTATCACGGCTGTGGATACCGATAATCATGCCTTCGTAGACTTTATCGTTTGGAGAAACGAACATACGGCCGCGGTCTTCCAAGTTCCACAGGGCGTAAGCAACGGCTTCACCTTGCTCTTGAGAAACCAATACACCATTGTGTCGGCCGGGCATATCAGGTTTAACCGGAGCATAGTCGTCAAAAACGTGGCTCATCAAGCCGGTACCGCGGGTCAAGGTCATAAATTCACCTTGGAAACCGATCAGACCGCGTGCAGGAATATGGTATTCCAAACGTGTACGACCGTTGCCGTCGCTTTCCATATTGGTCAATTCGCCACGGCGACGGCCGAGTTCTTCCATGACCGCACCTTGGTTTTCATCCGGTACGTCCACAGTCAGATTTTCGTAAGGCTCGCATTTTTGACCGTCAATTTCACGGAATACCACGCGCGGTTTGCCGACTGCCAATTCAAAGCCTTCGCGGCGCATGTTTTCCAGCAAAATGGTCAAGTGCAATTCACCGCGGCCGGAAACGCGGAAGACATCGGCATCGGCAGTGTCTTCAACACGCAGGGCAACGTTGGTCAGCAATTCTTTTTGCAGGCGGTCGCGGATTTGGCGGGAAGTTACGAATTTGCCTTCAGTGCCGGCCAAAGGAGAAGTGTTGACCATAAAGTCCATGGTCAGTGTCGGCTCGTCCACGCTCAACATCGGCAAGCCTTTGGGATTGTCTTTGTCGGTAATGGTTACGCCGATACCGATGTCTTCGATACCGGAAATAATCACGATGTCGCCGGCTTCAGCTTCTTCCAAAGGTACGCGTTCCAAGCCTTGGAAGCCCAACAGCTGGTTGATGCGGCCTTGGGCGACTTGTTCTTCATGATTCATGACGGCAACGACTTGGCCGGGTTTGATGCGGCCGTTCAGGATGCGGCCGATACCGAGGCGGCCGGTGTAGTTGTCGTAGTCCAGTTGGGAAATTTGCAGTTGCAGCGTTTCGTCCGCGCTGCCGCTTGGTGCAGGCGTGTGTTTTAAGATGGTCTCAAACAGAGGACGCATATCGTTGCTCTCGTCGGTTTCTTCCAATTTGGCAAAGCCCGAGAGACCGGAAGCATAAACAATAGGGAAGTCCAATTGTTCGTCTGTTGCACCTAAGCTGTCGAACAATTCGAATGTTTGGTCGATAACCCAGCTTGGACGGGCAGACGGTTTGTCGATTTTATTGATGACAACGATCGGTTTCAGACCCAAAGCCAAGGCTTTTTTGGTCACGAAACGGGTTTGCGGCATAGGGCCTTCTTGTGCGTCAACCAACAGTACGACGCAGTCGACCATGCCCAATACACGTTCCACTTCGCCACCAAAATCGGCGTGTCCCGGGGTATCTACGATGTTGATGTGGTAGCCTTCGTATTCGATGGCGGTATTTTTAGCGAGAATGGTAATACCGCGTTCTTTTTCAAGATCGTTGCTGTCCATGACGCGTTCTTCGACTTGCTGGTTGGAACGGAATGTACCGGACTGGCGCAGCAATTGGTCAACTAATGTGGTTTTGCCATGGTCGACGTGGGCGATGATGGCAATATTGCGGATTTGTTTCATGATAATTTATAAGGTTTAGCTGGTTGCTTAAAAAAAAGATAACTGGCAATTATAGCACGATTCGCAAGTGATGACGGAATGGGTGATTCAAAAAAATAAGGCAAAAGCAGTTGAGAATAATTCATAATTAAATTTGATTGATTTTGTCGGATTATTTGCTTTTATTTATGGTTAACGAATGTAAATGTTTTTGAATAATGCAATGGATTCTTAATACTAATGTCAAAAAAATATTATTAAAAACAGGGGATTAATTTTTCAGATGGCCTTTTGGGTGAGTTAAATTTTTTGATAATTGTTTGTATTTTAAATAAAAAATTTGTCAAAACCGCTACTTGTGCATACAATTCGCTCATTCCGTAACAACACACGAATCTTCATTTCGTGATCGTCAACTTTTAAAAGAAAGAGAAAGAATTATGCAAGGCAACCAAGCAGTTATTGATTACATGAATGAATTGTTGTCCGGTGAGCTGGCTGCTCGCGACCAATACTTTATCCACTCTCGTCTGTACTCTGAATGGGGTTACAACAAACTGTTCGAACGTTTGAACCACGAGATGGAAGAAGAAACTACTCACGCCGAAGACTTCATCCGTCGTATCCTGATGTTGGGCGGTACTCCTAAAATGACCCGTGCCGAACTGAACATCGGTACTGACGTAATCTCTTGCCTGAAAGCAGACTTGAACACTGAATATGAAGTGCGCGATGCGCTGAAAAAAGGTATCAAATTGTGTGAAGAAGCTCAAGACTACGTTACTCGCGATTTGATGGTTGCTCAACTGAAAGACACTGAAGAAGATCACGCTCACTGGTTGGAACAACAACTGCGTCTGATCGAATTGGTCGGCGAAGGCAACTACTACCAAAGCCAACTGTAATCTAGCGTATAACATACAAGGAGCTGAATATGAGAGGCGATCGCTTAGTTATTCGCGAGCTGAACAAAAACTTAGGCTTGTTGCTGATTACCATCAACCAATACTTCCTGCATGCTCGCATTTTGAAAAACTGGGGCTTTGAAGAATTGGGCGAACACTTCTTCAAACAATCCATCCGCGAAATGAAATCCGCAGACGATTTAATCGAGCGTATTTTGTTCTTGGAAGGCCTGCCTAATCTGCAAGAATTGGGTAAATTGTTAATCGGTGAATCTACCGAAGAAATCATTGCCTGCGACTTGAAAAAAGAGTATGAAAAACATGATGCTCTGGTTGCAGCCATCGCCCTTGCAGAAGAGCAACAAGACTACGTCAGCCGTGATTTGTTGGAAAAACAAAAAGACATCAACGAAGAACACATCGACTGGCTTGAAACTCAGCAGGAATTGATTGGCAAAGTTGGTCTGCCAAACTACCTGCAAACAGCGGCGCAAGAGGACTAAAACACAAACCACTGCCAAATATAGCAGTCCCTGCTCCCATCAACGGCATATCTTTACGGATATGCCGTTTTCTTTTATGAAAATGCTTAAAGGCCGTCTGAGTGTTCAGACGGCCTTGATTTTATTTTGCTTTCAAACGGTATAGATAAGTAGTTTCCTTGTTTCTGGCAAACGCCAAAGGATCGGATTCATCAATTGCTTTTTTATGCTGCGGCTTGGTTTTCAGAATATCGACGACATCGAGTGAGGCCGTCTGAAAGCATTGGTTTAAGAAGTTTTTATCGCGTAAATGCAAGTGTTCTGCCAAATCGGAAATAATCAGCCAGGCTTCGCCGTTTGGATTTAAGTGATGACGTACGCCGTTGAGGAAGGCTGTCAACATGGCATTGTTTGGGTCGTAAAGTGCAGTTTCAATGGCGGAGGTTGGTTTTGCCGGCAGCCAAGGCGGATTGCAGACGATAAGGTCGGCACAAGTTTCGGGAAATAAATCAATCGATTGGATGTTGACAGCTTTATCTAAGCCTAGACGTTCAAGGTTTGCTGTGGCGCAGGCAATTGCTTTTGGGTTGGTGTCTGTGGCAATGATGTTGGGTATGCCTCGTTTGACCAAAATGGCGGCAATAACGCCTGAGCCGGTGCCGATGTCAAAGGCCGTCTGAATATTGGGAGCGAGTGGCGCTTGTGCGATTAAATCCAAATACTCGCCGCGCAGTGGAGAGAATACGCCGAAAGGAACATGGATTTTTCCGTTAAGCTGCGGAATGTTTATGCCTTTTTTGTGCCATTCGTGTGCGCCGACAAAACCCAGCAGTTGATTCAGCGGTAAGAGAAACGGTTTGTCGTTTGGTGTGTCGTAAACATCGCACAGGGCGGCGTAGATGTCGGGTGCGCGTGCATTGTCCAGTTGAAAATTCGGTTGGATTTCGACGGCAAGCATATTGAGCAACCGGCTTTGTTGCGCCTGTTTCATACGGTGGGCATGAAAGGCCGTCTGAATATCGGCTGGTGCGCCTTTCTTTTTTTCAGACGGCCTGCGGATACGTTTTTTCATTGCAGATAAGACTTGCTTGGCATTGTGAAAATCGCCGGTCCAAACGGTTGCAGTTTGCGCGTGGGCATTTTTTAAGATTTCTGCTGCGCCTGCTTCTTGTATGTAAACCGCCTGCTTGGGCGGCTTTTGTGTGCTTTCGTTGCGCCATTCGATGTCGGAACGGTCGGTAGGGATGGTGTGGGGCATAGTGTGTTTTAAATCTGGGAAATAGGGGATTAGTTTACTATATTTAGGATGTGTTCGGTTTGAGAGGGGCTTTTAATAGTTTAAATTAGACAAAATGTATAAAAATTTCTCAATTTTTAAAATTTACACCAATATTTTGATAAAAATAGATTGTCGTTTTGTCTAAAATGAGTATAATGCAAAACCAGAACACAATAATCTTAATCAGATTTGGACAAGGAATATCATGCAATTAGACATTGACCGTTTGGTTGCCTATTTTGGCGGCGTAAACGCGCTGGCCGAAGCCCTGAAACAGCATGACCCGGAAAATGCTGCAACGACGGCGGCTATCTATAAATGGCGTACACGCGGTTCTCTGCCTTTGGCTCAGTTGCAAAAACTGACCGCTTTGGCGGAAGCGCAAGGCAGACCGCTTGATTTGAATTCTTTTTTACAAAAAAACGAATCTCTGGAGAGAACAGAAATGACACAAACCAACCGCGTTATCATTTTCGATACCACCATGCGTGACGGCGAGCAGTCGCCCGGTGCATCCATGACCAAAGAGGAGAAAATCCGTATTGCCCGCCAGTTGGAAAAGATGGGTGTCGATGTGATTGAAGCAGGTTTTGCCGCAGCCAGTCCGGGCGATTTCGAGTCGGTTAATGCGATTGCCAAAATCATCACCAAATCCACAGTCTGTTCGTTGGCGCGCGCCGTTGAAAACGATGTGCGCAAAGCGGGCGAAGCCGTTTCCCCCGCTCCGAAAAAACGTATTCACACTTTTATCGCCACCAGCCCCATCCACATGGAGCACAAACTGAAAATGAAGCCGCAGCAAGTTATCGATGCGGCGGTCAAAGCGGTGAAAATTGCCAAAGAATACACTGACGATGTGGAATTTTCTGCCGAAGACGCCGTGCGTTCGGATTTGGACTTCCTCGCCAAAATCTTTACGGCGGTTATCGAAGCGGGTGCGACCACCATCAATATTCCCGATACTGTCGGCTACTCCATCCCTTCCGTATGGTACGAGCGTATCAGCAACATCATCAAAAGCGTGCCCAACGGCGACAAAGTAGTCTGGTCGACCCACTGCCACAACGACTTGGGTATGGCGGTTGCCAACTCGCTGGCCGCTGTTCAGGCAGGCGTGCGCCAGGTAGAATGCACCATCAACGGCTTGGGCGAACGTGCGGGCAATGCCAGCCTTGAAGAAATCGTGATGGCGTTGAAAGTGCGCCACGACCTTTTCGGCTTGGAAACCGGCATCGATACCACGCAAATCGTGCCGGTATCCAAACTGGTGTCCACCATTACCGGTTATCCGATTCAGCCAAATAAAGCGGTAGTCGGCGCAAACGCCTTTGCACACGAATCAGGTATCCACCAAGACGGCGTGTTGAAACACCCCGAAACCTATGAAATCATGACTGCCGAATCAGTCGGCTGGTCAACCAACCGCCTGACTTTGGGTAAACTCTCCGGCCGTAATGCTTTCAAAACCAAGCTGGCTGATTTGGGTATTGAATTGGAAAGTGAAGAGGCGTTGAACGCGGCATTTGCACGCTTCAAAGAGCTGGCGGATAAGAAACGCGAAATCTTTGATGAAGACCTGCATGCTTTGGTGTCTGACGAAATGGGCAATATGAATACCGAAAGCTACAAATTCATTTCTCAAAAAATCAGCACTGAAACTGGCGAAGAGCCGCGCGCCGATATTGTGTTCAGTATTCGTGGCGAAGAAAAACACGCTTCCGCTAGCGGCTCAGGCCCTGTTGATGCGATCTTTAAAGCCATTGAAAGCGTAGCACAAAGTGGCGCAACCTTGCAGATTTACTCTGTCAATGCGGTAACTCAAGGTACAGAAAGCCAAGGCGAAACTTCCGTCCGCCTGCAACGTGGCGACCGTGTGGTCAACGGCCAAGGTGCGGATACCGACGTATTGGTGGCGACTGCTAAAGCCTATTTGTCTGCGCTGAGTAAATTGGAATTCGGCCAAGCCAAGCCAAAAGCGCAAGGCAGAGGCATGATTTAATGCTTTGAACAAGTAAAGGCCGTCTGAAAACGTTGTAATACGTTTCAGACGGCTTTTTATTAGGCTAAAAAAACAACTCGGTTATTGAAGTTTCAGCAGCCTATCTTGTTCGACGGACAATACGCTGTTTACCTTTTTAAAATAGGCAATGGCATCTTCAATCTTGGTCTTGGAAGACGGACGAATAGCAATGCCGTTCAGGTTTTTGTATTCATAAATCAAACTTGCGCCGGAGGCTTTCACTGCTTTTAGCAATGGCTCAGAACCGGTCTGTGCATCATAGAAGATAATCAGGTTGCCGGTAGTATCTTGGGCTTGTTGCTGAGATGGAGTAGCGTTTGATTGGGCAGGAATACTTGGGCTTTGGCAGGCACAAAGTAGGGTGGAGAGTAGGATGAATGCCAGGGGTTTCATGATGTTAATTTAATTTGATCATTAAACAAGGCCGTCTGAAAAGTATAAAACGAAATCTAAGTTTCCTTTTACAACTTTCAGACGGCCTTAGTCCGTTATGCTTCGGGCAATTCCATGGCTAGAACGGTTTGTTCTTGTTTGGCACGGAAAGCCGCCAATTTTTCAGCCAATTCAGGATTTTCGTTGGCTAAAAGTGAAATGGCAAACAGCGCTGCATTGGCCGCGCCTGCTTCGCCAATGGCAAATGTGGCAACAGGAACACCTTTGGGCATTTGCACAATCGAAAGCAGAGAGTCTTCGCCGCGCAGATATTTGCTGGGAACGGGTACGCCCAAGACGGGGACGGTGGTTTTGGCTGCGACCATGCCCGGCAAGTGCGCTGCGCCGCCTGCACCGGCAATAATGGCTTTGATGCCGCGTGCGCGTGCGGTTTCGGCGTATTCAAACATCAAATCAGGCGTACGGTGTGCCGAGACGACACGCGCTTCGTATTCAACGCCGAATTCTTTGAGAAATTGTGCTGCCTGCTGCATCACCGGCCAATCGCTGTTGCTGCCCATAATAATGCCGACTTGGATCATGAAGAGTTCCTTTTGTTTGAATGGATTAAGGGTAAAAAATATTCAGACGGCCTTAAGGATGACAGGGCCGTCTGAACGTTTATCTTTGTTTTAGGCTGATTGCAGCGCGTTTTGCCGCTTCGCTGTTGGGGAAGCTTTGCATCAGTTTGCGCCATGTGCTGCGGGCAATGTCTTTTTGTTGCAGTTTGTATTGGCACTGGCCGATGCTGTACATGGCGTCAGGGGCTTGCGGGCTGTTGCGGAATCGATTCGCATAGCGGTTGCCGATTTCGATAACGGATTCGCAGTTGCCCAGACGCTGTTGGCTTTGCAGAAGTAGATACATATTGCGGCGGGCAATTTCGCTGCCGTTGCCGCCGTCGGCTTCTTTCAAAATGGCTACTGCGGCGGAGAAGTTGTTGCGCTGATAGTATTTTTGCGCCTGGTTATAAAGGCGCAATTCATTTTGTGCGGCTGAATCTGTTTCAGACGGCACGCCGCCGCCATTGGCCAAATAGTTCATTTTCAGCTTGCGGTCGTCCAAACGCTGGGCTTTGGGTTTGGGAGCCGAAGGGGTTGGACGTTTGATGGTTCGCTGTTGTTCCAATGTGTGCAAGCGTTGGTTTAATTCTTCAACGGTGCGTTCCAGTCGGGCGATTTGTATGCCCAAGTGGTCAATCTGTGTTTGTTCGTCCAAGCGCGGATAGGGAATATTTTTTTCAGGCAAAGGCTCGCGCGGAATATCCGGCAGGACAAAGTTGGCATTGTCGGCAGGTTGATGGGGATGGGAAACGGCGCATGATGCGGCCAATAGAGTAAGCAGTAAAAGAAACAGGGAACGTGATAATGTTTTCATCAGATTGTGTCGTTTTATTTTTTTAGCAGCAGTGTCAAACCGTCGCCGATAGGCAGGGTAATGGGAATAATGCGTGTATCATGCGGTAGGTTTTGGTTGAAATGGCGCAGGATATCCAAGCTGGGCGGATCGTTTTCGGCAGCTTCATTCATGACACGCCCACCCAACAAGATATTGTCGATGGCAATCACGCCGCCACTCCGTACCAGTTGCAAACAGCGTTCAAAATATTTCGGCGTAGGCGGTTTGTCGGCATCGATAAGCGCCAAGTCGTAGCTTTCCGATTCGCCTTGCGCAATCAAATCGTCCAAAGTCAGCAAAGCCGGCTGCAGATGAAGCGAGATTTTATGCGCTATGCCTGTTGCCTGCCATGTTTCGCGGGCAATATCGGTAAAGGTTACATTGATGTCGCAAGCCGTGATTTTTCCGTCTTCGGGGAGGGCGAGCGCCATGGCGGTGCTGCTGTAACCGGTAAAGACGCCAACTTCCAAATATTTTTTGGCATTCAATAATTTGGCCAACCACACCAGCATGGCTGCCTGCTCTTGGGCGATGGCCATCTTTCCCAGACGATGTGATTGGGTACGCTCACGCAATGCGGTCAAAACGGGATGTTCGTGCTGACCGATGCTGTTGAGGTACTGCTGTAACGCCGGATCGGTATTGTGGGTGTTGGTCGTCATACCGATACGGTTTAGTCTTGATAGTAGGTGTAAGGTTTTTTGTTGACTTTGGCCGCTTCAAATTCAGCCTGTTCGGCCGGATTAAGGGTTACATCCCACAGTAAATGGCGGTTTTCGAGGCGTTGCGCTTCTAATTCGGGATGATCGGCCATGAGTTTGTCGAGGAATTGGGTAGCTTCGGATTTGTAGTGGTACATGATGTTTTGCCTGAATCGTTGTCAGACCGTCATTATAGCCGATATTTTTTGTCAATACGTTAATTAATCGAACTTCCATAAGGTATAATGGCACGTCTTTTTTAGGCCGTCTGAAGCCTTTGCTCAATGTTTTGTTCTTTCTACGGCAGGATATTGTGCAAAGGCTTAAGCCGGACAAGTTTCAGACGGCCTTTTTTATTGTGAAAAGAGCTGCTTATGTTAAAAAAATGGCTGCATAAAGTGTTGCCTAAAAAACACGTCAAGTCGTTGCCTGAAAAGGAAATTATCCCACTTGAGCAACACGGTATCCATGCGGATATGTTGAGCTTTGCCGCTGAGAAAATTGCCAAACGCCTGCATGAAGCCGGTTTTCAGGCTTATGTTGTAGGGGGAGCCGTTCGGGATTTGTTGCTCGGGGTTGAACCCAAAGATTTTGATATTGCAACCGATGCCACACCGGAGCAAATCCGTAAAATATTCCGCCGCAGCCGTATTATCGGCCGCCGCTTTCAAATCGTCCATGTGATGATTGGCCCCGAAACCATTGAAGTGACGACGTTTCGCGGTGGCGATAAGGTTCAACAAAATGCGCAAGGCCGCATTATGAAGGACAATACTTACGGCAGCATTGAAGAAGATGCCATGCGCCGTGACTTTACGTGCAACGCGCTGTATTACGACCCGATTAAAGAGGAAATTTGGGATTTCCATCAAGGCGTGGCTGATGTTGCCGATAAGAAATTGGTGATGATAGGTAATCCTGCCGAACGCTATCAGGAAGATCCCGTCCGTATTCTTCGCGCCGTCCGTTTGTCGGGCAAGTTGGGCTTTGAAGTGGAAGAGCAAACGGCTTTGCCGATTGCCGAATACGCAGGCCGTCTGAAAAATGAGCCGGTGGCCCGTCTTTTTGACGAAATCATGAAAATCCTGTTTTCCGGCCATTCCCGTGCCTGTTTGAAACGGTTGAACGATTTGGGTATTCCCGAAGGCATCCATCCGCTTTTAGATGCCTTGAAAACTGCCGAAGCCGCCGACAAACGTATGATTATGTTGGCTTTGAAAAATACCGATGAGCGTCTTCGTGCGGATAAGTCCGTTTCCGTCGGTTTTGTATTGGCGGCGGTATTGTGGCCGACACTAAACGCCATTTGGCAACGCAATCAAAGCCATGGTCAAAAACCTGTCCCTGCGCTGATGGATGCGATGAACACCATGCGCGATACGGTAGAGAAAGGTTGGGGTGTACCGCAAAGATTCTCTGCAACCATGCGTGAAATCTGGCAATTTCAGCCGCAATTTGACAATATGCGCGGCGCGCGCCCGTATCGTCTGTTGGCGCAAGCCCGTTTCCGTGCTGCTTATGATTTCCTGATTTTACGTAGTGAAGTTGGCGAGGTTGATAAAGAGGTAGCTTCTTGGTGGACAACTTTCCAACATGCCGATGAGGAAACCCGCCAGCAAATGACTGCGGCCAATGATCACAAACGTCAGAAACAAAGTGGATCAACCGATGGCAAACCTAAACGCCGCCGACGCCGTCCGAAAAAGAAAACCACTGAAGCTGAATAAAATTTAAGGCCGTCTGAAACCATTAAATCTTTTGAGATTTGGTTTTCAGACGGCCTTTTTGTATTTTAATAAAAACCGCAGGTCTTTCAACCTGCGGTTTGCTTTTACGATTTGTTTTCTTCGCTGTCAAGGAAGCTGCGGAGGCGGTCGCTGCGGGTAGGATGGCGCAGCTTGCGCAGGGCTTTGGCTTCGATTTGACGGATACGTTCACGGGTTACGTCAAATTGTTTGCCGACTTCTTCGAGCGTGTGGTCGGTATTCATATCGATACCGAAACGCATACGCAACACTTTGGCTTCGCGCGGTGTCAGGCTTTCGAGGATTTCTTTGGTTACTTCGTGCAGGCTGGTGTACATCGCAGCTTCTGCCGGCGCAACGTTGTTGGCATCCTCGATGAAGTCGCCCAAGTGCGAATCGTCGTCGTCGCCAATCGGTGTTTCCATGGAAATCGGCTCTTTGGCGATTTTCATGATTTTGCGGATTTTGTCCTCCGGCATTTCCATCAGCTCGGCCAGTTTGGCGGAATCAGGTTCTTCACCGGTTTCTTGCAGGTATTGGCGCGAGATACGGTTCATTTTGTTGATGGTTTCAATCATGTGAACCGGAATACGGATGGTACGCGCTTGGTCGGCGATAGAACGGGTAATCGCTTGACGGATCCACCATGTGGCGTAAGTCGAGAACTTGTAGCCGCGGCGGTATTCGAATTTGTCCACCGCTTTCATCAGGCCGATATTGCCTTCTTGAATCAAATCAAGGAACTGCAAGCCGCGGTTGGTGTATTTTTTGGCAATGGAAATAACCAAACGCAAGTTGGCCTGAATCATTTCTTGTTTGGCGGCTGAGGTTTCTTTTTCGCTCAGCACCATGTTTTTGTTGATTTCTTTCAACTCTTCAATGGAAATGCGGGTTTCGGTTTCCATATTGGCCAGCTCGGCTTGTTTTTCGAGGATGGCGTGGCGGAAACGATCTAAAGCATTTGCCCATACTCGGCCTTTGGCTACTTCTTTTTCAACCCATTCCAAATCAGTAATGGCAGGCAGGAAGTTTTCGATGAAGTAGTCGCGTTCCATACGTACGCGGTCGATGCAGATATCGCGGATTTCGCGTTCGAGCTTGCGGATGTTTTCAACGCGGCTGCGCAGGTTGCTGCTCAAATTTTCGATTTGGCGTGTGGCAAAACGGACTTCCAGCAGTTTGTTGGCAATGGCATCGCGGTGTTTCAGGTAGTTGGCATGTTGGCTGCCGTGTTTTTCCAACTGCTTGATCATTTTGCCGTATTCGCTCTCAATAAAGGCGAAATGTTCCAACACTTTTTGTTTCAGTTCGGCCAAATGGGCAGCGGACATGGCTTCGGAATCACTGCCGGAGTCATCTTCATCATCTTCGTCGTCATCTTCGACTTCGCTGTCGGTTTCGCTTTCTTCATCGTCGGGTTTGGCATTTTCCAAATGACCCAGACCCAATTCGTTTAACAAAACTTCATTAGGGTCGATGATGGCTTCAACCACTTCATCCACACGGATTTCGTCGTTGCGGACTTGTTCGATCAAAGCCAAAATCTCGGCAATCGAACCCGGGCAGGCGGAAATGGCCTGCACCATGTTTTTCAGTGCATTTTCGATTTTTTTGGCAATGATGATTTCGTCTTCGCGTGTCAACAAATCGACTTGGCCCATTTCACGCATATACATGCGCACAGGGTCGGTTGTACGGCCGAATTCGGAATCTGCGCTGGAAAGTGCTGCTTCGGCTTCTTCAACGGCATCGTCGTCGGTCAGGGCGGCGGCATTGTCGCTCAAGAGGATGTCTTCAGCATCGGGAGCCTGCTCGGTTACCTGGATACCCAAGCCGGAAATCATGCTGACGATGTTGTCGATTTGCTCGGCGTCGGACATATCGTCGGGCAGCGCGTCGTTAATTTCGGAATAAGTGATGTAGCCGCGTTCTTTACCCATAATAATGAGTTGACGCAGACGGGCGCGCTGCTCTTCGATACTCAAGGGACGGTTGTCATCTTGGTCTTGGTATTCTTCGTAGTTTTGGTTTTTAGACATGGATTGCTCTCTAGGTTGATAGGATGCCGACGGTTTACGGTGATGTGGCCGTACCTGAAGGCGGAGCAGAGCTTTTTGTTGTGAAATCAGATTTCACTTTAATACTCTGAGGCCGTCTGTAAATATTACGGATGGAGTGTTCTGCGTGTCATGTTTCGCAGCGTGTGTTTAGATTGTTCAGACGGCCTGAGGGGTTAGTTTTGCTTTGCCGTCAAAAGCGACAGCAATAGTCTTTTTTCATTTTCGGTCAAACCGGTTTGAATACTTTTTTGCTTTAAAGTTTCGATTTGACTGTATTTTAATTCATTTAACAACTTTTTCATGCCGATTTGGAAACTTTCGCAATCTTCTTCGTCATCCCCTTCCATTTCTTCAGAGTGAAGGGTCGATAAAAAGATTTGATTGACGGTTTCCTCATAAGGCGATCCGCGCATATATTCCAGCACTTGCGCTGTTGCCGGAATCGTGGCGTGATTCTTGATGGTTTCGGCCAGATTGGCAAGGCAGGCAAAGTCGCCGCTTAAAGCCAGATAATCGGGCAGGTCTATATATGAAGCCCAAGCCGGATTTATCAAGAGGCTGCGTATCTGTCTTTGCACCAGTGTCAGCATGGTTGGCTGCTTGACAGAAATGGGCGGCAGTTTGTAACTTTTTTGTTTGATGTGTCGCTTTGGCGCTTCTTGTCCGAGTAACTGGGCGAGGTTGTCAGGGTCAATGCCTACCAGCTCGCTAAGTTTTTGTTTCAGAAGATAGCCCAATGCCGGCGCGCGAATCTGAGCCAAAAGCGAAGAACTGGTTTTGACCAATTCTGCTTTGCCTTCTTGTGTATTGAGGTTGAGGCCGTCTGAAAGATGTTCCCAAAAGTATTCCGAAAGGGGCTTGCTTTGGTTTAACAAGGCATCTTCAAATTGAGTCTTGCCGTAGGCGCGGATGTAGCTGTCTGGGTCGTGCTCTTCAGGTAGGAATAGAAAATGCAGCGATTTATCGTCTTTTAATTGCGGCAACGCATTTTCCAGCGCGCGCCAAGCCGCTTTACGCCCCGCGCTGTCGCCATCGAAACAAAAATAAATACTGTCTGCCTGACGCATCAGGATTTTGACATGTTCCGCCGTGGTTGCCGTACCTAGAGCCGCTACGCCGTAGCCGATACCGAACTGCGCCAATGCGACCACGTCCATGTAGCCTTCGACCACCAAAATTCGTCCTACCTCTTTTACGGCAGCACGCCCTTCATATAGCCCGTAAAGGTTTTTTCCTTTGTCAAACAAAGGAGTGTCGGGGGAGTTGAGGTATTTGGGTTTGGAGTCGTCCAATACGCGACCGCCAAAGCCGATGACCTGTCCGCGAGGATTGCGGATAGGGAACATAACCCGATGGCGAAAGCGGTCATAATGTTTGCCTTCGTTATCAATGACCATGCCCGTATCCACCAACGCAGTATTCGGATAGGGCTGAAATACTTGCGCCAAAGGTTGCCAACCGTCGGGCGCATAGCCTAAGCCATAATGTGCGATGACTTCCGCACTCAAGCCGCGTTTGTCTAAATAAGCCTTCGCTGCCGGATTGAATTTCAACTGTTGCGCGTAAAAATCCGCTGCCGCTGCCGTTGTTTCTTCCAAAGTCTGCTGTTTTTTCTTACGTTCAGCACGGACTTCGGGATTGTCTTCCTGTCCGCGCACTTTAGGCACCGTCATACCGACGCGATCAGCCAAAAACTGCACCGCCTCCGGAAACGACAGCCCTTGATGCTCCATCACAAAACCAATCGCCGAACCATGCGCCCCGCAACTGAAACAATGGTAAAACTGCTTGGTCGGGCTGACCGAAAACGACGGCGTCTTTTCCTTGTGGAATGGACAACAAGCCATATAGTTTGCCCCGCCTTTCTTCAGCGGAACCTGCTCGTCGATAATATCGACAATATCGACTTTGGACAAAAGCTCGTCAATGAAATCAGATGGAATCATGGTTCGGCAGAAGAGGATGGACGGAAAACATTTCAGACGGCCTTATAAACAGACAAAGGCCGTCTGAAAATGGAATTTCGAATGAGGGTTAAAATGAGTTTTGTATTATAGCAAATTGTTGTCATACATGTGTCCTATCCTTTTGAGGTAGATTATTAATCATCGTATTTCATTCGTAATTAAGATGGATATGATGTCGCTAAAGCAAAGGCCGTCTGTAAGATATTCAGACGGCCTTTGCTGTTGTCTTATTTTGCGATTCAGTTGCGCTTTCATGGCATGAATATGATAATGAACACATATTCCTGATTTTAGAAAGCTAGTTTCTCATGAAAGATTTTGCCCGCTTGCTCAACCATCCCGATATTTCCTTTTCTCCGATTCCAAATGCTATTAGAGTTGATAATCCTGCAACAGGTGAGGCTTTGGCGTTTGTCCGTCAGACTGATTCAGACGGCCTGAAGCTTCTGATTCAGAAGGCGGAGGCGGCACAAAAATTGTGGGCGGCAAAAACTGCGTTGGAGCGCGCCGATGTGTTGTGGCGTTGGTATTTTCTGATTAAAGAAAACAAAGAAGAACTGGCGCGCATCATGACGATGGAGCAGGGCAAAAGCCTGACCGAGGCGCGCGGTGAAATCGATTATGCGGCTTCGTTTGTGCGCTGGTTTGCGGAAGAGGCGAGGCGGATTGACGGCGATGTGTTGACGAGTGTGAAAGCGTCGCAAAAACTGGTTGTATTGAAACAGCCTATTGGTGTTACCGCTGCGATTACGCCGTGGAACTTCCCATCTGCGATGATTGCGCGCAAGGCCGCGCCTGCTTTGGCGGTGGGCTGCGCGATGATCGTCAAACCTGCATCGCTCACGCCTTTGAGTGCGTATGCATTGGCTGTACTGGCCTACGAAGCGGGTGTGCCTCAGGATTTATTGCCTGTTGTCAGTGGTAGTGCTTCGGAAATCAGCCATGAATTTGCTACAAATCCGATTGTGCGCAAAATCAGCTTTACCGGCTCGACCGAAGTCGGCGCGAAAATTTTTGCCGACAGCGCGGCGGATATTAAAAAACTCAGTTTGGAACTGGGCGGCAACGCGCCGTTTATCGTGTTTGACGATGCCGATTTGGAAAAAGCCGTCGAAGGCGCGCTTGCCAGCAAGTTTCGCAACAGCGGCCAGACCTGTGTCTGCACCAACCGCGTTTACGCTCAATCCGGCATTTACGACGAATTTTGCCGCAAATTGAGTGAAAAAGTGGCCGCGCTCAAATTGGGCAACGGCTTGGATGAAGGCGTGAACCAAGGGCCGCTGATTGAGGAAAAAGCGGTGGAAAAAGTCGAGCAGCACATCGCCGACGCGCTCTCCAAAGGTGCGGTCTGCCTGACCGGCGGCAAACGCAGCGCATTGGGCGGAACGTTTTTCGAACCGACCGTTTTAAGCGGCGTTACGGCGCAAATGGCGGTGGCGCGCGAAGAAACCTTCGGGCCGTTGTGTCCCGTGTTCCGCTTTGAAACTGAAGCCGAAGTCATCGCGGCCGCCAACGATACGGAATACGGTTTGGCAGCTTACCTTTTCACCTCCGACACCGCCCGTCAGTGGCGCGTCGGAGAAGCCTTGGAATACGGCATGGTCGGCATCAATACGGGCTTAATCAGTAATGAAGTGGCACCGTTTGGCGGCGTAAAACGCAGCGGTTTGGGACGTGAAGGCAGCAAATACGGTGCGGACGAATATTTGGAATTGAAATATTTGTGTATTGATGTGGCGGAATAAGGCTGTACAGTAAAGGCCGTCTGAAATTTGGTTTTCAGACGGCCTTTTTTAAACGCAGAAAAGGTATCGGATAATTTTCATATTGTGAGAACGATCTTTATAAAAAGCAAAACCATAAGAAACAAAGTTGCAAAAATTTTGTCACATGTTTATAAAATTAGTTTGATAACTATTTTGATGTTTTTAATCTTGTTGGATGTGTATTTCAAGTTTCTAGCAGTAGTTTTTTGAGTGATGGCAGCGGAAATTTTGGATAATACAACCGTGAGCAAGGAAGGATTGTTTTTTTGCTCACACAGTGTGGCTCATATCGATAGCGTGGGAACTTTATCTAGGCTGCAATTTTGTGGTGTGACTTTTATAAAAAAGGTGATGTGAATGTTGAAGAAATTTTTAATCCTGTTTTGCGTAGCTTTTATCGGCGCATGCAGTTCCTTTAATGGGGACGGTTTGTCAAATGGCTCATATTCTCAAGGGAAACGGCTTGATCCGAATTGTGATCATTATGCTGTCGGCGGTAGTGGCGGCGGTTGTACACCGGCAGGTCAATGGCATCTTAAAGATAAACAAGGACAAAGAGTTCCATTCTAGTTTTTAAAAATGATTGTAGAATGGGCATTTAATTATTTAGGTCGTCTGAAATTTGGTTTTCAGACGGCCTTTGTTTTAGAGTAGATCCTGGATGGCTGAACGTTCTTCTTCCAATTCGGCCAGCGTGGCGGCAATACGGTTTTGGCTGAATTCGTCCGACAAGTCTAAGCCTTGGACGATGCGGTAGCTGCCTGCGTCGCAAATGACGGGGAAACCGAATATCAAACCTTCGGGAATGCCGTAAGAGCCATCTGATGGAACACCCATCGTTACCCATTTACCGCTGCTGCCGAGCAGCCAGTCGCGCAGGTGGTAGATGGCGGCATTGGCGGCGGAGGCTGCGGATGATGAGCCGCGTGCGGCGATAATGGCGGCACCGCGTCCGGCAATTTTCGGCATGAAGACTTCGGTGTTCCAGTCGGGTTCGGTAATCATGTCTTGGACGGACTCGCCGTTGCTAGTGGCGTAGCGGTAGTCGGCGTACATGGTCGGGCTGTGGTTGCCCCAGACGCACATTTGCTCGATGGAAGTAATCGGGCGGTTGATTTTTTCGGCAATTTGGCTGACAGCGCGGTGGTGATCGAGACGCATCAGGGCGGTGAAATTTTCCGGTGGGATGTCGGGTGCAGACTTCATGGCGATGTAGGCGTTGGTGTTGGCTGGGTTGCCGACGACGAGGACTTTGACGTTGCGATGGGCAACTTTGTTCAACGCCGCGCCTTGTACTTTGAAAATTTCGGCGTTGGCGTGCAGTAAGTCGGCGCGTTCCATACCTTGCGTACGTGGGCGTGCACCAATCAAGAGGGCGATGTCGGCATCTTTGAAGGCGACTTCGGGATCGTCTGTGGCGAAGATGTCGGCAAGGAGCGGGAAGGCGCAATCCTGCATTTCCATAATCACGCCGCGCAATGCTTGTTGCGCCTGCGGCAGGTCGAGCAGCTGCAGGATAACGGGTTGGTCGCGTCCGAGCATGATGCCGCCGGCGATACGGAAGAGGGTGGCGTAAGCGATTTGGCCTGCCGCGCCGGTAACGGCGATTCGGACGGGTGGCTTGAGGGTCATATTTTTCCTTTTGAAGTCGTTGTTTTACTTGATTTTCGGATTATAGCAGTATTATGGGGAGAATGATGTAGTAAGGCCGTCTGAAATTTGATTTTCAGACGGCCTTCAGTGTTTGAAAAGATTATTCGCCGTTTTTCTTTTCAGCTTGTTCTTCGGCAGCTTCATAGGCTTCGACAATTTTTTGTACCAATGGATGGCGGACGACGTCTTCGCTGGTGAAGGTGTGGAAATACAGGCCTTCTACGTCGCGCAGTTTTTCGCGTGCATCTTTCAAGCCGGATTTGATGTTGCGCGGCAGGTCGATTTGGCTGATGTCGCCGGTAATGACTGCTTTGGCACCGAAGCCGATACGGGTCAGGAACATTTTCATTTGTTCGGGCGTGGTGTTTTGCGCTTCGTCCAAAATGACATATGCGCCATTTAAGGTGCGGCCGCGCATATAGGCCAGCGGCGCAATTTCAATCAAACCTTTTTCCATCAGTTTGGTGACGCGGTCGAAACCCATCAAGTCATAAAGCGCATCGTAAAGCGGTCGCAGGTAGGGGTCGACTTTTTGCGCTAAATCGCCCGGCAGGAAACCGAGTTTTTCGCCTGCTTCGACTGCAGGACGCACTAAAATAATGCGTTCGATTTGGTGTTTTTCCATGGCATCGACGGCGGCGGCAACGGCAAGATAGGTTTTGCCCGTACCGGCCGGGCCTAAGCCGAACACGACATCGTGGTTGAGCAAGGCGCGGATATAGCCGTTTTGGCGCGGGGTGCGGCCACCGATGCTGCCGCGTTTGGTGCGGAAATAGTATTGTTGGTCGTGGTGTTTTTCTTCGTGTTTTTCATCTGCTGTTTTGGCTTCGACGGCCGCGAGGCTGATGGCGTTGTCGTCCAAGTCGCCTTTTTCTGCGGCTTCGGCAAGCGACAGCAAGGCACGGCGGCCGGCGTGTGCCAGTTCGCCCATGAAGGTGAAATGTTCGAAGCGGCGGCTAATTTGGATATCAAGGGCTTTGCCTAAGGCTTCGAGATTGCTGTCGAGCGCGCCGCACAGGCGTTGCAACACGGTATTGTCAATTTCTTCAAACTGCAGATGGACGGTGTGGGTCATATCGGTTTCCGTAAATAAATCTATTTTTCCGTATTATACCCTTGTTCAGACGGCATGCTTTATAATACGTCGCTTCTTTTTAATAAACCGTTTCAATTAAAATGAATCACACTGTTTCTCCCCAATCGGAATTTCTGCGCGGTATCAAAGAAACCTCGCCCATGTTGATCGGTCTGTTGCCGTGGGCGCTGATTTTGGGTATGCAGGGCGGGCAGAAGGGCATGAGTTGGCTGGAAATGCTGCTGATGACGGGCATGAATTTTGCCGGAGGTTCGGAGTTTGCCGCAGTCAATTTATGGGCAAATCCTTTGCCGATTCTGCTGATTGCAACGGTAACGTTTATGATCAATTCGCGCCATATCCTGATGGGTGCGGCGATTGCGCCGTATATGAGGGATATGCCGCTGAAAAAGGCGATGCCTGCGCTGTTTGTGATGTGTGATGAAAGCTGGGCAATGGCGTTTGCTGAAATTCAAAAGCGTAAGGCGGCAGGTTTGCCTGCGTTCAATATGCCGTTTTATGCCGGCGTGTGCTTTATTTTGTATGTAACTTGGATTGGTTTTGCGGCGTTTGGCGCGGCGGTCGGCCCGATGTTCGGCGATGTGGCGGCTTGGGGCTTCGGCATGGCGTTTCCTGCGGTGTTTTTGGTGCTGTTGCGCGGTATGTGGAAGAGCTTTGCGGCTTCACGCCCTTGGTTTGTCAGCCTGATTGTGGCGTGCGTAACCTATTTGACCGTGGATGGCGCATGGTATGTTCCGGCCGGAGCGTTATCGGGATTGTTGGCGGCGTATTTGTGGGGGGAGCAAAAATGAAGGATTTGTTGTCGCTGCAATCGTTTCTGCTGTTTTTAAGCATGTTGGCCGTTACCTATTCGACCCGATTAATCGGCTTTTTTGCATTGCGCAACCGTACGTTGAGTCGTCGCGCGCAAGTGGTTATGGAGGCCGCGCCGGGTTGCGTGTTGATTTCCGTGATTGCGCCTTATTTTGTGTCGGACAAACCGCATGAGCTGATTGCCATTGCTTTGACAGTATTGGCCGCCAGCCGGTTTTCGATGTTGGTGACGGTATTAATCGGCGTTGGTACTTCGGGCATACTCGGTTATTTGATGAAATAAAAAATTTTCAGACGGCCTTACTGTAAGCCGCCGCCGACTTTTGCACTTTGTTGCAGTAACTTTTGCACTCTAGGCTCTGCGAAAGTTTCGACAGCTTTTGCACTATATCGGATGATGAGAAATAAGAAAAGCGACGCTACCGTCGCTTTTTATTTTACCAATTACATACGACCAATTCTCCACTGGTTTTACCAGTTTTATTTCTTCCGACCGTATAAGCCAATTCAAGTTGAGTGATACGGAAATCCTTAAATAATTCCCTAATATCAGGGTGGTCATTAATGGATAGCATGACCTTACCCTTACTCTCTGCCATTACCTTGGCCAGTAATTCATACTGCTCCCAGCCAAATAATTGGTCATAGCCTGCGGTCTGCCAATATGGTGGGTCTGCATAGAAGAAGGTGTGCTCACGGTCATATCGTTTGAAGCAACGATCCCACGATTCATTCTCGATATAAACACCTTTTAAACGGTCTTTAGCAGCCTTTAATTTAACCTCAATCTGTGATGCATCCCACGCTTTTGACGTGGTAGCTGTCCCGAAATGCTGCTGGACGGTTTTGCCGCCGAAGGCGTTGTGCTGAAGGTAGAAGAAGCGAGCGGCGCGTTGAATATCTGTCATGCATTCGGGCGGCGTGTTTTGCAGGCAGGCGAATGTCTCGCGGCTGGTCAGCGTCCACTCGAACTGACGGACGAACTCGTCGAAATGGTGTTGTACCACACGATAGAGATTGATGAGCTGTCCGTTGATATCGTTGAGCACTTCAACTTTTGCAGGAACCGGGCGCATAAAGAACAATGCTGCGCCACCGGAAAACAACTCGACATAACAAGAATGCTCGGGGAACATAGGCAAAAGATGTTTTGCCAAACGACGTTTGCCACCCATCCAGGGGATAATAGGTAATGTCTGTTGCATTTTTTGCATCATATATACTCCTAAATTATGGCATTCGCGATGCTCTAAATCAGATTAAATATGATGCTCAAAGGCATTCTTTTGATTTATTAATTAGCTGAAAGAATTGATATTTTTACAACGAGCGCATTTTATTTTCACACAGCCGCTGCCTTTTGCCAGCAACTTCCCACAAAACTTACAGCGTAATTCACGATAGATTTGCATTTGCATCCACTCCTGTATCAGATAGAATGCCTCGGTCTCTAGAGACTAAGGCGGCCTTAGAAGTCAATGCAGGCATGATCTGCTTGGCTGGCGTAACAGTGTTGCCGCACTGTTACGTCGCCGTCCCACTTATATTTGAAATCTTCCCGAAGGCCGCCTTATTCAGACGGCCTTTTATTTATATTTGCCTACAAGTAGCGCAACTCTTTGGCTTTTGCGATGATACGTTCGGCGACTTTAGCCTCAACCGCCGGAAGCAGATGAGCACCGCCGTCCTGCGAGAGTGACAACGGCATTACGCCGTCTGTTTGCGCTTTTTTATCCGCCTCATTCGGCGTGAGGCCGCTATCCGTCCAAATCTGATCAGATAAAATATATTGCTCAATATCAAAGACATTATTGCCATATTTAGACTTGAGCCAATTATTAAATTGATCTTTGAGCTGATGTCGGTATGGGTGGTTTTCTTTAGCCCAACCCGGCTTATTATCAGCCCATACAGTCAGGACAATATAACGGGGAGACTCTTTAGGCTGGACTTGTTGAATACATTTTTCAACATAGCTTTTGATTCGTTCTAAGACCGTCTGCCAGTTACCGATATTTGCGCCGTTAATATCATTCTTGGCCGTTGCCAACACACAAATACCATCGACACCGCCGCTGTTTTTCAGTCGTACAGGATATTTTTTACCCGGAACAACGCTATGAGCCTGGCTATCGCGCGGAATGACTTTAATATTGGCGGTTTGGCCGGTCATGACCGCCTCGATGTCATCGCCAATAATAACGACGGTAGAGTGCATACTGAAAGGCGTAACGCCTTCGCCGTAAACCAACTCGCCATCAACCATTACGCCATTCGCTTTAGCCGGAATAGTATCGACTTTAAAAGTAACTTCCACCGGGCTGCCGTTCATCGACATCAAGGCATATGCAGCCAGGCTGCCGCCCTGTGCGTTGTTTACAACCGGCAGATTTTCAGCGGCGGCAACACTCACAGCCTGACCGCCGATACGCGCATTGGTAGAGTCCCCGAAGAAATTGAGGCTACGTTTCAATGCAGAAGGAGGGGAAGGAGGAGCTACCGGGCGTTCCGCCTCTTTCGGAGGAATAACAGGGCCGGACGGCATAACGGTATGGCGCTCATGCTCGACCGGTGCGCCAATATATTGAATGCCGAATCGGTCGCCTTGCTGCAAGGTATCAGCAATATTTTCAGGCTTGGCGCAATAACGCAGATCAATAATACAATTGTGCGGCTGAACAAGAGCGTAGCCGTCTTGCTCATCGGTTAACGCGACTAATTTATTGTCACGCAAAGAGAAATTAACCCAATCACCGGCACGCGTACCATTCGGCACTTTCACCTTCACACGCGTCAAGGCAGTGGCTTCAAATTTTAAAATGTCGCCGATACCGACACCCAACACTTCAGTTCGCATAAAACCTCCTCAAAATAATAATAATTATTTTAAGACGTTATACGAAAGCAACGCCTGGCTGTCCTGCACTTATCCTTATACACCCAACTCTAAAACAGTAGTATCGGGAGCCTGACCAAGGATACGGTTGCTCAAGACATCATAAAACACGCGCTGATTTAAAGCGGCTTGCCCGCTTAAAACAAGATTGCCGCCGCTTTGCGTTTGCGCCGCCCATGAGCCGCCGCCCAAATCGCCCGTTATTTTGGCAATGCCGCGCTGTTCGCGCTTGAGCAGTGCCGTCAGGTTTTGATACAGATTGGTCATTTTGTTATCCTCAACAAAAAGATAAAAGACCGTCTGAACATGGCTTTCAGACGGCCTTTAAAGCATCTTTAAACCAGCTTTAATCACTCGTCAAAATAGCGGTCTATCGTTACATTTTGAGTCACGACAGGCGCGTCGTTTTCGATTTTAACCTCGACCGACACACCAACCACCACACCTTGCCAGCTTCCCGAAGGCTCATTGATTTGCCAAATCTCGCCTAAATTCGCCATAGGAATGGCGTATTTATCCGATACCGGCAAAGACACCGTTTCGCGCTTATGCACACCGGTTTCGCTTAACGCGGCGATACCGGCGGCGAGCAAGACCGGCTGGTCGGTATACAGCGTATTAGTCAGCGCAGAGGCACGCGGCTCGCGGTTGCTGCCGTTGCGATACACATCCGCGCCTTTGCCCTTGTTATGGCTCGGCCAAACATAAACCCCATTGGCACGCTCCGATACATTGCGCTGGCCGCTGATGCCGAAAATCACACTGACAGGGACACTGACATCGGCAGGCGCATCGGAAACCTCCCAAGAAGCCTTTTTCCATTTAGGCTTAAAGCGGACAATAGGTCGGGCGCGGTCGCTCTCCACAAATCCCCCGGCGGCTTGAGCCAGCTCTTGCAAAACAGCAATCGGCGTTTTATCGGTCAACGAATACACATCTCCTGGAATCAACCAATCAACCATCGTCCAGCCGTCCAAATCCACACCTGTCGGGCGTAAAACCTCCGTTGCGATTTGTTGCGCATAAATCGGATTGCGGTATGTACCGCGACCTTTAGGCGCATAGTCCGCGCCCAAACGGGCGGTAACACTGCGGCCGGTTACCGTATAGCTCTTTTGCCCAAAGCGGCGGTTGTCACTGTAATCTTCCGCGATGATGACAAAAGTATCCGCATTGATTTGCACCTCGATTTCAGCCTCCCGGCCTTTCGGGCGGACATCAGGATTAATCTTGGCAAAATCATCGGGCGAAACAGTCAAACTGCCTTGCCAACAATAACCGGCAGTATCAGCCGTGAAGGATGCAGAAAACAGCCCGATCGGCTGGCCGTCAACCGTAGCCTTAATAATATTTTGCATGATATATCCGTCTAAAACAGGAGTGCTTACCGTATCAAAACAAGCAAACGGCAGCGGAATATGACGCGCATCGTGCGCAATCTTTTTGCGGTAAAAGCGCAGGTGCAGACGGTTTGAAGGCGGGCGGATACCGCAAACATAAGTTTCAGGCACAGGCTCCGGCTCAACCGGAATCTCATAATACTCGCAAGGCACAGCCAAAGCAGGCAGGCTTTGCGGATGCGCACATCGTGCCAATACCGCCGCCTCGCGCACCTCCGACACCAAACAATCGCCAACCGGCGCATCATCGGAAAACACACTCTCCGAACACGCCGCCAAAGCCTCGCCAAGACCTGCCGATGATCGGTCAGCATTACAACCACTTAAGAACAAATCATCAGGGAAAGCATCATGCAGACAGCCGTCCAGCCCATCCATTCCGGCCTGCACCGTCTGCATACACCCGGCAACCCCGTCAGACAGGCCGACCGTTTCATGCAGGCAGCTCTCCAATTCAGGCATATCCGAAAAGGCCGTCTGAAAACAAACCGCCTCCCCGACAGCTTCTGCCGTTATCCCCGACACTTGGGCAGCCATATCGCCCAAATCATAACGACCGGCCGCGCACACCGCCTGCCTTGACGCCGCCTGCTGCACAAAGCCCCACGCCCCCGAAACAGTCGCATAACCATCCGGAGGACGGTACAGATTAGGCTTAAGCGGCGTATCGGGGACAATCTCGCCGCCGTCCTCAATATGGCGCAAAGGCCGTCTGAAAGCCAACGGCAAGAGCCTGGACGACGGACGGGAGCCAATCGCCAAGCCGAAAGGCAAAGGGATATGCGCCGAATCAGCATAAATTTTGTCTTCGGACATTTCAGACGGCCTCAACCGCCGCCGTCACGCTCGACATAAGGCTTAATAAAATCATAAGACACAGGCTCGTATTGCTTTTTATAATCCGTCGCCACCATCAAATACTCCTCGTCTTCCTTGAGCCGGTCGAAGCGGTAGCTGCCGTCTTCCGCGCTCCAAGTATCGGCGATGCAGTACATATTAGGCCGGGCAAACAGATAAATACGGCGCGAAGCCGGCTGGCCGCCCACCGTAACAATGCCCGTACCTTCCCCGGCGATATAGCCGTGGCCGCCGTATTTCCAATGCGGCGATTTGACGGCACGGCTTCGCGCAATCCGGTTGACGATTTTGCCGCGCGTCTTGCCGCGCTTAACAGCAAGACGGCTGCGGAAAACATAATTCGGCATGGCCTACAGCTCCCAGGCCGTGAGGTTTACCAAAAAAGAGCCGGCACCGATTGTATTGATATACATAAATCTGTCTTCGCTATCGTCTAAATTGTCATAAACCATCCCCATCGGAATAACGTCAGCCGAGGGCATGGTTTCGCCAATTTTCATAAAACCGGGAAATAATCCTCGAAGCGCATATCTGTCACCTCCAATTGGTTCTCGCAGATAAATATCATCCGCTATAAAACCACCTGTGATAGGATTAGGATAGCTACCATAATCACCGTATCCTTTGCTGATAAATTTAAAAAAAGAAGCTATATCTCCCTTATAATCACGCATCGGCACCACAAAAATAACAACTTCATTGCCACTGCCATAAATAAAATTCTCGTCTACATCTGACACATATCCAAGCAGGGTATTCGCATCATCAGCCACGGCGAGACTGGAGAAGTTGCCAAAAATAAAAAATGAGCAATAATCCCGCCATAAAATAATTAAAGTAAACGCACGCTCATTTCCGACCACAACCCATTGGATCTTATCCAGGTTATTGTCGTCTTTTTTGTAGATGAAATTGTGAAATCCACTGCTGTTGTTAACCTTTTGTTTGACTTTCCCCGCCTTTGCCGATGTCGGCTCCAAAAGACCGCATAAATCAACGTATCTTGCACGGCCTCCATATTTTGAGTCATCCACCCCCAGCCACCACTTTGTCGCCTTCGGGTGCGTACTGCGGAAACAGGCTTCTTGCGCCTTTTCAAACGCCATTTCCCAGCCCAGCCCGTCCTTGCGCTTATTGCCCTCGCCATAACCGGTAACCAGGCAGGCTTTTAAAATCGTTTTAATGCTGCCTGCCGCCGACTCAACCTGCGGCGCACCCTCGTCATCCCAGCGGTAAACCTTTACCGGCACACGTTGCGTATCAAACATTTCAGACGGCCTTTCTTTTTACTTCAATGGTTTATTTAAAACCCTATTAAAACAAAAGCCCCGAAAATCGGGGCTTGGCATAGTTGCACTCAATAGCTTGTTTCTATTTTGTTTTATTGATTTCAGCGGAAAGAAGTAATTATCGCCTGACTGCCGCTTGCATCAACGGAGCAGCTAAATTGCGCACGCAACATAGCCCCGTAACTGTTTTGCGAATCGACATATCCGCTTATTTCAAACGTCCCATCGGCATTTTCACGCCGTTGCCATCCTCCGAAATCGGCCGAAGCAGGCGATTTTAAAATACCCGTTACCGCGCTTTCGCAGGCTGATTGCGCCTGATATACGCTCGGCTTGGATGACGTGCCGCCGTTTTTAAATGTAAACCAAAGCATCGGGATGGAAACCAGAATCCCGGTACCGATCAATTTCAAGAAATCAGACCCTCCGCTTTTTTTATTTTTCTGTCTAAGCTTTTCTCTTTCTTTCGCTTTTTCGCTTTCTTCTTTGGCAAGTTCGGGATTTTCGGCATGGAGGATTTTATCGTATTCCGCTTTTGCCGCCGGATTCAGCAAATACTCGCGACACCATCTTATCTCATCCAATTCCAGCTCCTGTCGCTCCGCAGCACGCCTCAAAGCCCGTTTAATCTCTTCTTCCGTTGCAGATGACATAATCCCAAGAAGTTTGTAATAGTTTTCCATTTCATTCTCCATATTTATTTTAAATAATGCATTCTAAAACAAACGGCATAAAAAAGAAACAAACGGTATAAAGGCCGTCTGAAAGTCCTATTCAGACGGCCTTATCTTTTATTCGGCCACCGTATTGCCGCGCAAACACGCGGTAAAACCATCGCGGCCGTTTTGCTTGTCCGGCGAAGGCTGGACACTGCGCAAAATCCAAACGGGCAACGGCGTGCCGTAGGTATTGAAGCGGATACAGTTCTGCGTCGACCAGCCGCCGCCGAATGCGGCCGCCTTGAGCGTGAAATACGGCTTGCCGGTTGCCGGATTGGTCGGCGCAAGATCGGTCAGGGTATCGCTTTTTGCGACCAAGCCCAGCCGTTCGCCGTAAAGCTCGAATTGGGTTGCAGTAATGAATTTAATCAGCCACCGCTCGGTAATCGCGCCGTTACTGGCCAACTTAATCGGGTAGTCTTTGACATTGGTACGCGCCAAAATAGGCTCCCCGCGTTGCGCGTCACTCCACACATTGTCCCATGCCTGTTGCGAAAACGGCTCGGTAGCGCGCACCAGCAAATCGCCGCCGATCAGGGCGGAAGACACAAATGTGTTCTCCTTCGGATAATTGCGCCCAATCGCAAACTGGAGTTTCAGACGGCCTGAAATATCGACGCCGGTCACACGGTTTTCCTCTTCCCACGCGCACACGGCCGTCAGAGGCAGGGTATATTGCGACAAGTCCAACGGCTCGGCAAAGGTAATGCTGCCCGCTTTGAGGTCTGCCGTGTATTTTTCGGCGAGGACGTGCTTGCCCTTGCTGTCGACCAAGCAGAGGCGGTCGATATTTTGACGGTTGAGCGTGATTTTCTGGGCGGCAGTAAACGCGCTGCCCAAATCCTGCTTGAGACGGTTGGAAATCACGATCATATCGCCCTTGCGGAACACAGGGACGCGTCCGTCGGCAGGCAGGCGCACGGCGTCGATACCGATAATCGACGAATCCAAAGGCAGGTTGTCTTGGGTCACGGCGTTGTAGCGTAAATCTTCAGGGTAAAAACCCTCATCGCGCTTGATTTCATAAAAGCCTGTCTCGTAGTCGATTTTGCCTGTGATGCCGCCGGTAATTTCGCCTGCGGCGTTGCTTCTTCCGACAATTTCGCCATTGCCCGCGTAAACGGTAAAGCTTTCAGGCTTAACCGGCGCGGCGGGCGTGCGGCCTGCATAACCATAACCCTTGATCTGTGGCTGGCGTACGATACCGCCTGTAATTTTAAGATTCAGGAAGGCAATATTACGGTCATTGATAATGACTTTACCGTCAGTAGTCAACGTACCGACTGCATCGCCAGAACCTTGTACTGCATTCCAATTCTTATAAAGCGTACCGCCTCGTTCAACGATCTCTGTCTCGCCGTCATGAAACGACCAGGTATCAAAAACACAGACGCTTCCTTGATCAAAGTCGTTCAAAACATTAAATAACAAGCCGCCGTTCAAGCTGCCACGACGTTTTTTTATTGAGGCTGGATCACTAGTGAGGTAATCTGCATACCAACTGACTATTTTCCCATAACGGTTTATTGTTTTGGTCTCAATCGATTCTAGGTACTTATATTTTGTACCTAAAATATTTCCCTCTACTATCCGTCTTTCCTGACCGGCAACCTGCAACACCGTTTTAGGTACAATTATTGTCGAGCCTACAGCACTTACACCCTCGACTTTTCGACCGGCGATTGCGAACTCGCCATTTTTCGCAGGGTTGGCGGACAATACAATTTTAAAACCGCCTGAACTAGTTTTTATTCCCATTATTTATCCTATACCAATGCTGCTGCATAACCAGAATAACTGTTTGAAACAGTTGTACTTGTATATTCTTCAAAGCTTCCCAAAGCCGTTAAAGAAACAGTGCGCCAATCAGGTATCGCCGTCCCCAGTGTGATATTCCAAACCTCTCCTTTTTCCTCTGCGGTCAAGCCAAGCCCATCAGCAAGACCAACCTGAATGCGATCAGGCTCATCGCAAACATAATCAACTGAAGTAGAGTCAATATAAGCTGGCAATTTAATCGTGCCGTTCAAATAATCCACGTTGCCAGTTGCATCACCCGTTAATTTTCCTGCGCCATCGTCTTGCGCTCTTTTCTTACCGTTATTTTGCCAAGTAAGCACCAGCGTTCCTGGCTTAATTGGATGACCCAGGGAATAAGTGCACTCCCCATTTGCTGCCTTGGGCAGATTATTCCCGCCCGTCTTACCGCCATCAAAAGACGTAAAACCAGAGGAATCTCCCCATTGGAACACCAAACGGCTGCCAACATCCGGAAGAGACGGTAGATTAAGCAATACACTGCCTGTTGCAGACGACACCGTACCTACACTTTTACCGGCCTCATCCCGTAATACGCCGTCGCCTGTATCTGTCAAAACATACCAAACTCCCAAAGCCATAAAAGACACTTTTAAACTACCCAAAGCAGGATTAGGTCTAAGCAGAGGGGCAAACGATGTACCGTGGTTGGTTTCTTTAATTTCTACCGCAAAAGCATATCGTGCTGATGACGATTTAGCACCAGGAACCGCAGTTACCGTGTAATAACCTGTCGGCAAACCACTCAGACGCCCGTGAGCGTAATCAGCATTGACGATATTGTCCCCGCTTTTAAGTTGACCGAAGCCATTGTCTGTGTAGTTCCCAACCTTGATACTGCCGGGCAAAACAGCAGAAGGCAAAGTTAAGGTTCCACTATCGACATGCCCTGCAAAAAGCTGCTTTTCCGGCGCAGCAGCGACCCATGCCTCACCGGGAACCGGGTATTCATCCGCATAAGGCGTCTCGACTGTCGAGGTCGGTACAAGCTTTTCATAAATGCTTGACACCGTCAGCGTGGCATCTCCTGCCGAAAGGCCGTCTGATACAGGTTTTACGCCATAATAAGCCGCGGAATCTGCCACTTGGGTTTCCAAAATTTTAACTTTAGGCGCGGCATACCCCTTCACCGGATAATCGACACCATCAAAATCTCGGGTCAACGGATTGCTGATTTCCATTTTGACTACACGGCGCGGCACTTCCTCGACCTCGCCGTTTGATTTTGGAATCTCGAAAATGCGCACTTCGTCCTCGATGTTGATAATGCGGAAATACTCCGTGATACGGCGCGTCACATCTTTGGTTTTTTCCTCATATTGCAGGCAATAACGCTCGCCGACCTTCGGCAAAGGAGCCTCTACGCGCTGATACGCCTGCACAAGGCGCACGCCTGCCAAATGGCGACCCAATAACGTCATGCGACTTTCCACTGTCGGCACAGAATATGCCTCAATGCGCGGCATAATATCCGCGCGGCTCTCGCCGTAGTTGCGCGCCTTAAACGCCAAAAAAGACACGTTTTCAGAGGTCGGCGGCTCGGTAATGACAAAATGACCGCCGTAAAGCGGCTCGGAATCATTGCGCAAAACGGCAGGGTACAACAGACGCGCGTCCAGGCTGCCCATCGTACGGTCAACGTCCGAGACGGGCGGGAAAATCTCGTTGTCCTCTCCGGTCAGCGGCTGACCGACCATCAAACCGCCGCCATCAGGCGTATCGGTCATGCGCTGGCTGGGGTAAATCTGCAAATCCTGCTGCGTCAGACGCGTTGTTTTTTCCATGTTTGAAACCTTTTTAAATCCTGTTTAAATCTGTTTTCAGACGACCTTAAAATGTCATCAGGCAGAGCTGGGCTGTGTATCGTTCGCTATCCGTTTCCGGCGTTGAGTAATGCACCGGCTCGACATTATTCAAAGCCGCGTTATGGGTGCGCCAAATAACATTAAATTCGCGGCCGTCGTAGTGCGTCAGCGTCATCTCCAATTCGGGGACGTCCGTCCAGTCACGCAACGTACGTAAGATACTCAAATCAAGCCACACCCAATCGCCCGATAGCGTAATCGGACGACCGTTTGCCTTAATGCCTTGTTGGATGACCAATCCGCCCGACAAAGTGCGCTGCGGAGCGGCCTGCGCCACCTTGTTCCATTCAAATTCATCGTCCCAGTGCATATCCTGCGGCAGATGTACGGCCACGCCATTGTCTTTCCGTTTCAGCGTCCATTCTTGATTTGCCATTTCAGACGGCCTTTGCGTATTTTTCTCAAAACCCTATTAAAACAAAAGCCCCGAAAATCGGGGCTTGGCATGGTTGCAGTCAGATGGTTGCAGGCCGTCTGAATTATGTCGTGCGCTTTAATGAAGCTTGTAAACTATTCACAAAACCGTTAACAGCTTTCTCGGCAACTGCCTGGTCTCTCTGCGCCAAAATTTGGTTAAGCTTTTCCGGGTCGATATTAACCTGCGTATTGCCGATTTGTTGCAACCGCTGGGCGGCATTACTGTTACCATACGAACCTTGGTTGCGGACTTGCTCTTGCGCGGCAGATTCGGCGCGCTTGCTGCGCTGCCTGTTGTAAATCTGTTGCTGCAAATCGATTTGACGCTGATATTCGCGCGCAACGTCGGTTTGTTTGAGGCGGTTGGCATTGTCCAGTTTTTGCTGCAGTTCGCGAATTTTTCTTTCTTGCTGCAAAGAATAAATCGCTTCCGTATTGCCATTAAGCTCGGCAAGCTCGGCCTCAAGCGCGCGGGTTGCATCATGTGCTTCTTGGCGCAGGGCATTCAGCCGGCGTTGGGCATCGGATATCGCATTGCGTAATTTTGTCAGCTCAGTATTCCCCAATTTATCGGCAGCGCGAGATGCCGCGCTGGCCGCATCGTTCAAAATATCCTGTGTCACTGCGCCTTGAGCAGTAGCATTGGTCAGCCTTTGCATCGCGGTATTCGCGCTGTAAATCTGTTGCGTGTACTCTTTCATCTGAGCAGCGCGGAATGTGGCCTCCATGCCCAACTTAATCCCGGAAAACTGTCGGTTCATCAAATCCAGCTGCTCATTATTGAGCTTATAAAATCCAGCCGTTTGCGTCAGACGGTAGCCATAATCGCTAAACGATTTAGACGCATTTGCTGCCGCTTTGGCTGCATTTTCTGCCTCCGCTGCCGCCTCTTTGTTGGCTGTCGCCACTTTTCTGACCGATTGGGCATGGTTTTCCGCCGCTTGCGAGCCTTTTTCATGCGCGGCTTTCGCGGTTTCGCCTGTTTTAGCGGCAGTATCATTTAACCCTTGGTAGGCGGTTTTGGCTTTTTCCGCACCGCCCGAAGCTGCATCGCCCAAACGGGCAAGCTGCTCCTGCGTCAACAGTGCCGCGTCGCCGCTGGCTTTGAGCTGGTGTTGAAACTCGGCAAATTCCTCCTTGCTTTTAAGTTTGCCCATCATGGCCTCAAAGGCTGCCTGTATCAGCTTGGCATCTTTTTGACCGGCGGCCGCCGCTTCTGTCGAGGCTGTCTGAAAATCAGCGAATGCCTGCCGCGCGTCGCTGCTGATGCCCGTCATCACGGCCTTGCTGTCCACGCCGATTTTGGCGAAGGCGTCGGCAACCTTGTCCGTCGACTCCCTTGCCGTATCTCCGATTTTCTTGATTTCTTCAGCCGTCAGTCCGGATTGTTTGCCTACCTTTTCCAATTCGGCCAAAAGAGCATCGGTTGATTCTTTACTGTCCATCTGCTTGAGCGCGGCCTGAAACACCCGGCCCATCTGCTCGGCATCATTACCAAACTGAGAGGCAACACGCGAAAAATTGGCAATACCTTCCGCCGCCTTTTTGCTCATGCCGGTGGTTACCTCTTCCGCCGTCAAACCCAAAGCCTCAAGGGCTTTTTGTGCTGCGGCAAGCTCGCCTGTATCTGCGCTGATTTTGACGTTTTTCTTATCAAGTTCGGCTTTCAGTTCGGCGGTTTTGGTGCGCACGTTTTCCAGCTTGATTGCCAGCTCACTGTAAAAGTCGCTGGTTTCTCGACCGTCTGCACGCAAGGCGGCCATACTGTGTTCCAACGCTGACAACTCTGTTGCAGACGCACGATATTCGGCTTGCAGGGCTTTGACGGCGGCTGCCTCTTCTTCGGCAGCTTTTTTCTTGGCGACGGCGGCTTTTTCGGCAGCTTCCTGGGCTTTTTTATCCGCTATCTCCAACTCGCGCTTAATTTGGGCTTCGGTTTTGAAAAACTCGTGATACTTGTCGAGACCGCCGGTGGTAAACAGACTATCCAAAATGGCAGGAATACGGGCGAGGTTATCGCCGAAAATTTTTGCTAAATCCGTATTTTCGCGTAGCCAGCCGCCCACACCACGGCCAACCTCAAAAGCAGCAAACAATAATCCGGCATTGGACGCCGCCGTCTTGAGATTTTGAGCCAACGCTCCCGCAGCCGCCGCGCCATTACCGAAACCGTTACCGGCAGCAGCGGATTTGAGCGCGATGCCCAGCTCCCGTGCAGCGACAGTGGTCGACAGGATGGATGCTTTGGTTGCTTCAATTCCGACACGCTGGGTCGCAAATGATGCCGATACCGCACCACCAGTCAGGCGGACAGCCGCCTCATAAGCCTTGACGGCAACTGCGCCTGCTGCGAACAGTGCGGCAAGTTGCGTCAAGGCCGGGAACTCTTCAGTAATCGCTCCGATTGCACTTGCCACACTGCCGGCCGTACTCGCCAATAGAGACACTAAAGGCAGCAACTTTTCGCCGACCTCGATGGCAACGTTGATGATTTCCTGCTTGGCTTTGGCAATCTGCGCCTCGCTGGTGGACATGGCGTTTGCCACCTCTTTTTGCATCGCGCCAACGACTTGTCCCTTGTCGGCGACCAAGCCCAAAGCCTTTTCATATTCGCCCAACGAGCCGACCAAAAGCGCGATGTCGTCGCTATATTCCGTACCGAAGAGTTGCGAGAGTGTCAGGGCACGGCTTTGTTTATCCAAGCCTTCGAGTTTGTGCAAGAAGTCCGTCAAAGCCTGCTGCGGATTGGCGGTGATATTGGCCGCCATCTCATCTGCAGACGTACCGATACCTTCCAAGGCCGCCTGAAAGTCTTTGCCCTGGCTTTGCGCGGTTTGCAGTTTTTGCAGCATGGCATTGATGGCGGTCGCAGCCACTTCGGGCGGTTTGCCCAATGCGATAAATGCGTCGGCAAGCGCGGCGGCTTCGTCGGCAACCAAGCCGAACTGTTTCGCCGTACCGCCGATACGCGCCATTGCGGCGACAATGTCTTTTTCTCGTGCGGCGGTATTGTTGCCCAAAACGTTGATGGCATCGCCGAGCTTTTCCACTTCGCCGATTGGGAGTTGGAACACGTTGGCAATCGTCGCGGCGGCATTGCCTGCCTCTTCAGCGGTCATGCCGAAGGCAACCGACATCTTGGACGCGATGGCGGTAAATTCCGACAACTTCTCAATTGGGATGCCGAGCTGTCCGCCAGCAGCGGCAAGATCCGCCATTTCAGCGGCGGAAATGCCCAATTCCGCACTCATTTTTTTCAGTTCGTCTGAAAGTTTGGCGTACTGCTCGTCCGTGCCTTCGGCAACTTTTTTTACACCCGCCATCGCAGTCTCAAACTTCATCGCCTCTTTGGCGGCAAACGCCAAGCCGCCTGCCTTACCGACCAAACCTTGAACTTCAGAGGCAATTTCGGAAATAGACGGCTTCACACCTTTCAGGCTGGCTTCAAGTTCGCGCACCTTGCCTTCTTGCAACTGCGCCGCCCGGGCTAATTCTTCATGCGAGAGTGTGCCGCTGTTTTTAAGCAATTCGTAGGCGTCTTTGGTCTTTTGGATTTCCTGCCGTGCCTTATCGTCGGTATCGATGCCGAGCTGGATTTTGGCATCGGCGATAGCTTTTAGGGTTTGTGCTTCAGCAGTCAGGCGGTCGAGCTGCGCCGTTGCGGCGGCGGATTCGGACGACAGGCGCGCCTCTTCGGCGGCAAGGTTTTTGACAGACACGCCCGATACCGACATCGCATCGCGGGCGGCATACAGCTTGCCCGTCAGCTCGGTTTCGCTTTTTGCCAGGCGTTCGGATTCGGCACGCAGTTTCGCCAAATCGGCCTGCTGTTGCTGCGTACCGCCGCCGCGCATGGATTTCTCCAACGTCGCGGTCAGCTCGTCCAGTGCACGCATTTCTTTAGCGGTATTGTCCAATTCCGCCGACAAAGCCTTATATTCCGCAATAGCCGCCTGTTGTGCTTGCGCTTTCGACAACGTCGCGCCCAGCTCTTTCGCTTCGGTGGTCAGCTTGCCCGTATCGATGCCCGCCGCCTCGATGGACTGTGCCAGCGCGTCGATGTTTTCAACGCCGGACACGCCCGCCTTAATCTCTAAACCTGCCTGAATATTCGCCATGATTTAATCCTGTTTTAAAACCAGTTTAAAAAAGGCCGTCTGAAACCTGCCGCCGCTGCGTCTAGACGCAGAAGCCAGTTTCAGACGGCCTTTGTTTATTACCGAATCTTTAATTGTTGTACGACGTGAAGGAATAGGTCGAGGTCTCGCCCGAAGCCAACACCGCCGTGCCTTTGAATTCCGCCGTATTAAAGTCGTCGCCGAACCAGTCGATACTGCCGTCCGCCGCCAGTACGGCATGGGGGATGTGCAGGATGCCGGTCTCGCCGGTAACGCGGTTGCGGCCGTCGACGTAGATTTCCAAGTCCAAGCGGGACAAGGTGGCTGCGGACACTTTATAGCCGCCGGAATCGCGGGTTTTGTATTCGACGGTGATGTTTTCGCCGTCGTTGACAGTATCTGCGACCGGCAGGATGGTAATCATGCCCAAGGTGGCATTGATGTCCAAATGCTTGGCATCGACATTGGTGTTTGACTTGTTTTTGACTTTGACGGTAGCCGGATCGATATTGCCGTTTGCCAGCTTGTACGCCATGCCTTTTTTGCCGATGGTTACAGTCTCGCCCGTAACGGTCTCCGCTGTAGCCGCGATGACGGCGGCTTCGCCCATCAGGGCAAGCGCGAGGTTGTCTTTGTCGAAAGTGTCGAGCTTCAGACTGATTTCGGTGGGCTTGACGGTTTTCAGGCTGTCCAATGCGCTGCCGTAAGTGCCTTTTTGCTTGGACACGCGCTCTTTGGTTTCCACGCTGGTTTGCGTGGTCAGGGCGGTGGTATTGCCGATGTCGATAAAGCCCGAGCCTTTTTGGTTGAGGTTGCGTACCTTGACGTCGCCCTCAAAGATTAAGCCGTGGTCGTTTTGTTTTGCCATGTGGCAGCTCCTTTAGTTTGCCTGCACGGTGTCGCAGGCGAATGAAATAGGGTAAAAAGCAAAGCCGTCGTTGTATTCGATGGATGGCGAGGCGATGCGGCGGAAAGGGGTAACGGCATATTCGTCGCCCGCATCCCAGCCTGAAAACGCCCGTTGGATTGCCGTCAGGGTCTCGCCGACCTCGTACAGCGTGGATTTGCCGTTGGCGGTATAGCTGCGCGCGAGAACAAAGGTAAAGTGCAGCGTCGATTTGAGGAATTTGCCGTTTTTCGCTTCGTCGGCAAAGGTCGAGCCGCCGTAAACGACATAGACCGCGCCGTCCAGCGGGGCGGCTTTGCGTTTCGCCGCGCCTTGGGCGAGCAGCTCGGCAAGTTCGCCAATCTCCTTGACCGCCTTAATGCCTTTGACGGTTTTCAGACGACCTAGGATTTCAGGATAGACCGCCAATAAGTTTTCATGCTGTTTTAAAGCCATATCAGACAATCAATCCTTCCAGCCAATCGTACATTAAATCGTCAATGTCCTGATAATCTTGTGAAGACAAGCCCAAAAACGGGCGGGCAGGCATGGTTTTCGTGCCTTCCTGCACATAAACCGAGTAGCCCATTACCGAGCCGGTAATCACGCTGTTTGCCGATGCCTCGTGCGTAATGCTTGCCAATAGGTTGCCGTGGTCCACCAAAATCCCGCCGCGTCCGTTTTTGGCTTCTGCCGTAGCGGGGCTGACATCCTGCCAGCGTTTGCCGTCAGGCGCGGTTTTGGTTTCGGCGATACGGCGGCGGGTCGAAGATTCGAGGATGCCGCCGATAGCGCGCAAAGGCTCTTCAAGGCTGCCGTTCAACCTGCCCGACAGGCGGTTCAGGCTTTGGGCGATACGCGACAAGTCGTGCGATACCGTAATCCGCATTGCCTACTCCTTCAGCCATTCCCGCAAATCGGGTTCGGCATTCACATAAACGGCACACGTTGACGGTCTGCGGTCATCCGATACGCGGCTTTCGTCCAGCATATTCGGATTTTTGACGACCATCTTCAGCCAAGCGATTGCCGACTGATAACGCTCTTCGACAATACCTGTTACCGCATCGTCGTAGAGGTAGTAGCGGGCGATGTCGCAGACTTTAATTTTCAAAACCTGCGGCGCGGTGTCGTTGGTAAAAAACAGTTTCGCCGCCCGAAGGTAGCTTGCCGCTTCTTCTTCCGCGTCAGCGATTGCCGCTGCCATTACTGCTTCGTCTATGGTTTCGTAGTTCTCATGATTCGACCGTTCCGCCATTTCCTGCTCGCCGAAACGCGTAATCATGTCTTGGATGGTAATCATGCCGTCCTCCGTTTTCAGACGACCTTTAAAACTGCCTTAAAGGCCGTCTGAAATCCGTTTAAGACATGGTCAGCGTTGCCAACAACTCGGGGCGCAGCGCAATCGGCAATGGATTGGATTGCATATGCAGGCTCCAGCCTTTGTCGTGCTGCAACTTCTCGCGGCTGGCGTAATACGGCAGGGCGCGGGTGTTGACGGTCGCATTCATGTCGGCAGGCGCGAAATACTCTTTGTAGAGATTGCGGCCAACCGGCAGCAGAATGGCTTTGTCCGCACCGATGTCGGCGTCGCTGCCGAAATGGTTGGCATACTCGATAAAGCGGATGCCTTTGTGGACGAACTCGGTCGGATTGAGCGTATCGCCTTCACGGTAGGCGCGTGCTTCGTCAAAACGTTTGTACACTTCGAAGATGGACTTATGCTCTTTGAGCGCACTCAAAAACTCCATGCCGCAATAGACAACCCAGCCGCGCACTTGCGCACCGTTGAATTTTTGGCGTTGCTCGGACAAGAGCTTGTCCAATACCGCGCCGACCTTGGTCGTGTCTTTCGACAATTCGATGTTTTGCGTTTTGCGTGTAACGCCGAAATCGGTGTTAATGTCCAAAATCACGCTGCCGTCCGCATCCAAAATCTTGCCTTGCAACGCGCCGAGCATCAGATGCTCGCGTGTGTATTCGAGGTCGGATTTGCCGCCGGCCAGCTTTTCGTTGACCTTGTCCATGACGGTTGCGGCTTGGGTCGTGCCGAAAGCACGCAGGTTTTGTACATCGTCCGCGCGGATAACGTCGTTAACCGGCAGGTGTGGGATTTTGACAGTACGCACGGTGCGTTTCGGACTTTCGACCGCCTGGCCGGCCGTGCCGCGCTCTTTGCTGGCTACCAAGTGGACTTTGCCGTCTTGGAACTCAATGTCGGCGTAGGTGGTGGTCAAATATTCGGGTTCGAAAATACCCAGCTCGCGGATTTGGCTTGCGCCCGGGTCGATTTTGTTGACGGCAGTGGTCAAAGCCTGCACGCCAAACTTGCTGTTATCGGATAAAGGCATATTTTTTCCTTATTTCAAATAATTAAACGTCAGCTGCACCGAATTTCGGTAGGTTGACGTAAACAATCCCATACGCGTCGCCTTCTTTTTTCATGTCCGCGTCGGACCCGAATGCTGCCTTAGCTTGGATAAGAATATCCTTACACTCGATGATGCAATTGAAAGGTTGAACAATAACTTTCCCATCAGCCTCATCTGTTAAAGCAACAAGTTTTTTCTTGCGTAGCGGATACGTCACAAAACTACCCGCTTTAGTACCGGCATCCGCAGCAACAGCCACACGCGTCAACGGCGTCGCTTCGTATTTCAAAAAATCGGAGACAACAGGGCCGAGGATTTCGGTTTTGGCTTTAGACATAAGCGCCCCCCAATAAGCCTTTGTGGCTGGCTACGGAAAACTTGCCCTCCGCCTCGCCGGTGTGTTCGGATTCGCCTTTGCCTGCGCCTTCGCTCAACAGCGCGGCCGGTACGGCAGACGGGGCGGCTTTCGGCGTCAAATCGGCAATCATGGCTTCCGCCGCTTCAATGTCGGCAGACAAAAGCACGGTCATGGTTGCGTCGGACAAGCCTTTAAACTTGCCGTCTTCGCCTTCCTTGAAGCCGGCGGCGGACAATTTCGCCTTGACTTGGTTTTTCTTGGCAGCCGCTTCGGCTTCTTTCAGCTTTTTCTCGGCTTCGGCTTTTTCAGCCTTGAGCGTATCGACTTCCGCTTTCAGGTTGTCAAACGCTTGCTTTTCTTCGGGTGTCATAGATAACTCCAAAGGTTGTTTAAAAATATCCGGCAAGGGGCTGCCGTCCGACAACACCACCGCTTCCGTCTCGCCATCTACGCCGACGGCGGTAAACGATACTTCGCGTATCGCACAACGACGCAGGATGACGGCCGGCCCGGTTACCTCGTTGCCGTTGACGGACAATACTGCGCCCGCCGCCAGCTCCTCATAGGATTCCGCTTGCGCGTAAACCGACATTTCCCAAGGAAAACCTTGGTCGGCTGCTTCGGCGATCTGCGTGCCAAACTCGTTGGACAACAGACTACCTTCCGCAATCAGGCCGTCCGCCGTTACCGACAGGCTGCATACGCCCGCCATCTTGACGGGGGAATGCTCCAACAGGACGGGGACGGACGCTTTGTGCGACAGCTGGGCCAAATCGACGACTGTCTGATAACCGCCGTAGCCGAACGGCTTGCCCGAATTGGCAACGCCTTTAAAAGTACGCACCTTGTCGGCACCGGTCGCCAGGGCAACCGGCAGCGCGGCGGACAATTTGATTTTGAGGGGGGTGTTGTTCGTATCCATTGCTCCATTTTGCCTTGCCAAGTTCAAAAAGACGGACGGCAGGATTTCACTTCCCAATCCAAATGCAAAAGCCGCCCAAAACCCGAATATCAGGTTTCAGACGGCCTTGCGCAGTTCATCTATTTAAAATTCGATTCAGGGGCGTTTTAGAAGCCTCTAGGATTGATTTTAAAATGCTGGATATATCTTTGCTTGCCCCAAGTGTTTAAACGCGCTAAAACGCGGAATTTGAGCGTTTATGAAAAAGGCCGTCTGAATCGGTTTCAGACGGCCTTCGGGTTATACAGGTTTAAATCTCGGATCAGCTTCCAGGGCGGTTTTTAAAGCTGCTTTAAACGGCTTAATCCACTCGGACTTTTCTGCCGCCTCAAGTATCCATCCGTACACATTGGCAAATGCCTTCGAGGACAAATCCGCGATCGAAAACACGCAGCCCGAAAACTCGCCCTGCATTTGGTCGGCTGCTTCCTTGTCGATTTCGGCAAGGCGCGGGTACAGATAGTCCAACAATTCGGACGGGGCGGTTTTACCGCCTAAAAATACTTTTACCTCGCGGCTGACATACAGTTCAGACGGCATGACTTACTCCGATATTTTTACCAATAAGCGGACTTTATCCCGCTGTTCTTTCGGCAATGATAACACACACTGCAACAATTTATGCCGGTTTGCCGCATTCAGATGGCGTAAATCAAGCGGGACAATATCGGCTTTATCAAAATGCTCCTGAATCTTATCGACCTTAGTATTCCACGCCCCGGCGGTGGGCGCAAAATAACGGTTCATCAATTCCGCACGTTCTGGATTTTCGGTAAACATAAAATCCAGTGTTACCCATTGCTCACGGGGCAGGTCGTCTGAAACAATCAGATAATCGGCTTGATCCTTACCTTTCTCTACGGGCAAATCAAACACTTCCAGCCTGTCGCCCGTTTCAGCCTGCCACGCTGCCGCAGCTCTCGCTTCGTGGTCTTTGGTATTGTTGGCAGACTGCTCTTTTGTCAGCCTGCGCACTTCTTTTTCCGACACCTTATCCGGCAAAGCCAACACCGCCACTTTATCAGACGGCACGCTATACCGCTTGTCCAACCACGCCTCACGCTCGGCAATCATGGCGGCCAGGGCTTCTTCGCCGTTTTTCTCGCCAAACAGCGCGTCCATTGCGCCCAGCCTGTCGCCGTGATTGTGCGCGAAGCTCGGCGTGATGTCGTCGGGAATCAATACCGTTTTCCCCGTGCGCGGATTGGTAAACTCGACCATATCTACATCAGGCTCGCCGCTGATGCCCTCGCGCGCCGCCTGCCGACGGGTCAGGGCGGACACCGAACATTTGCAGCCGTAGCCGTTGGGTGGAAAGATGACTTTCCAAATGTCATGGTCAACCGGCAGGACTAAGCCGTAGTAGCGTTTATGGCTGTCGCGCGGATGCCTGGCGGCGGAATGGTTGTAGCGCAAATACGGCAAGGCTTTTTTGTTTGCCTGAATCCGCTGCCACTGCCCCGCCGCAAAGGCGGTTTGCATATTGGTGTTGAAAATGGTCTTCAGACGACGTGTACTGCCGAGCTGTACCAATTTCGGCTCGCCGTCCAGTGGGTCGGTCATCACTTGCTCGCCCCACCAGCCTTTCGCCATCAAATACGGTTTTAAACGCTTTTTAAAATCGGCAAATGCCGTGCCGTTTTGCTGCGCGGATTCGATGGCATCTTTGACTTCGGCGAGCATATCCGCGTCCATCATCTTGGCGACGGTAAACGCAAGGCTGTGTTGATACAGCCAGACATCATAATGACTGAATCCGGGCAGGATTTTCTTAGCCTTAAAATGCTCGAAAGCGGATTTATCGACTAAGCCGGCGAAGTTGTATTCAATCCCGTCCATCGCCTGCTCCGTCCGCCCAAGCCGAAAGGCCGTCTGAAACCAAACGCTGGATCAAGAGATTGTCGCCCTTGCTCAAATCAAGTTCGGACAGCTTCGCCTCAAATTCGGCGTAGTCTTTGCAGCTTTCCAGTAAACCCAACACCGCCTCCATCTTCGGTCGGGCGATTGCCTGCTCCGCCGTATCGGGCGCATTATGGGCAAGGCCGTCAGACAGGCGCAGGCTGAATTTGGCGGGCGCAGGGTTTTCAGACGACGCTTTCGGGTCGCGCAGCTCGAAATGTTCCGGCTCAAAGCCCAAGATGTCGCGGTAGTAGGTTTCGGTCAACACGAGCTGCCCCGTATCCATATACATCTTGTCGCGTTCGGCTCGGGTTTTATCAACCTTGATTTCGTCTTCAAACTCAAACCATACGCCTTTGGGCGCATTAATCGGCTTGCCGTAGGCGTTGTTGACCATCACAAGCGCGTCGATAAAGTGCTGTGCAGCGCGGGAGAGCAGAGCGAGATACGCGCCGATGCGCTCGTCGCGGTTGTTTTCTTCGGTTTCCTGACTGGCGCGGCTGGCGGTCTCAAGGTCGCTGGTTTTGACTTTGCCTAACAGCGTTTTTTGGATACGCGCATTGGCAAGGTTTTCCAGTCGGCGGAATGCCTGACCATCCGCGCTGTTTTGCAGCATCATCACATCGTCTTCGCGTTCGATACTCAACGCGCCGCCGCTCACAAAGCGGTAAAACCGGCTCATGAAGCTGTCGTGGTCGTCGTTGCTGTTGGCTTGGATTTTGGCAATCAGATAAGGCTGGGCGTAGCGCGTAATAAATTGCGCCGCATAGACAAAGCCTTTTTTACGCAACGCAACCGGCGCATACAGCCGCGCCGCCGCCATTTCGCCCGCAGGATTGGTTGAAGTGGCGCGGTGGGTAATAAAGAGATACAGCACGTCCGTATTGCAGGCTTCCTCGCCACCGCTGCCGCGATACACCAGCGAGCCGTCGCGGTAGGGCACGTATTTCGCCAATTCGCCGCTTTTGTTGCTGATATGCTTAATCGTCAAAAAGCCGTCGGGTTCGGGCTGATAAACGTACCGACCGACACCATAGCCGCCCAGGCGCGCCGTCAGGACGATTTCGGCAAGCGCGGGCAGGTGGCGTTTAAGCGTTTTCCATAGACGGTCTTTGTCTTCGTCGCTCAAGTCCTCGCCATAAATGCGCCACGCCTTGTTCTGCATGGCGGAATGCAAATCCTCCAAACAGGCGGCGACCTCATCGTCGCCCGATACCGCGTCCAACGCCTGCTGTCTGTCCACGCCGAGGCGAGATAGTAGAGAGTCCGTGCCTTCCATATTAGAAAACAGGCTTTCCAACGCGTCTTCAGTCGCGCTCGTCAATGTCTTGATGGCTGTTTTTCGTGTTGCGCTTTTAATCAATCCGAACATATTTTCTTACTCCAAAGGTCGTCTGAAACCGTTTTCAGACGACCTTAAAATCACATTTCCAACATCGGCGCAGGTAAATCAATCGCACGTGCTCTGTTTGACACATTGCCCGTTGTTGCCGCCATCCACAGCATATGAAGCGCATCGGGTCCATCGTCGTGGTCGGCTTTTGGGAAGTGGCGCAACTGGCTGATTAAGGTCTTTTGGTCGGGGTTGAGCAAAATCAACCCGTTTGCCATGTATGGCTGCAAAGTCTCAATCCGCAACATCTTGTCCGATGACGGCTTGATACCGCGCACGGGGATATGCACACCCGACCGCGCCCCGCGTTTAATCAGCTCATCCTTAAGAAACTCTTGGAATTGCACCGTCTCCACCACCCACAAAACAGGCTTGACCCGCGCCTCTTTTTGGATGCGGATCACGTCCTCAATAATCAAATCGGGCAGGCGTTTTTTTACTTGGGCAACGGTTACGAACAGACGGCCTGTTGATTTCTGATAACCGCCGACCAAAATCGCCGACGGGTCGCGCCCCGCGCCCGCTTTACCCAATGACGGGTCGAGTGCGCCGTAGTACACCAAATCGTCCGGCAACTCCGACCAGTATTTGATGTTTTCGGCAAACGGCGCATCTTCGCCACTGACCGGGTCGTTTTGATACTCGCTGTCAAATGTCGCATGACCGTCGCGGGCGCGGATTTTCATCAGCGCCAACACGCCGCGAGCCGCCCAGCTTGTTTGCGCGCCGCGCTCCATCTCGTCTTTGTTGGCGAGATAAAACGCCTCGGCCACCGTCTCGCCGTCATTGCGGAAAAGCTCTTCCCATCTGTCCCACAAGTCCATGCGGTCGGGCCAGCGTTTCATCGCCTTAAACTTAATACCGTGCCAAAACGGGTTATTCAAAGTGCGGTTAAGTACGCTGTCGTAATGCAAAATCGTGCCGATATATATCACATCGTATTTCTGGCCGACCCCGCCCAAAGGCAATACAGTCTTAGTCAGCCACGCATTGAGCTTGTCGCGCTGTTCCGGGTTGCGGACTTGCTCGTCATTCTCGATATCGTCCAAAACAGTTAAGTCAGGACGGTATGGGCCGTGACGCAAACCGCGCAGCTTTTTACCGCTACCGGCCACTTGCACCTTAACGTCATTGGCCGTCACAATCGTACCGGCCTGCCATACACGGCCTTGTCCGCATACTTCCGGGAAGTCGGTTTTCAGGCGCGGATTAAATTCCAATTCCGCCTTGATGGCTTCGAGCATTGGATATGCCTGGTCTATGCTGTCCATCACAATAACGGCATAATGTTTTTGGCCGGTCACGATACACCACAGCGTAAACAGCTGGGTAACCTGCGTCGATTTACCCTCGCCGCGCGGCGCACCCACCGCCTCATTTTCCCCTTTTGGGGAGCGGATAATCTCCGGCAGACGGCTGAATAAAAACTCATGCAGTTCGGATTTTTCAGGCGAGCGGATATAATGGGGGAAGTAGGTATTCACGAAATATTCGTAACCGCCTACCGGGTCAAACACCTTGGCACGGCGTGCAGCAATAGCCTTGGGCGACGCATCAAAGCCGTCCACTTCCGCCTCGATGACTTGGCGAAGGCTGGCGGCCAGTTCGGCAAGGGATTTGAGGAATTCTTTATTTTTCATATGGAGCGCTCAAAATGGATTGGTTAGACAGAAACCTGCAACGCGAAATATTAAAAGAGCTTAATAACATTTATCCTGATAGCAAGACATATGAATACTGGATAGATGCCGCTATTGCTCAAGTTTTAGGAGTCATAGAAACAGTAGGAGAGGCAGAACTATATATTGCTAAGCGATCAGCAAATCTGCGATATTTGGCAGAACATGGTTTGGTTGTTTGCAACGATAAGGATTTAAGCGCTACCGTTAAAATCACGGCTAAAGGCATAGACTTTCTTTCCGATGATGGTGGTCTTTCTGCCATTCTTGGGGTTGTCACAGTCAAACTACACAGCGACACCATTCAGGCTTTAATTGCGAAAATAGACCAAGCGGAGATTTCTGATTCAGAAAAAAGCTGGTTGAAAAAAGAATTAGGGAAAATCAAAGACACTGCATTAAGTACATTTACAGCAAATGCCATTAATGCGATCCCTGCAGCCACCCTCGTCACGCTTTTAAAATCAGCTATCGGTCTCTAACCAAACTTCTTCTCCACTTCCACCCCAAACGGCTCCAATACCTCCACAAAGGCAGGCAAATGTTTGGGGTGTTTTTCTTGCACAAACGCCATCAAGAACTCAATCAATTCCAAAGCCGTCGCCAGTTTTGACGTTTCCGGCATCACACGGGCATTGGCCGATACGGTTTTGGTAAACGCATCAGCCAAACTGGCCAACAGCTTCGCACGGTCGGATGGCGGCAAATCTTCGGTACTCGAATCCTGCAGCATCGTCATCGTGCTGTTGTACTGCACCATAAAACCGGCCAACATTGCACGGCTCAAGTCCTCAATACCGCCGCCGGCCAAAGTGTAGGCGGCGCGCATCTTATCCCAGTCGTCGCCTTTTTCCTTATCCGCACGTTTCCACGCACGCGCAGTGGCCTGCGGGATTTCGCACATCAAGGCCGCCGTTTCCAAAGTTTGCTCGCCGCTCACATAGAGCCGGCGTAACTTTTCACGGATTTCTTGCGGGTGAGCCATAATTACAGTCCCATTTTCGCTTTAAGCAATTCCCAGCCGACCGTAATCACGCCGCCGCCGATCGTGCCGAATGTAATGGCCGTGCGTTTCGTGTCTTGGCGGATTTGTGCAATTTCCGCCTGCATTTCCTTCTGATTTTTCAGAGTTTGATCAGTCTTGTTTTCAATACGCGCCAATGCTTCCAAAATCGGGTCGCTCATGATTTGTCCGCTTTCCTGTCCAGTTTTTCGTTTACTTTTTCTAACTTGTTTTCAATTCGTTCCAACGCCGCTGCAATATTATTGCTGTCTGCCTTGGCGTCTTCCTTGGTGTGATAAGAGAGTTTGACCGCGTGCAGCTCCTCTTTAAGGTCGTCGATACGCTTGTCCGCCTCTTTCAGACGGCCTGAAATGCCGTTGACCCAAAACCAAAACGCCGCCGTTGCAATCGGCCACAGGGTTTTAAACCCAAATTCAAAGTCCATTTAAAACCCCTTTAAACCGGCACGTCGCCAAATACGATACGCACTGCATAGCCTTCGGGATGACGACTCGACGCCTCGACCTTTTGGCCGTCAAAAAAGACTGAGTAATATTTCCGCAAAATACCAATCACATCAGCAGGGGCGGTCGCGGAAAACTCCACACAAAAGGTCGTCTGAAAATCCTTATCCATACGCACTGCGTACTCAATGCCTGCTTTATCCAATAGTTCGGAAACATGAATGACAAACGGCTCTTGTTCGCGTGCGCGGCTCAATCCCAGCTCCAAATCCGCATGGCGGCAGGCGACCGTGCGTTGTACCAACTCACGATAAGTCGTCATCGCGCGCCCTCCGAACCGCCAACTTCCGTTTGACTGTTGACCCATTCGCGCCACGCTGCGTTTTGGTTTTCCAGCTCCGCCACATAGCCGCCAAACTCAGCGGCGTGTTCCAACAGCGTGGCCGTCTTGCCGTCTTTCGGCGGATTCGGGCGTACCGGCGCGACCATCAACGCGGCAGGCGGTGTCGGCATGACCGCCTTTTCGACAACCTTAATTTCCGTAGCCGAGGGCGCGGTTGTAGAGCTGCAGGCCGTGATGGCCAAAGCCGTCAATACAATTACCGCTTGCATTTTTACGGTCTTGAGTAAGGACATTTTCGATTTCCTTTTTATTTTCCGTTTTCAGACGGCTGACTTCCGCCTGTTTTTTCGCCAAAGCCATGCCGACGGCGTGCGCCTTGACTTCATATTTTTTCGCTTCCGCGCGTGCCAGTTCCAGCTCGCGCGCATAGTTTTGAGCCGACAACAGCAGGGCTTGCGCCTTGTCTTTTTCCATCTTGTCGATGACCGCCTGCTGCTTTGCAAACGCCGACTTGTAGCCTTGATGGTGCGACACGGCCAAGCCCGTGCCGACAAGCGCGATGATGGCAATCGGCTGCCAGTTATTCGCCAGCAGTTTCACGAGATTCATTCTCGACCTCCTGACGTTTGACGCTGACAAACGAGCGCGCCACCGCATAGCCGCCGACAATGCCCAAATACACCGCCCAAATCTCCGCTGATGGGTCGGGCAGCATCACAAACTTAAACGTCCCAGCCGCGCAGGCAACGTTTGCCCACAGTTTCGAGTGCGACACATTGCCTGTCGCCGGGTTTTTAAAAATATCCAAAATACGCATTGCTATTCCACACTTTTGGTTTGCAGGTGCCGTTTCAGCATTTCCTGATAATTGGCCAGTTCGCCCTCCGCAAATTCGAACGCAGCCAAGTCTGCCTGTTCGCTTGCCTCGCGGCTTTTGGCCGACCACAGCTCAATCATCTTTTCGTAAAACTCAACCTGTCCCATGATTAACGACGATTCTTGCGTTTACGCGCCGCACGTTTCGCAGCCGCCACACCCGACTTACCCAGACGCATAGACGGATGTTGTTTCAAATAGCCAATACTGGCAGGCTTAATCTCAAATTCAGGCATCTGCGGTTTCAAGACAGACAGAGCCAAAGCAATCAAAGACTTTTTCATACTTTCGCCGCTCCCAATTCGCTTGCAATCGCGTCCGCAATCGCGCGGCAGATGCCCCATTTAGTAGTCTTAAACAAGGCTAAATCAGTGTCGTTACTGATAAAAAACGGCTCAAACACAATGCCGCCGGCTTGTGCATAAGCCAGGCGCGAATGCTGGCCCGCATTGTCTGGTTTAAAGCCGTCTTCGCCGCGTAGTTTCCAGCCGGTTTTCTTGGCAACAGCTTTGCTCAACACCTGACACCAGCGTTTGTTTTTCGGCGTACTCAAAGCCTCAATACCCGTCGCCGTTTTTGCAACCGCCGCATTAGTGTGAAACTCAATCGCCACATCCGAGCCGCGAATCAGTTTGACCGCTTCGCGCAGCGGCATATTGCCTTTGCCTGTGCCGTCGGTTTTGACGGTCAAGCCGTAGTCATCGCGCAAGATGGATGCCACGATGTTGCGCATATCCTGCGCTAAGTCCGCCTCACGGTCGGAGCCGTTGACCGCGCCCGGGTCGGTGTTACTGTGTCCGGCGGTTAAAGTTACAGTTTTGCCCATAAACATCTCCGAAAATCAAATCACAATTTATTTTCAAAACCTTATTTAACCTTTTCAGACGGCATAAGACGGTCGGCACAAATGCACTTACTGTTCCGCAGACAAAAAAAGCCCTGCAAAAAGCAGGGCAAAAGTCCACTCACAAGACACACAACACAATCAAGCTGCAAATAAATCCGTCTGCGCTCTTGCCGCCGCATTGCGGTCGGCCTCTTTCAAAATGTATCGGATATTGCGCGTTGACAGCCGATGAGCCAACACCAGCTCGCGCACAATAACCAAATCGCTCAAACCCTCCGCGCTCATCGCATCATACTGGCGGCGGATAAATCGGTTGCGCAGCTCGCGCATCGCGTCCCAGCAGCGCGGAATGGCTAAGAAAGGCTGACCGGCATAGGCTCGCTCCAACCGCCCCGCAGCCTCCTCGCCGATGTCCTCGACCAGTTGCGCGTGCAAGATTCGGCTCTGACGAGTATTGCGACGGCGGTTGGAAATTGGATAATTTGTGCCACCCCAAACCTTGACCATGTGAAACGTCGCTTCCAGCCCGATGACCGTAATCATCGCCACCACGCTCTGCGGCAGAAGATGTTTCACATCCTCAAAATCTTGCTCTGTCATTTCCCAACTTACACTCATTCCTATACCTCCTTCTTCTTTCGGTTCGCCGCAATCTGCAGCGCCGCCACCAACTTGTGCATATTGCCGTCGGACAACCATCCCACGCGGTCAACCTTAAACATTTTACGCGCCGTACCGTGCGCATAATTCCAGCTCCAGCCGTTATCCAGCAGCAGGGCTTCGATTTTGCGCATCATCGGGTCAGCGGAAGAGCGGCGGTTCGGCCGTCGGCCTGCCGTTTTCTTAGGCGTAAAACCATGTTGGCGCAAATCCTCGACCACGCGTTCCAGCTCAGGGATACTGCACTCCGTACACGACCGCTTGCCCGTCACACGCTCCAACACCGCGCGATAGGTCCCGTCATCCAAGCCCAGCTCCTTTTGAGCAATCTTAATTTTCGCAATCAACGCCCGGAGCATTATCCCTCCAATACAACATATAGTATAAATTAGCGCATATTATACCAATAAAATACAATATATAGTATTAAGTTATTATTTTTTTAGGAATAAACAGACATAAAAAAGGCCGTCTGAAACAGGTTTTAAACCCATTTCAGACGGCCTTTAATCCAGCTTTAACCGTTCAAAAAACATAAAATCAACGCTAGAAAAAACCAAACTATCCCGGCGCAGTGATAAATAAAGGCTTTTTTTCGGTTGCGTATAGCCTCTTTTTCTCCTTCTTTCACTTTTTCCCACACCCGAAGAGCGGTTTCCAATTTATGGTTGGCGTTTTCGACTTGAGCATGGATGTAGAAGGAATCGCGTGCGGCAGTTCTTAAAAATTCCAGCTCATCGGTATTTAAATTTCCGTTTTCCATCACGACATCTCCTGCTTTGCCATACCTTGCATAGCCCCAATTTTTTCAAGCATATCAATAACATCTTGCACAGCGATCCAAGTTAATTGGGCAGGAGTACCACCATCTCGGATAAGGAGATCTCCATAAGGGACATAGCTAACTTTGCCATCAGGCAAATCTTCAATTTCAATAACAATTTTCGCCATCACGCCAACTCCTGATTATGCGGTTCGACACTGAAAAACTCCTTACCCTGCACAATCTTAATTCCCGGCACAGGGTTGTCGGCGAAAAACTCAGGTTCGTTTAATACCGCATCTTTATTGACTTCTTTCTTCACACGGATAAAGCGTGCCAAGTCGGGCTTTGACTCCAATAAAGCCAGCACCGCATCAACACCGCTGACGCTGCATTTTGGCGGATTGTTTCGCCAACGGATAATGCCGGTGGTCAGGTCGGCAAATTTGACCTTGCCGCCATCTGTCAGCGCATCGCGGTTGGCTTCGCTCCACGCCTGCACACTGGCATGAATGGCGTTGATTTCCGCCATCAGGGGCGCAACACGCTCGTCGGCCTGTTTTTGCAATTCGGCCACATTGTCGTTGTGGTCGGCTTGGATACGCTCGATTTCGCGCTGCAAATCGCCCATGCGTTTGATTTGCACCGACGCGTCCGCGCGGTCTTGAATGCCCACGGTCAGGGCTTCGCTTTTGATTTTTTTCGATTTAGCCATCATTTTTCCTTTCGGTTTAGTTGATATTTTTGCCGTTTAAAATCGCATTAACGGCGGATTGAATCTGTTTTAAAACCGCTTTGCCGCGTGCTTTTTCGTCTGCGCTCGGTCGGTAGCGGTGTTCCAATTTCAACGGCTCCGGCGGTGGCGGCAGATTGTCCAAAAAATCTTTCGGACTCGGCCAGCGGCTCATTTCATTTGCCAGCACCATAAAGGCCGTCTGAAAGCGCGGTACATCTCGCGCTTCGTCCCACGCCCGGCCGTGCGCCAACACACGGCTCCAAGTTTGCGCAGTGGCGGCCACAGTATCGGCAGCCGGCGAACCGCTCAGACGCAGGGTCAAAAGCATGGTCAGGCCGTCGATCATGGCGTTATGCAGTTGGGTAGGCAGTTCTTTCATTTCTTCAGTCCTTGCAGCGATGCGGCTGCGGTCAGGGTTTGGCTGGGGTTGGCCGGCAGTTCGGCGCGGCGGCTGGGTTGGTTTACCGTCTGTTGTCCTGCGCTTGGCTGGCCGACCCAGCCTGCAAGGATTTCGTATAAGTAGCCGTGCGACTTCAGCGGCGTTTTCAGACGGCCTTGGTCGCGTGCGTTGACCGTCTCGTTAAAGCCGTGAATCCAAGCCTCGGCAGGGGTATGGAAACAAATCCCGTCGCGTACCGCCTCCTGCGCCTTAATCATCGGCATCAACTCGTTCAGCAGTTTCGCGGTACGCGCCCAAGAGAGCTGGGACTTCGCAGGACGGAACAAACCGATATACCGTATCGCCGCCTTGCCCAATTCCGCATCCATCTCCAACACAGCCTTTAATACCGCCGATGCGTCTGCATCATTGATTAAGGCATCCAGGCTATGCACCGCACCGCAGTTCGGGCATTTCACGTTCATGACTCACTCTCCCATAATGTTCGACGTTCAATCGTCTTAACGGTCTTGACGACTTTCCGTTCCCATCTTCCGCAGTGACGGCATTTGCGTGTTTGTTTATTGGCATAGACCCATTTGTGATGCCATTCAGTTAATGCACACCCTCCGATACGTTCGTATTCGTCCCATTTAACTTCGGCAACCACCTCTGTTTCAGGGGTTTTAACAAAACAAAATGTCTCAACTTTTTCGGAGCCGTAATAAATCCTGCTGCCAATAAAGTCTCCAAGACCGTCTTCAATAAACCAGCCGATATACCAGCCGAACCCATCTTTAAACTTAACAATTCGCGGATAAGCTCCTGAAGCTTCAAGCAGTTTGGCTTTTTTCTTCAAAAATCGGAAAATATAGCCAATGTATTTAGGGTCTTTTTTGGGATTGAATTTTTCGATGTTCATTGTTTACCCTCCCAAACATCACCACCAGCCTGTACATTTCCATTGCCTTTTACGATTTGAACATTGCCTGCCAAGTGATTTTCAAGTTCAGCTTGTTTATCGATCCATGTCTTAAACTCTGACCAAGTTTCAAACTTAGTTTGCTTGTCACGCATCAACCTGCCCAACTTAATGCCCAAATAAGACAAAAACATTAAACCGCTGATAAATGTCCAAAACACTGATGCTGACCAATGGCTGATATACACACAAAAACTCAACATCAACCCCGTGAAAACATCCTTGATGATGCTTTCCCAAACACTTTCACTTGCGTTGTACGCGATAAAGTTTTTACTTCTGATTTCAATCATTTAACCACCCCAATAATTGCTAAAAACACTATAAAAACAACAACCAACCCAAAAAACATACCGCAGGCATCCCAAACAACATCTTTAGTCCGCCGTTTAAACCAGTTTTCAATCAGGCTCATCAGTGCCAAAACCACCAATGCCAAACCAATCAGCCCGCAGATCAATAGATAAATCATCATTCCAATACTCATGACGCTTCTTCCTTCAAAAACGTTATCCAATGGGTCTGTGTTTGGTTTTGCTTATGTTTCATGCTAACGTGCCCGATAAGCGGTTCTACGTTAGCCAGGCTAAGAATCTCTTTCACAGGGATTTGATTTTCACTCCACTTGAAAATCAATATGCCTTCAGAACGCAATACTCGGAAACACTCAGCAAACCCTTTACGCAAATCTTCTCTCCACTCATTGCCCAACACACCGTATTTTTTTGCAAGCCAAGACTTTTCTCCCACTCTTTCCAAATGTGGTGGGTCAAAAACCACTACTGCGAATGTGTTGTCAGGGAAAGGGATATTTGTAAAATCCATAACCACATCAGGAGTAATTTCCAGTTTGCGCAGATATTTCCGGTCTTTCAGTAGATGGATTTCTTTGCGTTTATCGCCGAAAACAGCTTCAGGGTTATTTTTATCGAACCACATCATCCGGCTGCCGCAACACGGGTCTAATACCTTCATCATGCTTCCTCCCATAAAGTTATCGCCCGAGCCAAAGTTTCCGCTTCCGCCGTTTTCCACATCCCGTCCGGCGCACGCGCGGCAATCACAAAGCCTTCGCCGTCCTTTTTCATAATCATCAGCTCGCCACGGTCTTCGAGCCATTCGGTAATTTCTTTTTGATTCATTTCTCAAATCCTTTTAAATCAATATCTTATATTTTCAACAAGGCAAAAAAATATAGAGCGACATCAATGCCTTAATTGTCGTCATACCCGTCATGGCCTTCGCCGATCATGTGCAACACGACGATTCCGGCCAGCATTTCAAGCCAAATCCCGAGCAGCACCAACACCGCTAATCCGACAACAAACCAAATCATTTTTTCTCCTCCTTCTTCTCGGCAGGCCGTTTAAAACGCGCCTGATATTCCTCAATTTCACGCTCTCTGTTTTTTTGCGCCATTCGCGCCGTCGCACGCCTGCGGTGTTGTCCCCAAGCCTGCCAATCCGTATTACGTCGTCCGAAACTCATTTCACAGCTCCTTTCACAATCGCCTTATCGCCATATTTCGCGCGGATTTCCTGTACCGCCCGTGCCAAAGCCTCTTTTTTCGCCGCAGGGCTCAATAAAATTGGCTTATCGCTCATAAACAATCCCTTTCATTTTTTCTTCCGTACTCATCGACTCGTATTGCTCGCCCAAGGCTTTTGCCTCCAAATCCGCCATCCGCTCGCGACGCGACATTTCCAATTTCGCCGCCGACACCACCGGCTTAGAGCAGCTATGCAACATCGTTCCCACCAAAACCGCCCAAAACAACAACCAAAAAGCCAAACCGATCCACTTAGTTTTTCGTTCGCAAAACAAATTAGACATTTTCCTATTTCCTTATAAATCAATTACTTAATATTTTCTCAAGGCAAAAAAATTATTGCGCACCCAATCCGCCTTAACCTGCGCCGCCCATTCCTTGGCTTCCTCCTTGCTTTCAAAGCGTTTCCGCAGTCGGCGGATTTGCAGCCATGCAAAGCCTTCTTTCCGCTTGCCGCGTACATCCGCCCGCCAAATTTTCCGCCGTTTATGGGTTTCATAATCGTGCCAAGTGTCCTCATAAACCCCCGCGTGTACCGCATATTCGTGTCTCATTTCAGACGGCCTTTCTTATCGGATAATCAGGGAGCTGTATTTTTTAACGATACCGGCCTGCATCTTGATACCGTTCTTATTTGCCGTGCGTACCGCGCCGCGCATTAATTTGCTCATCCGGCGCGTATTGCCGTTGCTATGTTTAACCAGTTCCAAGAGCGTTTCCTCGTCCGCATCAGGCAAAGCCGCTTTCGCAATCTCAAAGAGTTCCTCGTCCGGCAAAGATTCGCCCAAATTCAGCGCAACAGACACGCGGCTGTAAAGCTGTACCAGCTCGCCATGCTTACCGCGCAGGTTGGCCACCAGTCGGGGCATACCGCTCAACACCAAGCCGCAGCCAGTCTCATCGTGCAGTCGGCGGATAATCTCAAGGGCGCGCAAGGGCAGGTTTTCCGCTTCATCGACCACAATCAGACGGCCCGAATCGCGCAGGCGGTCAGATACAGACTCAAACAAATCATTCAGGCTGCCCATCGCCGATACCTTCGCCGCCGTCGCCAACTTGCGCATTAGGACAAGTGCTGTAAAGCTCGGATTAGCCTCAATCAGGATGGCCGCAGGGTTTTTCTCGCAGTAGTTTTTGACCGCCTGCGTCTTGCCCAAACCTGCCTGACCGTAGATCACCACCGTTTCGCCGCCTTCGTGCGCATCGCGCATCACTTCTGCAATACGTCGTGTCGTCTTAGTCGATACAAAACCCAACACCAGCTCTTCACGTTGCGCCTTACTGTCCTGCACTTCCAAAAACGCCTCGATTTTCGGCTCGATGGTTTCATAATTCCCGCCTTTTTCCGCATAAGTGCCGTTCAGATACATACTGATGGATGCCGGCGAAGTACCGATACCTCGTGCAAGTTGGGTTTGATTCATGCCTGATTTGGCTTTAAATTCAGCCAGTTTTTGTTGCAATGTATGATTGATTTGTTTCATTTTTTTAGTCCTTTTAAAAGAGGTTTAAAACCGTTTTAACTTCTATCCGCCTCAAACAACACAAAATTGTCTGTGCCCGTTTTCGGCAATACCGCATACTCCGCCTCGATGACGTTTCCGCCCAAATGTCCCAGCTCGTCCCAAGCTGCCGCCTGTTCCAGCGCCGGATTGACTTCCGCATTCGCGAGCTTGATTGCATTCTCCGCCCGCTTGATTTTGCCTTTTCGGCGTTTTTCCGCCAGTTGGTCGATACGAGCCGCCGGGAAAGCCTCGCGAGTATTGCCGTTGGCCTGCGCCTTAGTGATAAACTTGCCGTCCATATCAAACACATTGACCGCCGACGCATCGCTCAAATCGTAGCTGACCCGTACCTCGTCTTTGTGATATTCCGCCAGCTCGGTTGAGAAATAAGAGTTGTTGAACAAATCCAGCCAACCGCGCTGTACCTTTCGCACCTCTTGCGGCATAAACATCGTCGCCAGCTCCTCCGCCGACAACATATCCGGCGCAATCCCGTCCTGTTCCAGCCTCATTTCCCGATATTCCTTCGGCGAATAATGCCCGCCGTCAGGATGTCGGGGCAGCTCGCCGTGCGGGCGATTGTTGTATTCGTCGATACACTTGACCACATCCGCGATAAAACGCGACCAGCTCGGCAGTTTTTTCAAATATTTCTGTTGTTCCTCCGTTAAATCCTTGCCTTTTTCCAAAGCGTTAAACGCACTTTCCATCTTGCGGTACATCAGGTTCTTCGTACTGCTGTCCATCCCCGCGCCCGCAAACGTCTCATACTGCCGCGCCATCTCAATCAGATTGTCTTTCCACCATCGCTCGATGATGCCGCGCCCTTGCGGGTTGCCCGCGATACCCATTTCATGCCGGATACCCAGTCGGGACGTAATACCCGTGATTTCATGGTCTATCGTCTTGCCGGTTTGGCCGCCGCCGTTATCCGAGTAATAGATAATCGGCAAACCATAGTGCTTGACCCCGATACGCAGAGCGTCCGATACCGCCACGCAGCTCTCCGCCAGCGACACCGAAAATCCCACCACAAACCGCGTACAACCATCAATAATCACCGTCACTTCCGGCTTAAACGGCCTGCCGTGTACCGGATGCGCCACCTTCGCCTTAAAGCTGTGGCCGTCGCCGATCCAAACATCGTTCGGCTTCAAAGCCCCCCAATCACGTTTCACATAAGGCAGCAGCGATTTATAAGCCGCCCCCGTTTTCCTGCCGCGCTCCTGCATAATCAGCGGCAGCTTGTCCCAAACGCGCCGCACCATACTCAAGTTAGGCACATCATTGACCGGCATATTTTCCGCCTCAGCCCACTGCACAAACCGGCGGTAGCTGTGTGCCAGCTTCGGAGCCGAAGGGATGTTGTGAAACTGCATAAACATCGGCAACCAACCGTAGCTCTCAATCGGCTTGACCGCCTTCGTCGTCTTCGGAGCCAAAGCAACCAACCGCTCCGTCGCGTTTTCCGCCTTAAGGTAGGCAGATATCCAGCCGTCTAAAGTACGTTCGCCAACCTTCGCCGACCGGCTGCGGTCATTGGCCTTTTCCAAATTCCCAAGCGTAACCGCGTCCACTTTGCCTTCTGCCAGCAAGCCCAAAAACTGAGCCACCGCAGCCTTGGCAGAGCAACCGTATTGGTATTTAATCCCCAACACCGCCGCCACCACCGCACATCGCGCATCCGCCACCGACCGTTGTTTCTCGTTCAACAGCTTGGCCGCTTCAGCCAGTGCCTGAGCCGACATCGCCGTACCCGGTCTGACTTGGGGCAGGGTTTTCGGCATCTTCTCCGCCAGTTCGTCCGACTGCCGTTTCATAATGGCTGCTCGGATTTCGGCGGGAAGGGAAGCGATTTCATACAGTTTTTTAGGACGGCCTCTTCCTATTTGCTCAAAACAGTGTTGCCAATTATTTTTCTTGGCATGGTATTCAATCCCTTGTCTATCAGTTGGTAGGCTCGGAATTCCTAATTTCGCAATATCAGATGCAGATATTTTCATTTTTTCCGCTTTCTATTTTTGCTTAAATGCGTTACTCTTTTGGAACTATTTAGCAAAACAGTTATCTATTTATAGATCTTGGGAAGGTTGACTTATGGTTTCGTTTCTCAAAACGAGATGGCCAGATTTCTTCTGCGGGTACTCCAATTGCTGCTGCAATGATTCTTTCGCCTTTCAGATAAGGAGCATCTAAAGCTTTCCCTAATGTATTTGGTGCTAAATTAGCCTCGATAGATAACGCTCTTACAGACCAGCCTGCCTTTTTAAGACGAGCCACAATGTCAGCACGATGCCAATCAGTCATGGTTTCTTGCTTTTTTTTCATTCTCGCAATTCCTTAATTAAGTAGGTTTATTAACCGCTGTTATTTAGTAAGTGAGTGAATTATATTTAGCAAAACAGTTTCCTGCAACTCTTTTGCTAAAATATTTTTCTCAAAAACGTGATTATTTTTACAACATATTGATTATTTGAGTAATCTTATTTAAGCAAAAGAGTTTGTTTTTTGCTTAATGTTTTGCTTAAATGAGTTATATCAGGAATGCTATGGATACTTTTTTAGATAGGCTCAAATTTCTTTGGCCTCATGGGGCTAAGCCATCTGACATCTATAACAAAATAGAAATGTCGGCTTCTGGATTTAATAGAGTTTGGAAAGAGGGAGCTATCCCAACAGCCGATTACCTAGTAAAAATTCAAGAAGTTACCGGTTGTGATTTAAACTGGCTGCTGACCGGCAAAGGCTTACCGTATCTCGATAAAGCCAGGCCGGAAAACGCCGGAGCATTCTCTGTAAGCAGAAATTCTGATGGAATCACCGACACTATGGGCAACCCTGTCGACTTGTCGGAGTTTGTATTCGTGCCGCGCTACAACGTAGCCGCAGCAGCAGGGTATGGCGCACCGGTCTTCGGCGAAGAACCTTTATTCTGCTTGGCCTTCCGGAAATATTGGATTGACAACTATGTGACCAAACAGCCGGAAAAGCTGTCTGTAATTACCGTTAAAGGCGATTCGATGGAGGGCGTGCTCAATCATGGGGACTCCATCCTCATCAATCACGCCGAAACCGACCCGCGTGACGGCCTATATGTCTTGCGTATAGGCAATGACCTCTTTGTCAAACGTGTGCAACGCATACCGGGCAAACTGCTTGTAACGTCCGAAAATCCACGTTACGCACCGTTTGAAATAGATTTAAGCAATACCCAAGACGACATCGCCATCATCGGACGTGTTGAGTGGTATGGCCGGAGTATTGATTAAATCCATTTTAAAACCCTCTTAAAATAGTTTTAAAAAATTCCCAATCCCGTCAGCTTTCAACAAAAAACCGCGCATTCCGGCGCGGTTTTGTGAAAAAGCTGGCGTAACTTTTCCGGATACAAAAAAACGCCGAAATCCACGTCTTTCCAAGATTTCAGCGTTTTTTACTCTATTTGTTCCTTGTGCAAAAACTAACAGTCCCCCACATTACTTGTTATAATGGCCGTCTGAATTTTTTGATAAAGCAAAAACATGGCAAACCAACGACTCATCTATGGCTTTCACGCCGTCAATGCCCGTTTGTGGCAAAACCCGAAATCGATTACCGAACTCTATATTCAAGAGGGCAAATCCGATGCGCGCACCCGCGATGTATTGGATAAAGCGGCCTCTGAAAACGTACGCGTGCATTTTGCCGATGCCGACCGCCTGAATGCCATCAGCAAAGGGGCGCGTCATCAGGGCGTGGTCGGGTTTATCGATGCTTCCAAAAACCATGTTCACTTGGAAGATGTGTTGGAAAACCTGAGCGAACCGCCGTTTTTGCTGGTATTGGACGGTATTACCGATCCGCACAACCTCGGCGCGTGCCTGCGTACTGCCGATGCGATGGGTGTGCATGCCGTGATTGCGCCCAAAGACAAAAGTGCCGGCCTGAATGCGACCGTCAGCAAAGTTGCCTGTGGTGCGGCGGAAACCGTGCCGTATATTACCGTAACCAATCTTGCCCGTACTTTGCGTGAGCTGAAAGAATACGGCATTTGGATTGTCGGTACGGACATGGGCGGCGACTCAGACCTTTACCACTGTGACTTGCCCGACAGCGTGGCTTGGGTAATGGGTAACGAAGGCGAAGGCATGCGCCGCCTGACGCGCGAACATTGCGATATGCTGGTATCGATTCCGATGTTTGGCACAGTCGAAAGCATGAACGTTTCCGTCAGTGCCGGCATGGTATTGAGCGAAACTCGCCGTCAACGCGTGTTGAAATCGGAAAAATAAAAAGTTTAATTAAAAGGCCGTCTGAATGTTTTTCAGACGGCCTTTTTCAGGTTTTATTCTTTAACCAAAGGACCTGATTGCTTTTCATTACCGGCGGCAATGCGAACCAATTGGAGAAATTCCGATTTCAGCTCAAAAGGATCATCACCTTGGACTTGCTGTACCATTTTTTCAATGTCGCTCCAGCCAAGTTTGCCGTTGTATTCGCCGCCGCGCAGGGCTTGGGCATAGGAAGCCGCGGCAAGGGCGAGCAGGGTGTCTTTATCGGCTTTCTCCAGCGGTTTGCTACCAACGGGAATTGCGTGTTCCATCAGCTTGCTGTCTTTTTCCCCAGGCAGTTTGTAGCGTACTTTGACAAAGGCGTATTCGTTTTTACTGCCTTTGGCGGCCGGGGCTTTTTGATAGCGTGATTCGTTCAGCCAACCGTTTTTGCCTGCCGGAATGATTTCATAGATGGCGGTCACGCTGTGGCCTGAGCCGATGTCGCCCGCATCTACTTTGTCATTATTGAAGTCTTCATTGCGCAGGGTGCGGTTGGTGTAGCCGACCAAGCGGTATTCTTTGACAGTGGCAGGATTGAATTCGACTTGGATTTTGACATCTTGTGCAACGGTGGCGAGTGTGGAAGTCAGTTGTTGCTGCAGAACTTTTTTCGCTTCTTTTTCGTTGTCGATATAGCTGTAATTGCCGTCGCCTGCATCGGCAATTTGTTCCATCATGTCTTCGTTGTAATTGTCCGTACCGAAGCCTAGCGTACTGAGTGAAACGCCAGTTTTACGCTTTTCGGCAACCATGGATTTGAGGGTTTCGGTATCAGATACGCCAACGTTAAAGTCGCCATCGGTCGCCAGCAGGATACGGTTGATGCCGTTGGGTACAAAGGCTTTTTGCGCTTGCTCGTAGGCCATGCGTAAAGCGGATTCACCCGAAGTCGAGCCTTCAGCTTTCAGTTTGTCGATGGCCTTCAGGATGGTTTCTTTATCTGAACCTGATGTGGGAGGAAGCACCAGCTCTTCGCCTGAAGAATAGGTAATCAGGGTAACTTTGTCCTGAGGCCGTAATTGTTGGGTCAAGATACGCAGCGTTTTTTGAACCAATGGAAGTTTATTTTCTTCATCCATACTGCCGGATACGTCCACGAGGAACACAAGATTGGCAGGCGGCAGGTCTTTCTTTGCCGTGTCTTGTGCTTGGATACCGATTTTGATCAGCTTGGCTTCCGGTTGCCATGGAGAATCAATGGTTTCAGTGTGAACAGCAAATGGACGGCCGTCAGTAGGCAGTGGATAGTTATAAGGGAAATAATTGACGATTTCCTCAATCCGTACAGCATCTTTGGGCGGCTGTTTGCCGCTGTTCAGAAATCGGCGGACGTTGGCGTAGCTGCCGGTATCGACATCGATGCTGAATGTGGAAACAGGTTCTTGAGCAACGGATTTGACCGGTTGGTCGGGTTGGTCTTGGTAGCGTTCGGTGTTTCGAACCTTGACAGTAGGTGTTTTAACCTTCTGTATGGCAACAATTTGGCTTTCCTTGAATCCTAGAGAGGGTCCAAAAGAGGGATTTGAGTATTCTTTTGATTCAGAACACGCAGTCAAGGCTGCCAAAGTGAGTATGGAAACGGTTTTTAGGAAGAAACGGGGCATGATTCAAGCTCCATAGAAATATCTCATGCTGATTGTTAAAAGTGTTGATAGCAGTGTATTGGCAGAGTTAACACTGGCGCTGAGTCACTTTTTTTGAATTTTAATGTGTGAATAGTGGGTTAAGTTTAAATCAGGACAAGGCGGAGCAATGCAGCACTGGTCTAAACTTAACCCACTATGTTTATGACTTGGGCAAGATTTTGTCGGGCTGAGACGATTTTGTAAAGGTCTCAGCCCCGATTTATCTTACATTAACTTTTCTTCCGGCGGCGTTCGCCCGGCAGCAGCATATCCGCCCATTTGATGATGTTGGCGACTTCTGCCGGATTGAGCTCGTAGAACTGGCCGCGTTTAAGGCGGTTGGGTAGGCCGATAGGGCCGAAGCCGACGCGCACGAGGCGACTGACGGTGAGGCCTTGGCTTTCAAAAATGCGGCGTACTTCGCGGTTGCGGCCTTCTTTGATGACGACGTTGTACCATTTGTTTGCGCCTTCGCCGCCTTGTTCGTAGATGCGTTCGACTTTTGCCAAACCGTCTTCGAGCATGACGCCTTCTTCGGTCAGGACGCGCATTTGTTCGGTGGTCAACTCGCCCAATACGCGCACGGCGTATTCGCGTTCGACTTCAAAGCTGGGGTGGGCAAAGCGTTGAACCAGTTCGCCTGAAGTGGTCAGGATCAACAGGCCACTGGTATTGATGTCCAAACGGCCGATGGCTACCCAGCGGCTGCTGGCTGCTTGCGGCAGGCGGTCGAAGATGCTGACGCGGCCTTGCGGGTCGTCGCGGGAAACGATTTCGCCTTCTTGTTTGTAGTAGAGGATGATGCGCGGCAGGCGGTCGGCCCATTTGAGTTTGATGATGCTGCCTTTGACGGTAACGTGGTCGTCGGGGGTGACTTTGTCGCCCAGTTGGGCGACGCGGCCGTTGACCGTTACCCAGCCGTTGCTGATCCATTCTTCCATTTCGCGACGAGAGCCGACGCCGGAAGCGGCCAGGACTTTTTGTAGGCGCTCGGGTTCGAAGCGGGAAAGGTCGCTGCGGCGTTCTTTCAAATCGCGGGCGTGTTCCATGATTTTTTGGTTAGGGTTGCGGACAACCAGTTTTTTGGCTTTAGCAGCACGTTGTTTGGGCGCGGTATTTTGAGCTTTAGTGCCGTCTGAAACTTTTTGGCCGTAAGATTTGCCAGATGTTTTGCGTTCGTTGTCTGGACGTTTTTTATTGGCAAAGGATTTGGCCGGTTTGGAAGGTTTTTTGGCGGTAGATGATACGCCGTCGCGCCATTGGCGTTTGCTGGAAGGCTGTTTGGACATGATTTTTCCTAACTCGCTTGAAAAAGCGGTTCTTCTGCGGCGGTTGCGGCAGGGGTTGGATTGGGGAAAAAGGCCGTCTGAAAATCAGATTCAGACGGCCTGCCGATGAAAGGCTGTATTGTAACTCAACCAGTAATTTTTTGTTTGAAAATCCGAAAATTATGGCGAAAGGCGTTCGCGTATCCAGTTGCCGTCAACCAGGCGGTATTGAATGCGGTCGTGCAGGCGGCTCGGGCGGCCTTGCCAGAATTCGATGCGGTCGGGAATAACGAGGTATCCGCCCCAATGCGGAGGACGGGGAACATGCAGGGGATGTTTGACGCCGACGGCTGCGGCTTTGGCCACCAAGACGGCTTTGCTGGAAATCACTTCACTTTGTTCGCTTGCCCATGCGCCGATACGGCTGGTGTAGGGGCGGCTTTCAAAATATTCGTCCGAAGCGGCGGCGTCGAGTTTTTCGATGCGTCCTTCAATGCGCACTTGGCGCTCGAGTTCCGGCCAGAAAAAAGTCATGGCGGCAAAAGGGTGTGCCGTATAGGAGCGGCCTTTGCGGCTGTGGTAATTGGTAAAGAAAACAAAGCCTTTGGGGTTGACTTCTTTCAGCAGCACCATGCGGCTGTTGGGTCTGCCGTCTTCGCCTACGGCGGCAACGTTGACCGCAGTCGGCTCGTTGACTTCGGCGTGAATCGCTTCGTTCAGCCATTGCTCGAATTGGACAATCGGGTTGGCATGGCACTCGGCTTCAGAAAGCTCGCGTTTGCTGTAATCTTCGCGGATATTGTGCAGATCCATGATTTTCTCCTTTGGTTTGATTGAATCATACTCCGTTTTTTCAGACGGCCTCAAGGGCATTGTGTATAATCGTAGCCCTTTCCAATATAGAACAATACGGAGTCCTGTCATGAAAACCGAAGTCGAACTGAAAATCTTAAATCCGAAAATGGCCGATTCCCTGCCTGCTTATGCAACGCCCGGTTCTGCCGGTTTGGACTTGCGTGCCTGCCTGGATGAAGCCGTTGTGTTGCAGCCGGGCGATGTGTATCTCGTGCCGACCGGTTTGGCGGTGCATTTGGCCAACCCTGCGTATGCAGCCGTTTTGCTGCCGCGTTCCGGTTTGGGTCATAAACACGGTATTGTTTTGGGCAATTTGGTCGGTTTGATTGACTCGGATTATCAAGGCGAATTGAAGGTTTCTTTGTGGAACCGTGGTAAAGAAGCGTTTACCATCGAGCCGATGGAGCGCATCGCGCAAATGGTGATTGTGCCGGTTGTCCAAGCCGCGTTTAAAGTCGTGGACGAGTTTGCCGCCAGCGAGCGCGGCGAAGGCGGATTCGGCAGCACCGGCAAAGCCTGATGATTCAAAAGGCAGTCTGTAACAGGATAAATTGAAATATTTGATTTCGGTTTGCCGTTGTTCAGACGGCCTTTTTGTTGGGTTAACCTTTGCATAATTACACACAAGATTGCATTTTTATATCTTGTCTGTATGACCGACGCACCCAATAATACAGGCCGTCTGAAACCTTTACGGAGCGTTGTTATGTCCCGTCCTTCACTTTTTCTGCCTTTATTTTTGATTATCTTTGGCGCAGTTTGGTTTTTGCGCGCTACGGATATTTTGCCTGCGACATCGACAATGATTGCCGGTGCATTAATTATTTTGGGCTTTGCCGTGTTGATTATGGACGGCATCAACAAACAGTCCATCGTTTCCGGCCCGATGCTGGTTTATATCGGTACAGCTATTTATCTGCACATGAGCTACTGGATTTACCTCTCGCCGTTGCTGGCCATCGGCATGGTCGTGTTGGGTTGCCTACTGTTGCTCTCGCGCAGCGATATGATTCCTGAGAAACACGCAAAATAGAAAGATGAGAGATTTGGGTTTTGCCCTATAAAGGCCGTCTGAACAATGGTATAATCCGCCGATTCAGACGGCCTTTTTTATTGTGGTTTAAATTTGAAATTTGCCCTATCGGCCGCACCGTTTTCTTACATTTTGCAAAGTTTCCGCCATGACCCAAGACAAAATCCTTATTCTCGACTTCGGCTCGCAAGTTACCCAGCTGATCGCCCGCCGCGTGCGCGAAGCCCACGTTTATTGCGAACTGCATTCTTTCGACATGCCTTTGGAAGAAATCAAAGCCTTCAATCCGAAAGGCATCATCCTCTCCGGCGGCCCTAATTCCGTTTACGAATCCGATTATCAAGCCGATACCGGTATTTTTGATTTGGGTATTCCGGTTTTGGGCATCTGCTACGGCATGCAATTTATGGCGCACCACTTGGGCGGCGAAGTTAGCCCGGGCAACCAACGCGAATTCGGTTATGCGCAAGTGAAAACCATCGACAGCGAGCTGACCCGCGGCATTCAAGATGATGCGCCAAACACGCTCGACGTTTGGATGAGTCATGGCGATAAAGTTTCCAAACTGCCTACCGGCTTCTCTGTTATCGGCGACACCCCGTCTTGCCCGATTGCCATGATGGAAAATGCTGAGAAACAATTCTACGGCATCCAATTCCACCCTGAAGTGACCCACACCAAACAAGGCCGTGCGCTGTTGAACCGCTTTGTCTTGGATATTTGCGGCGCACAACCCAGCTGGACCATGCCGAACTACATTGAAGAAGCCGTTGCCAAAATCCGCGAACAGGTCGGCAGCGACGAAGTGATTTTGGGTTTGTCCGGCGGCGTGGACTCTTCCGTAGCCGCCGCGCTGATTCATCGTGCCATCGGCGACCAACTGACCTGCGTGTTTGTTGACCACGGTCTGTTGCGTTTGAACGAAGGCAAAATGGTGATGGACATGTTTGCCCGTAACTTGGGCGTACGCGTGATTCACGTTGATGCCGAAGAGCAGTTTTTGGCGAAACTTGCCGGCGTGACCGATCCCGAGAAAAAACGCAAAATCATCGGTGCGGAATTTATCGAAGTATTTGATGCGGAAGAGAAAAAACTTACTAACGCCAAATGGTTGGCGCAAGGTACGATTTACCCTGACGTAATCGAATCCGCAGGCGCGAAAACCAAAAAAGCCCATGCCATCAAATCCCACCACAACGTCGGCGGCCTGCCTGAAAACATGAAGCTCAAATTGCTTGAGCCTTTGCGCGACTTGTTTAAAGACGAAGTGCGCGAATTGGGCGTCGCTTTGGGTCTGCCGCGCGAAATGGTATACCGTCATCCGTTCCCGGGCCCGGGTTTGGGCGTGCGTATCTTGGGCGAAGTGAAAAAAGAATACGCCGATTTGCTGCGTCAGGCGGACGATATTTTCATCCAAGAATTGCGCAATACTACCGATGAAAACGGCACATCTTGGTACGACCTGACCAGCCAAGCCTTTGCCGTGTTCCTGCCCGTAAAATCCGTCGGCGTGATGGGCGACGGCCGTACTTACGATTACGTCGTAGCCTTGCGTGCCGTGATTACCAGCGACTTCATGACCGCACACTGGGCTGAGTTGCCTTACTCGCTGCTCGGCCGCGTGTCCAACCGCATCATCAACGAAGTTAAAGGCATCAACCGCGTGGTTTACGATGTCAGCGGCAAACCGCCTGCCACGATTGAATGGGAATAATCCCTAAATAATAAAGGCCGTCTGAACGGATATTGTTCAGACGGCCTTTTTGGCACTGATGAGATTGGTTAACGCATACAATGAAATTAATCAGCAAGTTTAAGCAAATGCCTTAATCAATACGGCCGAATTTGCCGCTTTTGAAATCGCTGATGGCTTGTCGGATTTCTTCGGCAGTATTCATCACAAATGGGCCGTAGCCGACTACGGGTTCATCAATCGGAACGCCGGAAAGCAGCAAGATTTTGACTTCTTCGCTACCGGCTTTCGCGCGCACTTTACCGCCGGTTTGCTCAAAATTGACCAATTCTCCGGCTGTCGCCTGTTCATTGCCATTAAACGTAACCGCTCCGCGCAGGACAACCATAGACAGATTGTGATTGTCGGGTACTGTCAATTCAGCCTCTTTATTGGCATGAAGCACAATATCCCAAACATTCATTTCGGTGAACGTATCCGCCGCGCCTTTTACGCCGTCATGTTCGCCTGCAATCAGACGTAAGTAGCCGGCTTCGTCGGGAAATTCGACGACGGGAATATTTGCTTTGGCAAGATGCTGATAGCGTGGCGGCGTGTTTTTGTCTTTGGCGGGCAGGTTGACCCAAAGTTGGACCATTTCAAACAGTCCGCCTTTTTTGCTGAAGTTTTCAGAGTGGAATTCTTCATGAATAATGCCTGAACCCGCGGTCATCCATTGCACGTCGCCTTCGTAAATAATGCCGCCTCCGCCGCTGGAGTCGCGGTGTGCTACTTCGCCGTGGTAGGCGATGGTAACGGTTTCAAAGCCTTTGTGCGGATGTTGTCCGACACCGCGCGGGCTGCGGGCTTCGTTGGGTGCAAACTCATACGGTGCGGCATAGTCCAGCATCAGGAATGGATTGGTGCCGCGGTCGTCAGCCATGTGGGAGAACAAAGGTTGCACGAGGAATCCGTTGCCTACCCAGTGTTGGCTGTCGGCTCGGTAGATTTGTTTGATGTTGCGCATGATAAAGTTCCTTCTTTTTTATAGCCGTCTGAAGCCTTTCAGATGGCCTTTTGTTACAGAATGCTTGTATTATAGGGGGTACAAACTTTATAACAAGTACGCACATTTTTTATACTGTAGTTTGGAGATTTTGTATGTCGGAAACAGAACACGCACACGGCTCTTGCTGTCCGGTTGTCAATACTTTGGATATTATCGGCGGCAAGTGGAAGGTATTGATTTTATATTATTTAAATGAAGAAACCCGACGTTTCAATGAGTTGCAGCGTTTGCTTGCGGGCATTACCCAGCGGATGTTGACGCTGCAGCTGCGCGAATTGGAAAACGACGGTATCGTTCATCGGGAAGTGTATCCGCAGGTACCGCCGAAGGTAGAATATTCGTTGACTGAGTTTGGACGGACGCTGATGCCTGTGATCGAAGCAATGCACCGTTGGGGCGAGCAATATGCTGCGGAATGTGTGAAACATCAAAAGCAGCCGTAGGCTTTTATGGTTATGATATTGATAAAGGCTTTAAGGCCGTCTGAACAGGCGTGATTCATGGTTTCACGCTTATTCAGACGGCCTTATTCTTTGGGGACTAAGCCCAATCAAAATTGATTTTTCAATTCACGCAAAGCGGCGAAGACTTCGAGTTCGCTGTTTAATTTTCGTCCGCTCAATTCTTCGGCGCGTGCCTGAACTTGGGGCAGGTGTACGCGGAAAAACGGATTGACTTTGCGTTCGTGCGCCAGGCTGACAGGCAGTGTCGGCGTGTGTTCGGCTGCGGCCAAGGCAGTCTGAATGTCGGTGTTGTCCGGCTCGATGTGCTGGGCAAAGCGCAGATTGGAGGCGGTATATTCGTGCGCCGGATAAAACAGCGTTTCTTCGGGCAGCTGGTTGAATCGGTGGAAGCTGTCGTAAAGCTGCTCGATTGTGCCGGTAAATACGCGGCCGCAACCGGCGGAGAACAAGGTATCGCCGCAGAAAACGTGCAGGCCGTCTGAATTTTCCAACAGATAGCTGATGTGGCGGTTGGTATGGCCAGGGGTCGCCCAAACGGTAACCAAGCCTTCGCCAAACGGGAACTGCGTACCTGCTGTGACGGTATGCGTCGCCACGTCGATGTCGCTTTCGCCATAGATTGGGGATTCTAAGAAGCCGTTGTGCAGCGCTTTTGCGCCGCCGATATGGTCATGATGGGGATGGGTAATCCATGTTTGTGCCAGCATCAAGTGGTTGTGCACAAGGAATTTTAAGACCGGCGTGGCATCGGACGGATCGACGCAGACGGCATGGTTGCCTTCTTGAATCATCCAGATGTAGTTGTCGTTTAGGGCTTGGATTGGTGTGATTTTCATATGCTTTCTTCTGGTTTGGGGTTTCAGACGGCCTCTAAATAATCTTTAATATTCGGGCTTTGGCCGAACACGGCTTCATGGGCTTGCTGGATGCACAATCGGTTGAACAGCAATCTTTGGGTTTGGTCGCCGTCGATAATCCGCACTTGGCCTTGCAGTTTGGGCGCATCGTGATGAAAGGTATTTTTAAACGCGTGCCAACGGTCGGTTTGCAGATGGACGATGGCAAACATATCGTGCGAAATATTGACGCCGACGCTCAATAGCTTGGCCGAGGCTTGCAGGCAGAAACTGCTGTCGCCAAACAGGCACAGCCCCGTGTTTTCCAGATAGCGGAACAATTCGATTTTCACTGCTTCGGGTTCGGCAAAGATATTGCAAAACAGCCGTTCAAACAACGACGGCTGCGCCACGCCTTCGCTCAACATACCGTAAAGCCCGCCCAGCCAATCGACATAGCCGAGAAAAGTGAAACGGTAGTCCTGCATAATGGCTTCGATGCGCTTGGGGTCGCGTTTGCTGATCAAGCGGACAAATTCAAAACCGACTTCCGGCAGCCGCGCCCGAAGTGTTTGGTGCAGGCGGTGGGCAAACAGATTTTTATGGTTGTGCGGATTGCGCAGAATACCGAGGAATTTCAGCCGCAATATCCGCCACAAGGCATCCGGTACTTTGACGGTATCGGCATTTGCCGTAGGTGTTTTCAGACGGCCTGCAGGCAGGGTGCGCAGATGGTCGCAGGCATCTTCGTAGCCGCTTTCATGACGGTTGAACCAGCTTTCCAGATTGTATTGGTTGGCGGAGTCTTCGACAAAGGTCAGCGTATAGAGGTTTTTCGCCGCCAAGTTGCCGATGATGTTGACGCTTATCGCTTCGCTGCGGTTTTGTTCTTTGCCGCGGGCTTTTTCGCCAGGATGGAACATGGACAAAGGCAGCTTGTAAACATTCTGATTCTGCGGGCTAACCTGCGGATTATGCGCATGCTGCCGCTGCTCGGTCTGGGCGACGAAGTGGTGTTCCTTCGTCGGATTCGCGGTCAATAGGGCGTAAGGCTTTTCGCCGCATTCGGGAAATTCGCAATCACTGAGGATAAAGGCTTGTCGAGTCATAATGTCGGGAAAGGCCGTCTGAATATGTCGATTATAGTTTAAAAGAGGGAATTATACAGAATGATGCTTCTGCTTGCAGAATACGCTAATAGGAATCCAAAAAACACTTCGCCGCCGTCATTCCAGCCTGCACGGGAATGACGGCGGTCAAGGTGTCCTGTCTCTCTTTAAACCACTATAAAAGCTCACCTGAAAAAAATAATTTAATATTTTTACTAACTTACTTACTAAGTAGGTTAGTAGGCGTTGTAGTAATAAAATTGCTTTAGTATAATACAAATTCATAAATTAACCTGCTATGGAGGCACTAATGGATATACCTACTCATTTGAACCACCGCCCTATTATTAAATGGGAAAACTATTCTAAAGTAGATGGACGTTTTGCAAATGATGAAGATGCACAAGGCTTATCAGTCGGCGTAGCGCAATGGAATAGTTCTGATGAGAACAAACCTGATATTTCGGTTAAAGTATGGCGACATACTGGTGAGAGATGGTCGCGCCAATCTGAAGAAATTCCACCACACCGCCTTGTTGATATGACTAGTTTGTTATGCTCAGCTTTGATGTATGTAAGAAACGATAAGTTATTAAGTGATGAATCTTTCAATATTACCAGGAGTCAGGACGCTATATTGTTAGAACAGCTAAAAGAAGGGTTACAAAAAGAAGAACCTTTTCTTGAATCTTCATTACTCCGTTTGGCCAAAATGTTAAAACAATTAGGCTATTGTGATAAATTGAAATAAGAAGAAGCCATGCTATTATCTCCGTACAGACAGAAATAACGGCAGTTAACGCAAAAGAATGAATAAAGGTCGTCTGAAAACGAATTATAGCAGAATCCGCTAAATCGTTTTCAGACGACCTTTTCTTTAAAGCCGAATCAAATCAGCCTGCCGGTTAACCCAAAGCCTTCCTTGTACCGGCAAAGAGGCGGTACCAGCCGGACAATTCCGTCCAGTCTTCCGGTTTCCAGCTCATTTGTGCGGCGCGGTACACGCGTTCCGGATGCGGCATCATGATGGTCACGCGGCCGTCGGCGTTGGTCACACCGGCGATGCCTTGTGGCGAGCCGTTAGGGTTGAGCGGATAAGTTTGGGTCACTTGGTTTTGTCCGTCGACATATTGCAGCGCGATGCCCAAATCGGCAGAAATGTTGCCGCCGTGAAGCGCGAAGTCGGCGTGGCCTTCGCCGTGGCTGACCACGACGGGCAGGCTGGAGCCTTGCATTTCGTTCAGAATCAGCGATGCGGATTTTGGAACATGAACCATACTCAGGCGCGCTTCAAACTGTTCGCTCAGGTTGCGTTTGAATTTAGGCCATGCCTCTGCGCCCGGGATAATCTCGGCAAGGTTGCTGACCATTTGACAGCCGTTGCACACGCCCAATGTCAGCGTGTTCGGATCGGCAAAGAAGGCGGCAAATTGGTCGCGCAGAGCAGGGTGGAACAGAATCGATTTCGCCCAGCCTTCGCCTGCACCGAGTACGTCGCCGTAGCTGAAGCCGCCGCACGCCGCCAGCATTTTGAAGTCGGCAAGGTGGACGCGGCCTGCCATCAGGTCGGACATATGCACGTCGTAGGCATCGAATCCGGCGCGGGTGAAGGCGGCGGCCATTTCGATTTGTCCGTTTACACCCTGTTCGCGCAGGATGGCGATTTTAGGTTTCTCGCCGCTGTTGATAAACGGCGCGGCGATGTCTTCGTTTACATCAAACTTCACGTCGGCAAACAATGCGCTGCGTTCGTTGTCGCCAATCAGGGCGAACTCGCTGTCGGCGCAGACAGGGTTGTCGCGCAGGCGTTGGATGGCGTGGCTGGTTTCTTGCCATGCGCGTTGCAGGTCGGCGCGGTTTTGTTCCAATACGATGCCTGCCTGATTGCGGATAACGATTTTTTCGTCAGAACCGATGGTGGCAACGGTATGTAGTGCCAAATCAGCTTCTTTAAACAAGGCTTCTACTGCCGCAACATCTTGTTTGGCAATTTGAATCACTGCGCCCAGCTCTTCATTGAACAATGCGCGGATGCTGGCTTCGTTGACATTGGCTTGGTTGGCAACCAGTGAAGTCAAATCCACGTTCAAGCCGCATCGTGCCGCAAACGCCATTTCCACCAGCGTTGCAAACAAACCGCCGTCGCTGCGGTCGTGGTATGCCAAGAGTTTGTCTTCAGCAACAAGCTGCTGAATCACGCTGTAAAATGCTTTCAGACGGCCTGTATCGTCCAAATCAGGCGCATCGCCGGTCATGTTGTTGTAAACCTGACCGAATGCAGAGCCGCCCATGCGCGCTTTGCCGAAGCCCAAGTCAACCAGCAGCAATACGCTGTCTTCGACGTTTTTCAACTCGGGCGTAACAGTCTTGCGTACGTCTTCTACTGGCGCAAACGCTGAAATAATTAGGCTTAAAGGCGAAACGACGGATTTTTTCTCTTCGCCGTCCTGCCAAACGGTTTTCATCGACAGGCTGTCTTTGCCCACGGGAATGCTCAAATCCAATGCCTGACAGGCTTTAGAAACGGCTTCGACGGTGCGGTAGAGTTTTTCGTCTTCGCCTTCGTTGCCGCACGCCGCCATCCAGTTGGCGGAAAGTTTGATATTGCCGATGTCGCCGATGTTGACCGCCGCGATGTTGGTGATGGCTTCGCCGACGCACATTCTGCCCGAGGCGGGCGCGTCAAACAGGGCGACGGTCGGTTTTTCGCCCATAGACATTGCTTCGCCGCGGTAGGTATTGAAGCCCATCATGGTCACGGCGCAGTCGGCTACGGGGGTTTGGTATTTGCCGACCATTTGGTCGCGGTGGGTCATGCCACCGACGCTGCGGTCGCCGATGGTAATCAGGAAGTTTTTAGCGGCTACGGTAGGCAGGCGTAAAACGCGATAGGCAGCTTCGGTAATGTCGATATCGCCGGCGTTAAATGGTTTTTCAGACGGCGTAACTGTTTTGTCGGTACGCGTAGTTTTGGGCGGTTTGCCGAGTAAAACGTTCAACGGCAAATCGACAGGATTGTTGGAGAACAAATCGTCGCGCACTTTCAAATGACCGTCGTCGGTTGCTGTACCGACTACGGCAAACGGGCAGCGTTCGCGTTCGCAGATGGCGCGGAAGGTGTCCAAATCTTTTTCCAAAATCGACAACACATAACGCTCTTGCGATTCGTTGCACCAGATTTGCAGCGGGTTGAGGCCGTGTTCTTCCAGCGGCACTTCGCGCAGCTTGAATACCGCGCCGCGTCCGGCATCGTTGACGAGTTCAGGGAAGGCGTTGGACAGGCCGCCCGCACCGACGTCGTGGATGGAAATAATCGGGTTTTTGTCGCCAAGCTGCCAGCAGCGGTCGATGACTTCTTGCGCGCGGCGTTCGATTTCGGGGTTGCCGCGTTGTACGGAGTTGAAGTCCAAAGATGCGTCGTTTGTACCGGTATTCATGGAAGAAGCCGCGCCACCACCCAAGCCGATAAGCATACCCGGGCCGCCCAGTTGGATCAGCAACGCGCCTTCGGGGATTTCGTCTTTATGCGTCTGCTGCGCCTGAATGCTGCCCAAGCCACCAGCAATCATAATCGGTTTGTGATAGCCGCGGACTTGGCCGTCAAATTTTTCTTCAAAGGTGCGGAAGTAGCCCAAGAGGTTGGGGCGGCCGAATTCGTTGTTGAACGCCGCGCCGCCAATCGGACCTTCAATCATGATGTCTAAAGGAGAAGCAATATGGCCGGGTTTGCCGTAGGCTTGTTCCCAAGGCTGCTCCAGGCCCGGGATATTCAGGTTGGAGACGGTAAAGCCGGTCAAGCCTGCTTTCGGACGTGAGCCTTTGCCCGTTGCGCCTTCATCGCGGATTTCACCGCCCGCACCCGTTGCCGCGCCCGCAAACGGCGCGATAGCGGTCGGGTGGTTGTGCGTTTCCACTTTCATGATGATGTGGGTATCTTCTTCGTGGAAACGATAGCCTTGGTTTTCTGCCGCATTCGGATAGAACCGCTCGATTTTTGCGCCTTCGATTACGGACGAATTGTCTTTATAGGCAACGACCGTACCTTCGGGATGTGCATTGTGTGTATCGCGAATCATGCCGAAAAGGGATTTCGGTTGTTTTTCGCCGTTGAGGATGAAATCGGCGTTGAAGATTTTGTGGCGGCAGTGTTCGCTGTTTGCCTGAGCGAACATCATCAATTCAACATCGGACGGATTGCGGTTTAAAGCCTGATAGTTTTCAACCAGATAATCGATTTCGTCGGCTGAAAGCGCCAAGCCCATTTCGGTATTGGCTTTGACCAATGCCTCTTTACCGCCGCCCAATACATCTACGCTGGAGAAGGTTTCCGATTGTATGTGGTGGAACAGTTGCGCCGCTGCATCGATGTCGGTCAACACGCTTTCGGTCATGCGGTCGTGCAACAGGGCTGCCCATTGTTGTTTTTGCCCGTCGGTAAGCGCACCTTCCAACCATACGGCCATGCCGCGTTCGATGCGCTCAATGCCTTCCAAACCGCAGTTTTCGGCGATATTGGTTGCTTTGGAAGCCCAAGGCGAAATGGTGCCCAAACGGGGCGTTACCAAAAATAAATGCAAGCCCTCGCGCGCTTTGGGCGTTTGTTCAACGCTTTGCGCCGCCAGTAAGGCTTGCAGTTTTTCGACTGTCGCGGCATCAAGTGCTTTTTCGCTACCGACAAAATACCAAAATTCGCTGCTTAATTTGACTTCGGGCAGGCCGAGTGCGGCTGCTTTTTGAAAGAGTTTTTCAATACGGAAATCGGAAAGGGCGGTTACACCGCGCAAGGGCAGAACAACAGACATGGATTCAGCTCACAAAATGCAGTTGGGGAATCCATTATTATACCTGAAAAATGCGATTTTGCTTGTGAATTTATACTTGAAATGTTGACAATTTTTACTTGTGAACAGTAGGCGGAAGAAGCCGTCTTTCCGTCCTTTTGTTTATTTTATATCTGATTATTCAGTTATTTTTATTTATTTTTGAAGGATTGGGCGAAATGGAGTCGGATAGGTGCGACGACATAAAGTGAGGATTATTGGATGGTTGTTTGTGATTTTTTTGCTGACAATAAGGCCGTCTGAAACCTTGTTTTCAGACGGCCTTGCGTTATCCTTTCTTTTTATTTCCCAGCATATCCAGCAAGCCTGCTAAATGACTTTTTCCTTCTTCCTTGCTCACAATCGGATCGCCGCCTTTGCGTCCTAAAATCTTGATGTCTTCCTGCGGCATTTCGTCTATGAAGCGGCTTGGCTCGGGGAATTGCCATGTGCCTTGTTTTTTGCGTTTGAGGCAGTGGGTCAGTGTAAGCTGGCGTTTGGCGCGGGTGATGCCGACATACATCAGGCGGCGTTCTTCTTCGACATTGTCTTCTTCGATGCTGTCGTTGTGCGGCAGGATGCCTTCTTCGCAGCCGACGAGGAAGACGTAGGGGTATTCCAATCCTTTGGAAGCGTGCAGGGTGGAGAGTTTGACGGCATCAACTTCTTCTTCGCTTTTGCCCTCCAAAAGTGTCATCAGGGCGATGGTTTGGGCGAGTTCGATGATGTTTTTATCGTCTTGCTCGCCTTTGCGTTCCAGCCAGCCGGTCAGGTCGGTCACGTTGCGCCATTTGATTTCGCCTGCTTTGCCTTCTTCGTTGGCCAACAGGTGGTTTTCGTAGTCGATTTCTTTCAGTAGGTTATGAATAAGCTCGCCTGCTTCGCTGGTTTCAGCTTTGGCGCGGTAGTTTTCAATCATATCCATGAAGGCTTGCAGGTGTTGGCGGTTGGTATGGTTCAACAGGGCAAGTGCTTCTTCGGTTTGCGCGGCTTCATATAGGCTGCATTCGTGTTCGTGCGCGTAGGTGTTGAGTTTGCCCAACGTTACATCGCCGATGCCGCGTTTGGGCGTGGTAACGGCGCGAAGGAACGCGGGATCGTCGTTGGGGTTGGCAAGCAGGCGCAAGTAGGACAAAACGTCTTTGATTTCGGCTTTGTCGAAGAAACTCTGCCCACCGGAGAGTTGGTAAGGAACGCGTGCGCTGCGCAAGGCTTCTTCAAAAATCCGCGCCTGATGGTTGCCGCGGTATAACACGGCGAAATCGGCGTATTGGGTTTTGTCGCCGCCGACCAGCTTCTGCTTGACGATTTGGCTGACGACCCAGTCGGCTTCGTGCTGCTCGCTTTGGCAGGCGACGACTTTGACGATTTCACCTTCGCCGAACTGCGACCAAAGTTTTTTGGTAAAGAGTTTGGGGTTGTTTTCGATGACTTTGTTGGCGATTTTGAGAATCCGTGCGGTAGAGCGGTAGTTTTGCTCCAGTTTGATAATTTTCATCTGCGGATAGTCTTCCTGCATTTTGCGCAGGTTTTCCATGTTTGCGCCGCGCCAAGCGTAGATGGACTGGTCGTCGTCGCCGACGGCGGTAAACATCCCTTCCGCACCGGTCAAGAGTTTCATCAGCGTAAATTGGCAGGTATTGGTGTCCTGACATTCGTCAACCAACAGATAACGCAGCCGTCGCTGCCATTTGTTGCGCACTTCGCTGTTTTGCTGCAACAGCACGGCGGGCAGGCGGATTAAGTCGTCGAAGTCTACCGCCTGATAGCTTTGCAGGGTTTCTTGATAACTCGCATAGATGCGCGCTGTTTGCTGTTCCCAAACATTGGAGGCCGTCTGAAGCACGTCTTCGGGCGTTTTTAAATCGTTTTTCCACAGGGAAATCTGGTGCTGCGCTTTGAATACAGCTTCTTTGCCCGTGCCGCCCAAGAGTTCGCCGATGATTTTCGCGCTGTCGGTAGAGTCGAGGATGGAGAAGTTTTTTTTGTAACCGATTTGGTTCGCCTCTTCGCGCAAAATCTTCATGCCCAAAGAGTGGAACGTGCAAATCGTCAGCCCGCGCGTTTGCGACTTGGGCAGCATTTTAGAGACGCGTTCCTGCATTTCCGTAGCGGCTTTGTTGGTAAAGGTAATCGCGGCAACGGTATGCGGCAGATAGCCGACATTGACAATCAAATGCTTGATTTTTTGGGTAATCACGCCGGTTTTGCCGCTGCCTGCGCCGGCAAGGACGAGCAGGGGGCCGCCAAGATATTGGACTGCGGCTTGCTGTTGGGGGTTGAGTTTCATTGAAGGGGGGAAGACGGGTAATGTGGGGAGCAATTATACAACAAGGCCGTCTGAAATTTTTAGACGGCCTTGGGCGTTTTTTAGCGTAAACCCTATGCAAAATATTTCAATTTGCCTTTGAAGTCTTCCAGTTTTTCGTAGCCTTTTTGCGCCATGATGGCTTTTAATTCAAGGGAAACCCGTTCGAAAATACCTACGCCTTGCTGGTGTAGCGCCGTGCCGATCTGTACCATGCTTGCGCCGCACAAGATGTGTTCAAACGCATCCCGGCCGCTGTAAACGCCGCCCGTTCCAATGACTTGAATAGACGGATCCAGTCTTTGATAGAACGCGTGGACATTGGCGAGCGCAGTTGGTTTGATGTATTGGCCGCCTATGCCGCCGAAGCCGTTTTTCGGGCGGATCACGACGGATTCGTCTTCGATATACATGCCGTTGCCGATGGAGTTGACACAGTTGACGAATTTTAGGGGATGACGGTTGAACAATTCCGCCGCTTGATCGAAATGGACGATATCGAAATATGGCGGCAGTTTGATGCCTAAAGGTTTATCGAAGTAGCTGAAGGCTTCGCTCAAAATCCGCTCGGTGGTTTCAAAATCGTAGGCGATTTGCGGTTTACCGGGGACGTTTGGGCAGGATAGGTTGAGTTCGGTAATGCCGTTGAATCCGCTGTTTTGCACTTTTTTCAACAGCGTGTGCGTTTCATCGGGCGACATACCGACCAGTGAGAGGAAAAAAGCCCTTTGGGGATGAGACTCTTGAAGGGTAAGCAGGTAATCCAGATAGTAATCAATGCCTTGGTTTGGCAAGCCCATCGAATTGATGCTGCCGAGAGGAACATCATGATAACGTGGCTCGGGGTTTCCTTGACGAGAGGTAAGCGTTGCGGTCTTGGTAACGAAAGTGCCTGCCGAAGACTGTCTGACGGCTTCCAATTCCTCAACAGTCATACACGCCACGCCTGCTGCGTTCATCAGGCAGTTGTCAAAGGAAAAACCGGCGATTTGGGTTTTCAACGATACCATCTCCTGCTCCTTTTCTTCGTAAAATCAAATTGTTTGCCAAGCGTAGCACGAAGAGGCAGTACGATTTTTAACAAACATCAAATGACAAAGCATGTAGGCGGATGTTGTTTTCGATATTAAAAAAGGCCGTCTGAAAAACTCAAACGGTCTTTCAGACGGCCTTCGCTAAGCTGTCGGCTGATTTGGCTATTGGGTTTTGAAAATCAGGCCAACCATTCGTTCAAAGCCGCTTCAAAACGTTTCAAGCCTTCGGCCATGTCTTCATTGTTCAGCAACAGGCTGGGGGCGAAGCGCACCACATTGGCGCCGGCAACCAGTACCATCAAACCGTGTTTCAAAGCAGCGGCGGTAATTTCCGATGCCTTGCCTTCGTATGCGTCTGCCAATACGCAGCCGAGCAGCAGGCCCATGCCGCGGACTTCTTTAAATACGCCGGTTTTTACGCCTATTTCACGCAAGGTCGTCTGAAGTTTTTGGCCTTGTTGCTGAACGTGTGCCAATGTTTCGGGCGCATTGATGATGTCAAACGCACGGCTGCCGACCGCACACGCCATCGGATTGCCGCCAAAGGTCGAGCCATGTGTTCCGGGGCCGAAGGTTGGGGCGATTTTATCGGTGGTCAGTATCGCGCCAATCGGGAAACCGCAACCCAAGGCTTTGGCGGAGCTGATGATGTCGGGTGTGATGCCGTAATGCTCGTAGGCAAACAGTTTGCCTGTATGGCCCATGCCGGTTTGCACTTCGTCCAAAATCAGCAAGGCGCCATGTTCGTCGCACAAACGGCGTGCGGCTTGCAGGTATTCTTGGGTGGCAGGCAGGATGCCGCTTTCACCTTGAATCGGCTCGATAATCACGGCGCAGGTTTTGTCGCTGACGGCGGCCTCCAATGCGGCAATATCATTAAATGGAACATGGGTAATATCTGACGGCAGCGGCGCGTAATCTTTGCTGTATTTGGGCTGGCCGCCGACGGATACGGTAAACAGGGTGCGGCCGTGGAAGCTGTTGAGGCAGGAGATAATTTCGGTTTTGTGTTCGCCAAAATGATCGCGTCCGTATTTGCGCGCCAGTTTCAACGCGGCTTCATTGGCTTCCGCGCCGGAATTGCAGAAAAACACTTTGTCGGCAAAGGTGTTTTCGACCAGTTTTTTAGCTAATTCTTGTGCCGGTTGGGTGGTGTAGATATTAGAAATGTGCCAGAGTTTTTGCGATTGTTCGGCCAAGGCTGCGACTAAATCGGGATGGCAATGCCCCAGCGCGTTCACTGCAATACCGCCTGACAGGTCAATGTATTCTCGTCCTTCGGTATCCCAAACCCGGCTGCCGAGCGCGCGTTCCGGAATCATGGGGGCGAATGAGAAATTGGGCGTCAGGTAGTTTTGCATGTTCTTTTCCTTTTGATATTGTCAACAATCTCTTGAATTATGCGCCTATTGATTGAGAGATTCAATATGGCAATCAGGCCGTCTGAAAGCTGGCTTTCAGACGGCCTGATGCTTATTTATGCTTGATTTCCCAGCATTGATGGATTTTTTTGTTGCGGAAATCGTCGGGAACGGACTGCTTGGAAATGTCTTTGACGGCGTATTGTTCCGCGACCGAATCGTCCAACACAAAGCTGCGCAAGTTGTTGGAAAAATACAGAATGCCGTCTGAAGTGAGTAGGCTCATTGCGCCGTCGATCAGCTTTTTATGGTCGCGCTGGATGTCGAGGATGTCGAGCATCTTTTTGCTGTTGGAGAAGCTGGGCGGATCCATGACGATCAGGTCGAACTGTTTGCCTTCGGCAGCGGCGTTTTGCAGGTATTGGAACACGTCGGCACGGACGATTTTGTGTTGTTCGAGGCTGATGCCGTTGAGTTCGAAATTGCGTTTCGCCCAATCGAGATAAGTGTTGGACAAGTCGACGGTTTCGCTGGATACCGCGCCGCCGGTGGCGGCATAGACGGTGAAGCTGCCGGTGTAGGAAAACAGGTTGAGGAAGCGTTTGCCCGCTGCGGTTTCACCGACTTTTTTGCGTGTGTTGCGGTGGTCGAGGAAAAGACCGGTGTCGAGGTATTTGTCGAGGTTGACCCAAAACTTGCGGCCGTTTTCAGTAATGATGAAATCGTCTCCGGTCTTGCCGGTTTTCTCGTATTGTTGCAAACCTTTTTGGCGTTCGCGACGTTTGAGGTGGATTTGTTCGGGCGCAAAACCGGTCACAAATCCGATGGCTTCCAATACATCGGCAAGCCATGCTTCATACTCTTCGGGCTGCATCAGCCAGCCGGTATCGTATTCCTGAAGATGGATTTGGTCGCCGTAAACATCGACGGCAAAGGGAAATTGGGGAATGTCACGGTCGTAAATGCGCCAGGCTTCGATATTGTTGCGTTTGGCCCATTTCATAAGATGTTTGATGTTTTTGCCCAAGCGGTTGGCAAAGGGGGTAATGTCGGTCATGGTTTTCAGACGGCCTGAATAAGTATTGGGAAGGGGTTGGATTTTAACGCACTTGATGCCTTTTTGCTTGACTGTTATCCATAAAATCTATATTATCCGCCGTTCGCCTTTTGATACGAAGCCATCGTCATCCAACCTAAACCGCCGTTTCGGGCGCGTTTCTTTTATTGCTTGCTTATTGGCAAAGCCTTTTCTGTGCAGGTTGTCGTCGATGTTAACCACAAGCAAGATGCTTGCGACAACCCTGTAACTTCACATTTCCCGTATCGTTACTTTCCTTTGCTTCAGGTCGTCTGAAAACCGTTCAGACGTGCGCGTTGTTGTCTCTTTAGGATAGCCATGTCTATTAAATTTGCCGATTTGAACCTTGATAAAAACATTTTGTCCGCCGTACGCAGCGAGGGTTACGAAGGCCCGACGCCGATTCAGGCGCAAGCCATTCCGTTTGCTTTGGAGGGCCGCGACATCATGGCTTCGGCGCAAACCGGCTCCGGTAAAACCGCCGCCTTCCTGCTGCCGACGTTGCAGCGGCTGACCAAACGCAGCGAGAAACCAGGCAAAGGTCCGCGCGCGTTGGTGTTGACGCCGACCCGTGAATTGGCGGCGCAAGTCGAGAAAAACGCGCTGGCGTACGCCAAAAATATGTGCTGGTTCCGCACCGTCAGCATCGTCGGCGGCGCATCGTTCGGCTACCAAACCCGCGCCCTGAGCAAACCGGTTGACCTGATTGTCGCCACGCCGGGCCGTCTGATGGACTTGATGCAAAGTGGCAAAGTCGATTTCGCCCGTTTGGAAGTGCTGATTCTGGACGAAGCCGACCGTATGTTGGACATGGGCTTTATCGACGACATCGAAACCATCGTCGAGGCCACCCCGACTGACCGTCAGACTTTATTATTCTCCGCCACTTGGGACGGCGCAGTCGGCAAACTGGCGCGCAAATTGACCAAAGACCCTGAAACCATCGAAGTCGAGCGCGTGGACGACCAAGGCAAAATTGAAGAGCAGCTGCTGTACTGCGACGATATGCGCCACAAAAACCGCCTACTTGACCACATCTTGCGCGATGCCAATATCGACCAATGCGTGATTTTCACGTCTACCAAAGCCATGACCGAAGTCATCGCGGATGAATTGTACGAAAAAGGTTTTGCCGCCAACTGCCTGCACGGCGATATGCCGCAAGGCTGGCGCAACCGCACGCTGATGGATTTGCGAAAAGGTCGTTGCAAGATTTTGGTTGCCACCGACGTTGCCGCACGCGGTATCGACGTACCGACCATTACCCACGTTATCAACTACGACTTGCCGAAACAAGCAGAAGACTACGTTCACCGCATCGGCCGTACCGGCCGCGCAGGGCGTACCGGTATTGCGATTACTTTTGCGGAAGTGAATGAATACGTCAAAGTACACAAAATCGAAAAATACATCGGCCGCAAATTGTCTGAACTGACCATCGAAGGTATGGAGCCGACACGCAAACGTAAATCCGCAGGCGGCAAGCCGAAAGGCAAAGGCGGCTGGGGCGATCGTAAATCCGGAGGCTGGCGCGGTGATAAGAAACCGGTCAAAGAAGGCTTCGGCGGCAAATCACGCGGCGAAAGTCATAAAAAAGACGGTTTCAAAAAAGATGGCTTTAAGAAAGACGGTTTCAAGAAGTCTGACGGTTTCAAAAAAGGCGGCGAAGGCTTTAAAGGCAAACGTAAATCTAACGACGGCTTTGGCGGCAAACATAAAAAAGGTTGATTGCTTCAATATTAAGGCCGTCTGAATAAGACGAAAGGGCGTGTGAAGACACGCCTTTTTTATGGTTTCGAGTTTTCGCATAAAAAAAAGCGTGGGATTGGTCCCACGCTTTTTCAGACGGCCTCTTACAAAGCGGCCAATACGGCATCGCCCATTTCTGAGCAGGAAACTAGTTTGGTACCTTCTTCGTAAATGTCGCCGGTACGCAAGCCTTGTTGCAGTACTTTTTGTACGGCGTTTTCAACTTGTTGCGCGCGTGCTTCGTCGTTCAGGCTGTAACGCAGCAACATGGCAAGAGACAATACGGTCGCCAGCGGATTGGCTTTGTTTTGACCGGCAATGTCAGGAGCAGAGCCGTGGGACGGTTCGTACAAGCCTTTGCCGTTTTCGTCCAATGAAGCGGAAGGCAACATACCGATGGAGCCGGTCAGCATGGAGGCTTCGTCAGAGAGGATGTCGCCGAAGATGTTGCCGGTGGCAATCACGTCAAATTGTTTAGGCGCGCGCACCAACTGCATGGCTGCATTGTCGACATACATATGGGAAAGCTCGACATCAGGATATTGCTTGCCGATTTCCTCAAAGATTTCGCGCCACAGTTCGGTGGTTTCCAAAACGTTGGCTTTGCCTACGGAGCAGACTTTTTTGCTGCGTTTTTGGGCGGATTGGAAGGCAACGTGGGCAATACGGCGGATTTCGCTTTCGCTGTATTTCATGGTGTTGTAGCCTTCGCGTTCGCCGTTTTCCAAAACACGGATGCCGCGCGGCTCGCCAAAGTAAATATCGCCGGTCAGTTCGCGTACGATAAGGATGTCGAGGCCGGCTACGATTTCCGGTTTCAGAGTGGAAGCGTTCGCCAGCTCGGGATAAAGGATGGCAGGGCGCAGGTTGGCAAACAGATTCAAGTCTTTACGGATGGCCAACAAGCCGCGCTCAGGACGCAGCGGACGGTCGAGATTGTCGTATTGAGGAGAACCGACTGCACCAAGCAGGACCGCATCGGCTTTACGGCAAAGGTTTTGCGTGAATTCTGGATAAGGATGGCCGTATTCGTCATAGGCTTCGCCGCCCAAAGGCGCGTATTCGTAGCTGACATCCAAACCTTGTTCGATAAGTTTGTCGAGTACGCGGACGGTTTCTGCAACGATTTCAGGGCCGATGCCGTCGCCGCGCAAGATAGCGATATGTTTGGTCATTTCGGGTTTCCTTATGGGAAGGTTTTAGGTAAAGGGCAGGTCGTCTGTTTTTCAGACGGCCTTAAATCAATTTGTTCTGAAAACGCTGATTGTACCATTATGGTACTGGTAAAGCTGGGTAGAAATCGCGTAGGCTGAGTCTTCAAATGCCTGTAGGGCGATATTTACCATCGCCTGCAAAGCCTCTTCATCGGACGGGCTGCAAACGAGCAGGGCGTTGCGTGCCGGGACTGCAAAAACAGGGTTGGCCGGCAGCATAGGATCGTCTTTAAGTACTTCGTCCAAAAGCAAAATCAGGGAAGCATCATAGTCGTTGTCCAAATGGATTTGAGTCAATGACCAACCTTCGGCATGATGAATTTGGACACGTCCATTCATCCGTTGGCGCAGATTATCCATGGCGGTACGATACAAAGCGTCTTCATCTTCAATACCGGCCTCTTTCATATGCTCACGATTGAGCGTATGCATGGATTCGTCCGTATCCACCATGTAAAGCAACATGATATCGCCGGCAATCGGTTTGTATACCAGGTAATCGGCAGGCTCGCCTTCGTCCGTATTTGTAATCAGTCTGACGTTTTCCAGATAAATCGTATTTTTAATTGTCGGAAGAATTTGTTGTGCTGAAACACTGGCATCAGCGTCTTGAATCTTATCGATAACCGCTAAATTGGCAGCAACAATAGCCTCCAAGGCCTCGGGATTTTGCAGATAACTTGTGTAATGGTTGCTCAAATAAGTACTGAATGACGCTTCATCGTCTTCGGAAAACTGGACAATAATAGGCGAAGAAGCAATATTTTCGCCCCAGTCGATTTTCACCTCAAGATCCAATTCTTCTTGGATGCGATGGGCAAAGTATTCGACAAATTCCTGCCAAGTCATTAATTTAGGTTTGGAGCGGAACAACTTGCTGAAAAAAGACATATTGTGTCCTGAATAAGGGGATAAGGCTGTCTGAAATATTATAGACGTTCGGTTTCAACACGGATTTTAAAAACAACTTTGCGTATGTTTGCTCTGTCGCCGACCAATGGGGCATGCGCATCATTCGGGAAAAATAGCGCAAATTCGCCGGGCTCCAAGGTCAGCCAAGTTTCCGGCTTGCAGTCGAAAAATTCAATATCGCGCTTTTCGTTGTAGCCTAAACCGTTTTTCAGACGGCCTCTGTCTATCCAGCCATACGTTTCGCTGCTATCAATTGGCGTTTGAATATCAATGTGTTTTAAGTGTGCTTCGGGCCGGGCTTCGCCTTGAGTCCTCATCGGCTCGCTACCGATAAAAATACGGATATTGGGATTTTCGCACGGCACTTGGCCGTCCGGCAGCTTGGCAAAATCTAGGGTCTGCAACAGATGGAAGGCCTCGGCAAAGTCGGGATGCAGGGCAGCATAGCGGGTGGCATTGCTTATGGTGTCGGTAATCATAATATATTTGTGTAGATTAAAGGCCGTCTGAAACACTTAAATTTTTCAGACGGCCTTTGGTATATCAACCGTTAAACAGCCAAGGCTGGCTTTGGCGGCGTTTTTCTTCGAAATCGCGGATTTCATCGGCGTGTTGAAGGGTCAGGCCGATTTCGTCCAAGCCGTTTAAGAGGCAGTGTTTGCGGTGTTCGGTAATGTCGAATGTGAATGTTTCGCCGCTAGGGGTGGTCAGGGTTTGCTCGGCAAGGTCGATGGAGAGTTGATAGCCTTCGTTGGCTTCAACTTCTTTGAAAAGCTGGTCAACCTGTTCTTCGGTCAAAACGATGGGTAAAAGGCCGTTTTTGTAGCAGTTGTTGAAGAAGATGTCGGCAAAGCTGGGGGCAATGATGGCGCGGAAGCCGTAGTCGTCCAATGCCCAAGGGGCGTGTTCGCGTGAAGAGCCGCAGCCGAAGTTTTTGCGCGTCAACAGGATTTGCGCGCCTTGATAGCGTGGCTGGTTCAGGGAGAAATCCGGATTCAACGGGCGTTTGCTGTTATCCATGCCCGGTTCGCCGTGGTCGAGGTAACGCCATTCGTCAAAGGCATTAGGGCCGAAGCCGCTGCGTTTGATGGATTTTAAAAATTGTTTGGGGATGATGGCGTCGGTATCGACATTGCTGCGGTCGAGCGGGGCGACGATGGCGGTAATTTTGGTAAAGGCTTTCATGTCAGATTCTTATAGTAATAATGGGAAATTTTATGGCTATTCGGCTTAGCGCGTGCTGTGCAAACCGATTCGGTTGCCTTCTGTATCTTCGATAAATGCGGCAAAGCCGTTGGCAATGCGGAATTTTTCTTGTAAAAGCTTGCCGCCTGCTGCAACGGCTTTTTCTGCGGTTTCGGCACAATCCGGGCAATTGAAGAAAATGGTCGTTCCACCGTGGCCGGGTTGGGCATTGCTGTCATGCCAAATCATGCCCGCCGTGCCGTGTTGTGTGTAATCGGCCGGAAAAATGATGAAACGGAATCCGTTGCCGCCAACGTCTTGCAAGGGCTTGTCAAATACGGATTCGTAAAAGGCCTTGGCGCGATCCAAATCTTGAGCATGGATGCCGAACCAGCTTGACGGATTACTCATTGCTTCTTCTTTCGCAGGGAATCTTAGGATGTCTGAATAGTAGGGAAACAGGCCGTCTGAAACGGATTCAGGAGGATCAGACGGCCCACCTTACCGAATTATTCGGTAGCTGCTTCAATTTTGTTGCCGACATGGCTGACGCCGCGGCCTACTGCATTGCCGCCTTTTTTAACGGCTTCTTCAGTTTTATCGGCTACGCGTTCTGCGGTTTCTTTGGTTTTGTCGGCTACACGTTCTGCAGTTTCTTTGGTTTTATCCCAGTTGCGGTTGGTATCGTCTTTTGCGCCGGACCAAGTGCTGGAACAAGCGGTCAGGATGAAGGCTGTGGCAGCCAATGCAAACAGTTTTTTCATAGTAGATTCCTTTCAAGGTATCGATTGATTGAGAAGGTTTTCAAACGTTTTGCGCAATGGGAAAACTTAATTGGGCAATGTATTGTTTCAGACGGCCTGATGAATAAAGGCCGTCTGAACATGTTTTAAGCCATAGTGCGGATGTCGGTAAACCGGCCGGTTACCGCGGCTGCGGCTGCCATAGCCGGGCTGACGAGGTGGGTGCGTCCGCCATTGCCTTGACGGCCTTCGAAGTTACGGTTGGAAGTGGAGGCGCAACGCTGTCCCGGGGTTAGGCGGTCGGCGTTCATGGCGAGGCACATCGAGCAGCCAGGTTCGCGCCATTCGAAGCCGGCATCGATGAAAATTTTGTCCAAGCCTTCTTTTTCGGCTTGTTCTTTAACTAAGCCGGAGCCGGGAACGATTAACACGCGTTGTACATTGTCCGCTTTTTTGCGGCCTTTGGCGATAGCGGCGGCTTCACGCAAATCTTCGATACGGCTGTTGGTACAAGAACCGATAAAGACGATATCGACAGGGATTTCGTTCAATGGCGTACCCGCTTCCAAGCCCATGTATTCAAGGGCGCGTTCCATGCCACTGCGTTTGACTGGATCGGTTTCTTCGGCAGGATTAGGTACTTTGCCGTTGATGTCCAAAACCATTTCAGGCGATGTGCCCCAGGTTACTTGAGGCTCGATGTCTTCGGCTTTGAAGTGGTATTCCTTATCAAAAACTGCGCCTTCGTCAGACACCAGCGTGCGCCAGTATTCGACGGCTTTGTCCCATGCTTCGCCTTTAGGTGCGAAAGGTTTGCCTTTTACATAGTCGATGGTGGTTTGATCGACGGCAACCATGCCTGAGCGCGCACCGGCTTCAATCGCCATATTGCACAAGGTCATGCGGCCTTCCATGGAAAGACTGCGGATGGCTTCTCCGCCAAACTCGATGGCGTAGCCTGTACCGCCGGCCGTACCGATTTGACCGATGATATAAAGCGCTACGTCTTTAGCGGTAACACCGGGTTTCAGACGGCCTTCAACGGAAATCAGCATGGATTTGGATTTTTTCGCGGTAATGCACTGGGTTGCCATGGTATGTTCGACTTCGGAAGTGCCGATACCGTGAGCCAATGCACCGAATGCGCCGTGGGTAGAGGTGTGCGAGTCGCCGCAAACGACGGTCATGCCGGGCAGGGTGGCACCTTGTTCCGGGCCCATGACGTGCACAATGCCTTGACCTTTATCCATGAACGGGAAGTAGGCGAGTGCGCCAAACTCTTTGATGTTTTTGTCCAAAGTATCGACTTGCAGTTTGGAAATCGGGTCTTGGATACCTTTGTCCCAGTCGCCGGTCGGGGTATTGTGGTCGGCGGTGGAAACCACGCTGTCGATACGCCAGAGTTTGCGGCCGGCCATTTTCAAGCCTTCAAATGCCTGCGGGCTGGTAACTTCGTGAACCAAATGACGGTCGATGTAAAGCAGGACAGTGCCGTCTTCTTCTTCGCGGACGACGTGGCTGTTCCAAAGTTTATCGTAAAGGGTTTGTGCGCTCATGATGAGTTTCTTTGCTAATTGGTAAGTATGAATGATGGTTTGTGTTTATGGGCGGATTTTAGGCTTTTTATAGGGGCTGCGCAATAGAAATTTGTCCAATTTTTAAAATTTGTCGTAAAGTTTCAAAAATTCTTATTGAAAATTAGACAAATTGTAGAATTGTTGACAAAAAGATGCATTTTATCTGAAAGAATGCTTGTCGAAATGCACTAAAAAGTTCTATCATTCTCACTTAATATCCACATTTACCAAGAGGTATAGAGAATGAAATTACCGGTTCTGGCTCCTGAGTACCTGATTCAATTTCAGGAATTCGAGAGAAAAATTCTTGCCAATCATGCCAAAATCGAAGCATGGTTTCGTTCGCATTGGAACGAACACCGTCCGCCGTTTTATGGTTCGGTTGACATCCGCAATGCCGGTTACAAAATTTCATCTATTGATATGAATTTGTTTCCGGGCGGCTTCAATAATTTGAATCCAAACTTCATCCCGCTGGCGGCGATTGCCGCGCAAGATGCGGTACAGCGCGCCTGTGAAACGGCAAAATCCGTATTGATTATTCCTGAAAACCACACACGCAACACATTCTATCTTCAAAACGTTTACGCACTCAGCGAGATTTTGCGTTCGGCAGGGTATGAAGTCCGTTTGGGCAGCCTGAATCCGGAAGTTACCGAGCCGACTGAGTTTGAAACTGCCTTGGGCAACAAAATCCTGCTTGAGCCTTTATTGCGTACCCGTGAGCGCGTCCACCTTGCCGACGGTTTTTCGCCTTGCGTTGTTTTGTTGAATAACGACTTGTCCGCCGGCGTTCCCGATATTCTCAAAGGCATCAGCCAAACCGTATTGCCTCCGCTGCACGGCGGTTGGACGACTCGCCGTAAAACTGAGCATTTCGGCGCGTACAACCAAGTTGCCGCCGAATTTGCCAAGCTGATTGATATCGACGAATGGCAAATCAATCCTTATTTTGAAAAAATCAGCGGTTTGGATTTCCAAGAGCGCGAAGGCGAGGACGCGTTAGCAGGCGCGGTAGAGCGCGTGCTGGCAAAAATTCAAGCCAAATACGATGAATTGGGTATTACCGACCAACCTTTCGTGATTGTCAAAGCCGACGCAGGCACTTACGGCATGGGCGTGATGAGTGTCAAATCCGCCGATGAAGTGCGCGGATTGAACCGTAAAAACCGCAATAAAATGGCGAAAGTCAAAGAAGGTTTGGAAGTCAGAGAAGTCATTGTCCAAGAAGGTATTTATACCTATGAAACCATGAACGGCGCCGTCAGCGAACCTGTCGTTTATATGATGGACCGTTTCGTCATCGGCGGCTTCTTCCGTGTACACGAAGGACGCGGCGCGGACGAAAACCTCAACGCCGGCGGCATGGTATTCGTCCCGCTGTCCAACAGCATCCCCACCGGCAGCGGCGACAATTCCCAAGAAGCGCCCGAAGCCTGCAAACGCGTATTCGAACAATGGGATTCGCTCGGTATGCCACGCTCCGAAAAAGACTGCGACGTGGACAACGAACACAACCGCCTCTACGTTTACGGCGTAATGGCACGCTTGTCCTTGCTCGCTGCCGCATTAGAGTTGGAACAAACAGCGCCTCAAGCCTAATAAAACATTAATCAATGTCATCAGGCCGTCTGAAAATCAGTTTTCAGACGGCCTTTTATGTCTGTACAATCCATTCAAACCAATAAACATGATTTCTTTTTATGAATAAACCAGCCAATCCTGTTGAGACAAACGACAATCTGCAAGAGCAGGCCATGCAGCGCAGCAACACGGACAATGCGCCGCGTTCTGCCATCCACCAAACCTTATATTCCGCCGATACCTTTGTTCAGCATGATTATCTTGCCGGAAAGGCTTTGCCCGATATTGCACGCCCGCAAGAAGGCCAAATCAACTGGCTGCATTTTGTCGGCATCAATGATGCTGCTTTGCTCAAACACGCGCTTGAGCCTTACGGCATCCATGAGCTGGTTATTGAAGACATTCTCAGCCGCAAGCAGCGCCCGAAAATCGAAGACTACGGCAACTATGTGTTTACTGCCGCACAGGTTTACCATTACACCACCACAGGCAAGCTCCATTCCGACCAAGTGTATGTGATTATCGGCAAAGATTTTGTGTTGTCTTTCCAACAAAAACCGCTGGGCTTATTCAGCCATCTTCGCCGGAAGATGCACGAGAATCCGCACAATATTTTGAACAAAAATACGGCGTTTCTTGCTTATTGCCTGCTCGACCGTATTGTGGACGACTATTTTATCGTCCTGGAAGAGTACAACAACCGCGTCGAAGTCATAGACAAATCCCTGTTTAAAAATGAAAACAGCGATATTCTCAGTAAGATTCACCGCCTCAAGCGCGATGCCGTCCGCCTGCGCCGAACGCTTTTGCCCTTGCGTGATGTGTTTTACCAACTGGCCGTGCGCGGCGATTTCGCCATTTTCAAAGGAGAATCAACCGTTTATCTGCGCGATGTGTACGACCACAATATGCAGCTTATCGAATCGCTTGATGCCTCTCGAGATATGGTGTTGAGCATGATGGACATTTATCTTTCCTTCCAATCCAACCGCATGAACCAGCAAATGCGCGTGTTGACGGTTATTACCATCATCTTCATGCCGCTGACCGTCATCACCGGCATCTACGGCATGAACTTCGACAATATGCCCGAGCTGCATTGGCATCACGGCTATTTCATGGTTTTGGGTGTGATGCTGTGCATCATTATCTGCCTGTTGGTTTTCTTCTCCCGTAGAAAATGGCTATGATCAGGTGCGCCAGATTGAATTTTTCCACTCAAAAACGGTAGAATCAAAATTCCTACAAAACATGCCGTCTGAAATAACAGGCGGCCTTAAAAACAAACCACTTCAAGAGGTCAAACTATGGAACAAGCACGCCAACTTCCTTCTCACGAACTCATCATGTCCGAGCTGATGATGCCGGATACGGCAAATTTCAGCGGCAACGTCCACGGCGGCGAATTATTGCGCCTGCTCGACCAAGTCGCTTATTCCTGCGCCAGCCGATACAGCGGCAACTACTGCGTTACCTTGTCTGTCGATAAAGTTTTGTTTAAAGAGCCTATCCATGTCGGCGAACTGGTAACCTTTTACGCCAGCATCAACTACACCGGCCGCACCTCTATGGAAGTCGGCATCCGTGTAGAAGCGCAAAACATCCGCACCGGCGAAGTGCGCCATACCAACAGCTGCTACTTCACCATGGTTGCCGTAGAAGACGGCAAGCCGGTTGCCGTGCCGCCATTGGAAATCAATACACCGCGCCAACGCTGCCGTTATGAAAAGGCCAAAAAACGCAAAGCGTTGAGCCTTCAGGCGTCCAATGAAGTTTCTTGCAGCCTTTAAATGATTGCTTAGAAAGAATAGAGGCCGTCTGAAACCCTGTTTCAGACGGCCTTCACGCAAAAGCCATAAACCGCTTGTTTTGTGGTAGAATCAACAAGATTTTTGCCATAAGAAATTACAGATAATCATGACCGACGCAACCATCCGCAACGACCATAAATTTGCACTCGAAACCCTGCCTGTCAGCCTCGAAGACGAAATGCGCAAGAGCTACCTCGATTACGCCATGAGCGTGATTGTGGGTCGAGCCCTGCCGGATGTCCGCGACGGTCTCAAGCCGGTACACCGCCGCGTGTTGTACGCGATGCACGAGTTGAAAAACAACTGGAACGCCGCCTATAAGAAATCGGCACGTATCGTCGGCGACGTTATCGGTAAATACCATCCCCACGGCGATACGGCCGTTTACGATACCATCGTCCGCATGGCGCAAGATTTTTCCATGCGTTATGTACTGATCGACGGTCAGGGCAACTTCGGTTCCGTTGACGGATTGGCCGCAGCAGCCATGCGTTATACCGAAATCCGCATGGAAAAAATTTCTCATGAAATGCTGGCGGATATTGAAGAAGAAACCGTCAATTTCGGCCCCAACTATGATGGCAGCGAACATGAGCCGCTGGTATTGCCGACCCGTTTCCCTGCGCTGTTGGTAAACGGTTCGTCCGGTATTGCCGTCGGTATGGCAACCAATATCCCGCCGCACAATTTGGGCGATACCATCAATGCCTGCCTGCGCTTGTTGGATGAGCCTGAAACAGAAATCGACGAGCTGATTAACATTATCCAAGCGCCCGATTTTCCAACCGGCGCGATTATTTACGGATTGAGCGGCGTGCGCGAAGGCTATAAAACCGGCCGCGGCCGCGTGGTCATGCGCGGTAAAACCCATATCGAGCCTATCGGCAAAAACGGCGAGCGCGAAGCCATTGTAATCGATGAAATCCCATATCAAGTAAACAAAGCCAAGCTGGTTGAGAAAATCGGCGAATTGGTACGCGAAAAAACGCTGGAAGGCGTATCCGACCTGCGCGACGAGTCCGACAAATCCGGTATGCGCGTCGTGATTGAATTGAAACGCAATGAAAATGCCGAAGTCGTTTTGAACCAACTCTACAAACTGACCCAGCTGCAAGACAGCTTCGGTATCAACATGGTGGCCTTGGTTGACGGCCAGCCGCGTTTGCTGAACCTGAAACAAATCCTGTCAGAATTCCTGCGCCACCGTCGCGAAGTCGTTACCCGCCGTACTTTGTTCCGCCTGAAAAAAGCGCGTCATGAAGGCCATATTGCCGAAGGTAAAGCGGTGGCCTTGTCCAACATCGACGAAATCATCCGTCTGATTAAAGAATCTGCCAATGCGCCGGAAGCCAAAGAAAAACTGCTGTCCCGCCCATGGCGCAGCAGCTTGGTTGAAGATATGCTCAGCCGTACGGATTTGGACCTGCAAATGATGCGCCCTGAAGGCTTGCCAGAGAATTTGGGTCTGCACAGCCAAGGCTATTACCTGAGCGAATTGCAAGCCGATGCCATCCTGCGCATGAGCCTGCGCAACCTGACCGGCCTTGATCAGGAAGAAATTGTCGGTGAATATAAAAATCTGATGGGTAAAATCATTGATTTCGTGGATATTCTTTCCAAACCAGAGCGCGTTACCCAAATCATCCGCGAAGAATTGGCAGACATTAAAGCCAACTTCGGCGACGAGCGTCGCAGCGAAATCAATCCGTTTGGCGGTGATATCGCCGATGAAGACCTGATTCCGCAACGCGAAATGGTCGTTACCCTGACTCATGGCGGCTATATCAAAACCCAGCCGACAACTGATTATCAGGCGCAGCGTCGCGGCGGCCGCGGTAAACAGGCAGCGGCCACCAAAGACGAAGACTTTATCGAAACCTTGTTCGTTGCCAATACGCATGATTATTTGATGTGCTTCACCAATTTGGGCAAGTGCCACTGGATTAAGGTTTACAAACTGCCGGAAGGCGGCCGTAACAGCCGTGGCCGTCCGATTAACAACGTCATCCAATTGGAAGAGGGCGAAAAAGTCAGCGCCATCTTGGCCGTCCGCGAGTTCCCGGAAGACCAATACGTCTTCTTCGCCACCGCACAAGGCATGGTGAAAAAAGTCCAGCTGTCTGCGTTTAAAAACGTCCGCAGCCAAGGCATCAAAGCCATCGCGCTTAAAGAAGGCGATTACTTGGTCGGCGCAGCGCAAACCGGCGGTGCGGACGATATTATGTTGTTCTCCAACTTGGGCAAAGCCATCCGCTTTAACGAATATTGGGAAAAATCCGGTAACGATGATGCAGAAGATGCCGATATCGAAACCGAAAACGAAGATTCAGACGGCCTGGATGATGAAAATGCCGAAAACGCATTGCCAAGCGGCAAACACGGTGTCCGTCCGTCCGGTCGCGGCAGCGGCGGCCTGCGCGGTATGCGCCTGCCGGCCGATGGCAAGATTGTCAGCCTGATTACCTTCGCACCCGAAGCCGAGCAAAGTGATTTGCAAGTATTGACCGCTACCGCCAACGGCTATGGCAAACGTACCCCGATTGCCGATTACAGCCGTAAAAACAAAGGCGGCCAAGGCAATATCGCCATCAATACTGGCGAGCGCAACGGCGATTTGGTTGCCGCGACTTTGGTCAGCGAAACCGACGACCTGATGTTGATTACTAGCGGCGGCGTCCTGATTCGTACCAAAGTTGAGCAAATCCGCGAGACCGGCCGTGCTGCCGCAGGTGTCCGCCTGATTAATCTGGATGAAGGCGAAACCTTGGTCAGCTTGGAACGCGTGGCTGAAGAGGCCGAAGATGAAGCCCCTTTAGAAACCGATGCAGCCGAAAACCAAGTGGTAGAAGCTGAAGATACTCCGTCTCAAGAATCTTAAACGTCAATGAAAAAGGCCGTCTGAAAAGTTTTCAGACGGCCTGCTTATTCCAAAAGAAAATCCCGTGAGCGCAACCGAACCGTTCGATTTACCTCTTTTTCTGAAAAATCTGCCCAATCTTCCGGGCGTGTACCGTTTTTTTGACGAAGACAACAATGTTTTGTATGTCGGCAAAGCGGTCAATCTCAAGCGGCGCGTTTCCAGCTATTTCCAAAAAAACGACCATTCGCCGCGCATCGCATTGATGGTAAAACAGGTTCATCATATCGAAACCACCATCACGCGTTCCGAAGCCGAAGCGCTGATTCTCGAAAACAACTTCATCAAAGCCTTGTCGCCGAAATACAATATCCTTTTCCGCGATGACAAAAGCTATCCTTATTTGATGCTCAGCGGCCATCAATATCCGCAAATGGCATATTACCGCGGCACGCTGAAGAAGCCTAATCAATATTTCGGCCCGTATCCGAACAGCAACGCCGTGCGCGACAGCATTCAAGTGTTGCAAAAAGTCTTTATGCTGCGTACCTGCGAAGACAGCGTGTTTGAACACCGCGACCGTCCTTGTCTGCTGTACCAAATCAAACGCTGTACCGCACCTTGTGTCGGTCACATCAGCGAAGAAGATTATCGCGACAGCGTGCGTGAAGCCGCGACTTTCCTTAATGGCAAAACCGACGAACTGACGCGCACCTTGCAACACAAAATGCAAACCGCCGCCGCGAATTTGCAATTTGAAGAAGCTGCCCGTTACCGCGATCAAATTCAAGCGCTCGGCATCATGCAGAGTAATCAGTTTATCGACAGCAAAAATCCGAACAATCCAAACGATATCGATTTGCTTGCGCTGGCGGTTTCAGACGGCCTGGTCTGCGTACACTGGGTCAGCATCCGCGGCGGACGGCATGTCGGCGATAAAAGCTTTTTCCCCGACACTAAAAACGATCCCGAGCCAAACGGACAAGATTACGCCGAGGCCTTCGTTGCCCAACACTATCTGGGCAAAAGCAAACCCGACATCATCATCAGCAACTTTCCCGTCCCCGACGCGTTGAAAGAAGCCTTGGAAGGCGAACACGGCAAACAGATGCAGTTCGTGACCAAAACCATAGGCGAACGCAAAGTCTGGTTGAAAATGGCGGAGCAAAACGCACAAATGGCGATTGCCCAACGCCGCCTGCAACAAAGCAGCCAGCAACACCGCATCGATGAACTGGCCAAAATCCTCGGCATGGATTCAGACGGCCTTAACCGCCTTGAATGTTTCGATATCAGCCACACGCAAGGTGAGGCTACTATTGCGTCTTGTGTTGTGTACGATGAACAAAACATCCAGCCTTCGCAATACCGCCGCTACAACATCACTACCGCCAAACCCGGCGACGACTACGCCGCCATGCGCGAAGTGTTGACGCGCCGTTACGGCAAAATGCAGGAAGCCGAAGCCAACGGCGAGGCCGTCAAATGGCCGGATGTCGTGTTGATTGACGGCGGCAAAGGACAAATCGGCGTAGCCGTATCGGTATGGGAAGAACTCGGGCTGCACATACCTTTGGTCGGTATCGCCAAAGGCCCCGAGCGCAAAGCCGGTATGGAAGAACTTATATTGCCTTTTACCGGAGAAGTTTTCCGCCTGCCGCCCAACAGCCCGGCTTTACATTTATTGCAAACCGTACGCGATGAATCGCACCGCTTTGCCATTACAGGCCACCGCAAAAAACGCGACAAAGCACGCGTTACTTCCTCACTCAGCGAAATCCCCGGTATCGGCAGCAAACGCCGCCAAGCATTGCTCACCCGATTCGGCGGCCTGCGCGGCGTGATTGCAGCCAGCCGAGAGGACTTGGAAAAAGTGGAAGGCATCAGCAAAGCCTTGGCGGAAACCATTTACGATCATCTGCACTGATTGGCTTGAACAGCAAAAAGGAACAATATGAAACCTGTCATCATCAAAAATATTGAGATCGGCAAAGGCCTGCCTAAAATTGCCGTGCCGCTGGTGGCCGCCAATACGCAGGAATTGGAGCAGGCTTTGCACGTATTAAAAGAGACGGCTTTTGACATCATTGAATTTCGTGCGGATTTTTTTCAAGAGGCGCTTGATGCCGATTTTATTGCCAAGCACTTAGGCATTGTCCGACAGGCTTTTCCTGCCAAGCCTTTGCTGTTTACATTTAGAAGGGCGCAAGAGGGCGGTAATACGCCTTGTTCGGAAGACTATTATTTTGAATTATTGGAAAAAATCATCTGTTCCAAACAAGCCGATATTATCGACATCGAGCTTTTTGCCGAGGAGGGCGGCGTAAAACAAACCATTGCTTTGGCGCATGAGTATCAAACTGCCGCCTTACTTTGCAATCACGATTTTCAAGCCACGCCGTCTTTGGCAGACATTACAGGCCGTCTGAAAACAATGGCCGAGTGGGGCGCGGATATCTGCAAAATTGCCGTTATGCCGCAATCGCCGCAAGATGTGTTGACCCTGTTGCAGGCAACATATGATGCTTCACAAATTATCGACCGCCCGATTATTACCATGTCCATGGATAAAACCGGAGCCGTCAGCCGCTTGGCCGGCTCGACTTTCGGCTCAGCCGTTACCTTTGGCGCGGCACAAAAAACGTCGGCACCCGGCCAAATTGATGCTAATGAATTGAGGAAAATCTTGGCAATTTTGGGATAGTTTAATTATTAATATTCAAGGCCGTCTGAAAAATATTTTTCAGACGGCCTGATTTTTTTAAATTTATTTCTTTTAATTTTAAATAAAACCTGTAACAATGGGTTTCCTATTTCTAATAACTAGAGGAGAAATAAAATGATTACTACTAAAGAAAACCTGGCGAACCCAGGTCCAGTAGGCCTGGGTGGCTTTGCATTGACAACTTGGTTGCTCAGTCTGATTAACGGCGGCTTTTTTACTGCTCAAGAGGGTGTCGGCTTAGTTTTGAGCATGGCTCTCGCCTTTGGTGGTATCGCCCAAGTTATTGCCGGTATGTTTGAGTTCAAGAAAGGTAATACGTTTGGCTTTACCGCTTTTATCAGCTATGGTGCATTCTGGTGGACATGGGCTTTGTTTACCATCTTTTTTAAAGGTGAAACAGCCCCGGCATTTATCGGCTGGTATCTTTGCGCATGGGGTATGTTTTCACTGATGATGTTTGTGGCTACCTTGACCAAGCCTAAAGTATTGAGCGGTATTTTCTTTTTCTTGACACTGACTTTTTTTGCTTTGGGTATTGGCGATGGCATGGAAAATCATAGCATCGTCCATATCGGCGGTTGCTTAGGCTTGGTAACTGCACTTGGTGCGTTCTACTTGGCCGCTGCGGAAGTCATTAACGAATCTTTCGGCAAAACAGTTTTGCCGGTTGGCGAGCGTAAATAAGCTTTGTCATACAAAATGCCGTCTGAACGGTGGACATGAAATCAAAGATTTCGGCCATAATGTTCAGACGGCATTTTTTATTTGTCTTCAAATAAATCGACATCAAATAAATCCGGCTCTTTGATGCGCTCACGACAATCAAGCTTGATGTCTTCAGTAACCCGGCAGCAGCACGGCAAAATTTCTCCGGGCGCGACAAAAGCGAGTGGAAAATTATCATAAGAGACTTTCCCATCCAAGATTTTAACCCGGCATGAACCGCAATAACCGCTGCGACATTGGTATTCAACTTCGTGTCCAGTGCGCTCCAAGCCCTCCAATAAGGTTTCGCCTTGTTGGAGTTGGAAGGTTTTGTCGTGTGTGCTAATGAGTGCCATGTGTGTTTTAGGGCATAGAGGCCGTCTGAACAATGTTTCAGACGGCCTTAAATATATAAATTCAAATAATCAAGCCTTTTTCCCACAAGGCCAAAACGACATGAAGCTGGCTGTTATATTTTTTTTCATTACCCACAATTTCGCGCCAGAAAACGGATTTTTTCTGATTTGCCCATTCGGGATCATTTTTTAAAAGGCTGACCGCTGCAACGGCATATTCTCCGTTTTTGGAATGTTTGGTTTTGACTTTTTCCGGGTTGATTCCTTTAACCAACCCCGCACGACACAATCCCAAAAATGCATTCTTTGGGCATCCTTTTTTTCTAATTGACTCCTTGATGGGAAATGATGCCGCAATCTCTGTCCAAGCTTGTTCCATATCTTCATATTTAGAATATGATTCAGCTGCTTTTACCGCAATGTCGCCATAAATCTTCATTTTTGGTTATACCTTGAGGATTGAAAAGAGATTTTCAGACGGCCGGTTACGCCCAAAGGCCGTCTGAAACGCGGTTTACAGCTCGAAATCGCCCAAATCGTCCGCGCTGACTTCCGAATCAATCTGACCGATTAAGTAAGAAGAAATTTCCACTTCCTGCGGCGCAACCTGTACATTGTCAGAAGACAGCCACGCGTTAATCCAAGGAATCGGGTTTTGGGTCGCACCTTCAAATCCGGCAGGCAGGCCAACCGCCTGCATACGCAGATTGGTAATATATTCAACGTATTGAGCCAAAATTTCTTTGTTCAGGCCAATCATTGAGCCGTCTTTAAACAGATAGGCCGCCCATTCTTTTTCCTGCTCGGCTGCTTTTTTGAAGAGGTTGAAACACTCATCCTGCAATTCATTCGCAATTTCAGCCATTTCAGGATCATCGGCACCGGCGCGCATTAGGTTGAGCATATGCTGGGTGCTGGTCAAATGCAAGGCTTCGTCACGGGCAATCAGCTTGATGATTTTGGCGTTGCCTTCCATCAATTCGCGCTCGGCAAAGGCAAACGAACAGGCGAATGAAACGTAGAAGCGGATGGCTTCCAATACATTGACGCACATCAGGCAGAGATAGAGTTTTTTCTTCAACTCGCGCAAAGATACGGTAACAAGCTTGCCGCCGATATTGTGCGAACCTTCGCCCAACAGATTGTAATACTGGGTGTATTCAATCAAATCATCGTAATAGCAGGCAATGTCTTCCGCACGGGCGATGATGTATTTGTTTTGCACAATATCATCGAACACGACTGAAGGATCATTCACGATATTGCGGATGATATGAGTGTAGCTGCGCGAGTGGATGGTTTCGCTGAAGCTCCACGTTTCAATCCATGTTTCCAGCTCGGGAATAGACACCAAAGGTAAGAACGCAACATTCGGGCTGCGGCCTTGGATTGAATCGAGCAGGGTTTGATATTTCAGATTGCTGATGAAAATATGTTTTTCGTGTTCGGGCAGATTGGCGTAGTCAATACGGTCGCGCGACACGTCGATTTCTTCTGGACGCCAGAAGAAAGACAATTGTTTTTCAATCAGTTTTTCAAATACTTCGTATTTCTGCTGGTCATAACGGGCGACATTTACCGGCTGACCAAAAAACATCGGCTCTTTTAGCGCATCGTTTTTAGTTTTGGAAAAAGTGCTGTAGGACATAGTTAAATGTTCGCATGACATTGTAGAAATCCTTTAAATAAAAAAGCCCGCAGTAAAAACTGCGAGCTGGTTATTATAACCGATTACCGTAATGGTGGTCGGCGAAAATGCTTGCGAACATGTTCGAAGTTACCATTACGGAAACGACGATAAGCTCTTACAGGAACAGTTTTCCCGTGCATTCAAGCTCCTTTCATAAAGCACAAAGTGTATTTTTTGTGTAGAAAACTAAACTCTACAAAAAATAAATACTTATATTGAGCTCATGAGATTTAGCTTGTACTAACCTTAAAATCGCAGTATCATTCGAATTCCAGCAATAAATCTAATGAAATCATACGATTGAGTTAGGTCTTTAGGTTCTCATGAATGACCTAAAGAAATTTTTAACGTACGCCAATACGTTAAAAATCTTTCAATAGCTTGATACACGCCAATGTATCAAGCTATTTTCATTTTTTAGAGAACTTCTTAATTTCAGACGGCCGTTTAGATATGCAAAAGGCCGTCTGAACTCCTTCCTTATCAAATCTTACAAGCCCCACCAGCGCAACCATCATCCTGAATATCGGTCTGCGTATCGTCCGCGCCATCGCGGGTGTTATGGTAGTACAGGGTTTTGACGCCGTATTTGTAGGCGGTCAGCAGGTCTTTCAGCATTTGTTTCATGGAAACTTTGCTGCCTTCAAATTTGTTCGGGTCGTAGGCAGTATTCGCGGAAATCGATTGATCGACGAATTTTTGCATTACGCCGACGAGTTTCAGGTAGCCTTCGTTGCCGGGAAGCTGCCACAGGGTTTCGTAGGCATCTTTCAGGGTTTCAAACTCCGGTACGACTTGTTTCAAAATACCGTCTTTTGATGCTTTAACGCTGACCAGGCCGCGTGGAGGCTCGATGCCGTTGGTGGCGTTGGCAATTTGCGAGCTGGTTTCAGACGGCATGAGTGCGGTCAGGGTAGAGTTGCGCAGGCCGTATTTGACGATGTCGGCGCGCAGGCTTTCCCAGTCGTAGTGCAAAGGCTCGTTGCACACGGCATCCAAGTCTTTTTTGTAGGTGTCGATAGGTAGTTTGCCTTGCGAATAAACGGTTTGGTTGAACAGCGGGCATGCGCCGTATTCTTTGGCAAGGTTCACCGATGCTTTGAGTAGGTAATACTGCATAGCTTCAAAGGTGCGGTGGGTCAGGCCGAGCGCGGAATCGTCGCTGTAACGGACGCCATTTTTCGCCAGATAGTAGGCGTAGTTGATGACGCCGATGCCGAGTGTGCGGCGGTTCATGGTTGCGGTGCGTGCGGCTGCAACCGGATAGTCTTGATAATCCAACAGGGCATCAAGTGCGCGTACGGTCAAATCGGCGAGTTCTTCCAGTTCGTCCAAGTCATTTAATGCGCCCAAGTTGAAGGCGGACAAGGTACACAGGGCGATTTCGCCGTTCGGATCGTTGATGTTGTCCAAAGGTTTGGTCGGCAGGGCGATTTCCATGCACAAGTTGGACTGATGAACAGGCGCAACGCGTGGATCAAACGGGCTGTGCGTGTTGCAGTGGTCAACGTTTTGGATGTAGATACGACCGGTACCGGCGCGCTCCTGCATCAGAGTGGAGAACAGTTCTGTTGCCGGCAAAGTGCGTTTGCGGATGTTTGGGTCTTGCTCGTATTGAGTGTAGAGGCGCTCGAATTCGTCTTGGTCGGCGAAGAAGGCATCATACAAACCCGGAACCTCATTCGGCGAGAACAGGGTAATGTTGCCGCCTTTAATCAAACGGGTGTACAGCAGGCGGTTGATTTGTACGCCGTAGTCCAGCTGACGGATACGGTTGTCTTCTACGCCGCGGTTGTTTTTCAATACCAACAGGCTTTCGGCTTCGATGTGCCACAATGGGTAGAACAAGGTTGCCGCGCCGCCGCGCACGCCGCCTTGCGAGCAGGATTTAACCGCCGCTTGGAACATTTTGAAGAATGGGATACAGCCGGTGTGTTGCGCTTCACCGCCACGGATTTCGCTGCCCAAGCCGCGGATACGGCCGGCGTTGATGCCGATGCCCGCACGTTGGGAAACGTATTTCACAATTGCGCTGGTGGTGGCGTTGATGGAATCGAGGCTGTCGTCGCATTCAATCAATACGCAGCTTGAGAATTGACGGGTAGGCGTGCGCACGCCGCTCATGATAGGCGTAGGCAGCGATACTTTGAATGTGGAAACGGCGTCGTAAAAGCGTTTGACGTAATCCAAACGGGTCTCTTTCGGATATTTGCTGAAGAGACACATGGCCACCAAAATGTATAAAAATTGCGGCGTTTCATAAATTTGGCGGGTAACACGGTTTTGAACCAGATATTTGCCTTCGAGCTGTTTCACGGCAGCATAAGAGAAGGTCATATCGCGACTGTGGTCGATATAGGCGTTCAGCTCGTCGAATTCTTCGCGGCTGTAATCTGCGATGATGTGGCGGTCGTATTTGCCTGCCTCGGTCAGTTTTTTAACGTGATCGTAGAGGTGAGGCGGTTCGAACTCGCCGTAAGCGATTTTGCGCAGATGGAAAATGGCGAGGCGGGCAGCGAGATATTGATAATCAGGCGTGTCTTGTGAGATCAAGTCGGCCGCGGCCTTGATGATGGTCTCATGGATGTCGTCGGTACGGATACCGTTGTAAAACTGAATATGTGATTTGAGCTCGACTTGCGATACGGAGACGTTTTGTAAGCCTTCCGCCGCCCAAGTAACAACACGGTGGATTTTGTCTAAATCGATATCTTCCAAGCGTCCGTCGCGTTTGGTTACTTTAATATTCGTTGCTGCATTCATTATTCAGTCTTCCCATTAAAAAACACAAGATACGGTATTTGATTGCTTTGAACGGCACAATATAATGTATTTTTCTTTGTTTAACTAGACTTGACAATGCGCTTTTTTCGGGGGTTGATTAAAGAGGGGAATGGCTCAGGCTAGATTTTATGTGGGTTTGTGGCAGTCAGGCATTATTTTGTGTTTGCATCACATTTGTTCAAAATTTTTCTAGAGGCTTATGAAATAAAGAGATTTATATTCAGGTTTCGTCTAAATGGAAGGTGTGTTAAATTTTGCAAAGCAAGTAGTATGATGTAGTAATTAACCACATTTTTGTCATGTGAAAAATGGGCGTTTTGCCGGTGCCCAGGCGAAACATATAATGGAATAATGGAAAAACTATTTAGGAGGAGAATCATGTTGATGCTGAAAAATTTAGGTTCCGCACTGGCGGCGGTTGCCGTATTGAGCTTGGGTGCTTATTCTGTCGAGGTGGCAGCCAAGCCGCATGGCTCTCATGTGAGCAAACACCAGCCAGCGAAGAAAAACAAATTGCATCCTGCCTGTAAGAGATATCTTGAACGCCGTGCCGCTTGGTATCGCTATAAAGGCAACAAGGCCGAGTTGAGGGAAAACCGTAAAGCGGCAAAAGCGTTCCACGGTTTGCCTTATGCCGAGCAAAAAATCCAATGCCAAGCCGCTTATCAGGCATATGATGATTTTGATCACGGCAAATTCCGCCGCCGTTAATCGGTTGATTTGAATAAAGGCCGTCTGAATGTTTCAGACGGCCTTTAATTTTTATTTCTCAACGATGATTTTGTTTTCGGCTTGAGGCTCGTATTGAGTGGATTCATCACCGTAATACAACACGCCCAGCTTGATGGGGATGCGGCCTTGCGATTTGCGGTGGGCGTTGGAGTCGCGCAGGGAGTAGGCGCATCCGCAGTATTCTTGTTGGTAGAAATGTTCGCGTTTGCTGATTTCAATCATGCGTGCGCTGCCGCCGCCTTTGCGCCAGTTGAAATCCCAATAAACCAGGTCATCGTAGGGCTCGGCAGCGCGATGGCCGCAGCCGTTGATCTGTTTCATGTCTTTCCAGCGTGAAATGCCCAGTGAGCTGGTGAATACATGAAAGCCGTTTTCATGGGCATATTGTGCCGCTTTTTCAAAACGCATGTCGAAACACATGGTGCAGCGGATACCGCGTTCGGGTTCGAATTCCATGCCTTTGGCTTTGGCGAACCATTCTTTGCGGTCGTTTTCGTAGTCGTCGTCTTTGTCGATGAAGGGAATGCCGAATTTATCCGCAAAGCGCATGTTTTCTTCTTTGCGCAACATATATTCTTTGTGCGGATGGATATTGGGGTTGTAAAAATAAATGGTGTAGTCGATGCCGCTGGCAAGCAGGGCTTCCATTACTTCGCCGCTGCACGGGGCGCAGCAGGAATGCAGCAGGACTTTTTTATGGCCGCCGGGCGGAACGAGGATGGGGCGGTCGATATCGGTAACGATAGGCTTGTTTTTTTCGGTCATGGTTGTATTCTGTTTTTGATATTTTGTTTCAGACGGCCTTTATCTCTGAGGCCGTCTGAAGGGGTTGAAATCTATTTGTCTATTTTAACAGAGCAATACTTTATGGAACAGATTGTTTCTGTGTTTCTTTTTCGTTTAACGGTTTGAAATCTTTAGCGTCCGGCGGCGGTTCTGCAAAGATGGCATCGGGATTGTGGTGTGCTGCAAATTCTGTCAGCAGGTTGCGGTAGTCCAGCGACTGCTTCATTAATTCGGCAGCGGCGGTACGCAGGTTGTCCACGTCTTCCGGCGGCAGATAAAAACTGGTCGGAATATTCAATACTTTTTCCCTCAACTCGGAAGGAGGGAGGTCTTTGAGGTTGAGGCTGACGAAGGAGAAACTGATGCCGTCAGTCTGTTTGTCTTTATTCCACTGATCGACGAAGGCGCGGAAACGGCGCAGGGATTCTTGCGAGTTTTGGTCGATGGGGATATTGACGATGGAGGAGACAACGTCGCGGAAACCGGGAACGGCCGCGGTTTTGTCCAAATTGCTGCTAACTTGGTTTTGCGCATTGACGTTGATGACGACGATATGGCGGATGTTGTTTTGCAGGATTTTGTTTGTCAGGATTTTTTTCCGGATACATTTCCGTCATATCCAAAAGGCTGCGCATGCCTAGATTGTCGGTCAGGCCGCCGTCTATCAGGTGGATGTAGGGGCGGTTTTTCCCGTCTGCGTATTTTTGGAATCGCTCGTAAAACTCTTTTATAGTGCGGCTTTGTTGTCTGCCTGTTTCACTGTCGTCTACGTCTTCGATTTTAATCGGCGGCGTGTAGTTGCAGCGTCCGCCGTTGTTGTTTAGGGTGATCGGTGCAAAGACCATGGGGACGGAGCTGGATGCGGCGACGGCTCTGGCGATGCGGAGGTTGCCCAGGTCGATACACATCGGATCAAAGTATTCCTGCGTGAAGTTGAAGCGTTCGCCTATGCCCATATCGGTGGCGGAAATGATGGCAAACGGGCCTTTACCGTGTTTTTCCAAATCGCGGAAAGTGGTTTTGCCGAAAAGGTAGTTTTCAAACTGCTCCTGCAACAGATCGCCGCGTCCGTATTCAGGCGAGGCCAGTCGGGGCAGGTTGGACATGGAGAATGCCTGTTTGACGACTTGGCGTTGGAAGTTTTGGTGTAGGAAACGTTTATAAAACAAGGGAATGGTTTCTTCACCCTTGAGTGCAAAATAAGCTGCCAAAACCGAGCCTCCGGATACGCCGAACACCACATCGACATTTGACATCAAAGATTGTTTTTTGCCGCCGATGGTGATCTGCTGCTTATGAAGCTGCTCCAACACGCCATAACCCAAGGCCGCCGCGCGCGTCCCCCCGCCGGAGAACATCAATACAATAAGCGTATCATCTTCGTCGTTGCGCTGAAGTTGGCTGGTTTCAAAGCGGTAGCCGCGTTTCAGGTCGACCGTATCAATGCCGGCAAGAGGCTGATATTTCACCAGCGAGCAGGCGGATAATAGGGCTACGGAGAGCAGGGAAAGTGCGGATTTAAAAGGGAATTTCGGCATAAACACAGGAAGGTTGGTTGTTCATTCAAAACGGATTATAAAGGTTTTCAGACGGCCTTTATAGAAGGCGGACTTTTAGACGGCCTTTTTGCATCGATTTTCCGTTATAATCGACACAATCTTTATCTTTCCAAACCCTTATGGCGCAACCGAACCGCATCAACCACGAACCTGTCTTTCTGCTTGCTTCCGCCCCTTGGCGCGAGAGCAGCTTGTGGGTGGAGGCCTTCAGCCGCCGTTATGGACGGGTGGCTTTGTTGGCCAGAAGCGCGCGCAAACGGCAGAGCGAATTGCGCGGCGTGTTGGTGCCGTTTGTGCCGGTGAGTGCGTCTTGGTATGGTTCGCAAGAGTTGAAGACCCTGCATCGCGCCGAATGGATAGGCGGTTGGCCGCAGCCGCAGGGCAGGGCTTTGTTCAGTGGATTGTATGTGAACGAGTTGATGCTGAAGTTGACCGTCCGCGAAGACCCGTTGCCCGAGCTTTACGATGTGTTAGCGGAAACCATGAAAACCATTTGCTGCGAGGCCAACCACATTGCCGCTTTGCGCCGTTTTGAATGGACGTTGCTGACACGCTTAGGATTTGCCCCCGATTTGTTCCATGACGGCAATGGCAATGAAATCAACGGCGAAGAAACGTATTGGCTCACGCCGGAAGAGGCTGTGGTGCCCTTGGCCGAGGCCGACCGCTTTCACGCGCTCAATAAAGGCGTTGCCGTATCGGGCGCGACTTTAATCGATTTGAGGGAAGGTAGTTTCGTTCATCAGGAAAGTCTGGGGCAGGCTTTGAAAGTAACGCGGCTTTTGATTGACAACCTTCTGCCCGAGGGCATCAAGTCTCGGCAGGTTTTGCAACAGTTGCAGCAGTTTGGTTTGGGCAGTTGAATTTTTCAGACGGCCTGTGAATATGAGCAGGCTCAGGCCGTCTGAAACTTTAAAGAAAGGACATTATTATGTTGTTAGGCGTAAACATCGACCATATTGCCACCGTCCGCAATGCGCGCGGTACGATTTATCCCAGCCCTGTCGAAGCGGCGCTGATTGCGGAAACCCACGGCGCAGATTTGATTACCATGCACTTGCGTGAAGACCGCCGCCATATTAAAGATGCGGACGTGTTTGCCGTTAAAAACGCCATCCGCACGCGCCTGAATTTGGAAATGGCGCTGACGGAAGAAATGCTGGAAAACGCGCTCAACGTCATGCCGGAAGATGTGTGCATCGTGCCTGAAAAACGCCAAGAAGTAACCACCGAGGGCGGTTTGGACGTATTGGCGCAACAGGATAAAGTGGCCGAGTTCACCAAAATCCTGACCGATGCAGGCATCCGCGTGTCCTTGTTTATCGATGCCGACAACGCGCAAATCCAAGCCGCCTATGATGTCGGCGCACCCGTTATCGAGTTGCACACCGGTGCGTATGCCGATGCACACGGCCACGCCGAGCAGATGAAACAATTCGAGCGCATTCAAAACGGTGCGCATTACGCCAGCGATTTGGGCTTGATCGTCAACGCCGGACACGGCCTGACCATTCACAACGTAACGCCGATTGCCCAAATTCTCGCCATCCGCGAGCTGAACATCGGCCATTCGCTGATTTCCCAAGCACTCTTCCTCGGCCTGCCTGAAGCGGTCCGCCAAATGAAGGAAGTCATGTTCAGGGCCAGAATGCTGCCTTAAGGGCATCAGCCATACCGGCTAAGGCAATTTGCTTTGGCCGGTAGCCGCATTTTCAGACGGCCTGACTATTTAAACAAGGAGCAGACCCATGATTTACGGAATTGGTACAGACATTGTTTCCCTCAAACGCATTATCCGCCTGAACAAAAAATTCGGACTGGCATTTGCGCAACGCATTCTCAGCCCGGAAGAGCTGTTGGAATTTCCGCAGGCAGGCAAGCCGGTCAACTATCTTGCCAAACGCTTTGCTGCCAAAGAGGCTTTTGCCAAAGCCGTCGGGACGGGCATACGCGGCGTGGTGTCTTTCCGCAATATCGGTGTCGGACATGACGCATTGGGCAAACCTGAATTGTTTTTTGCACCGGCTTTGAGCAAATGGCTGGAAGAGCAGGGCATCCGCGGCTGTCATCTGAGCATGAGCGATGAAGAAGATACCGTCATGGCTTTTGTCATTGCGGAAAAATAAGGCCGGATTTAAGTATTCTGGAATAGAACATCCTTTTCAGACGGCCTGAAGGGTTAGGTATTTGTTGAAGGTCGGGCGTATAAGCCCGACATCGTTTTTTTACGCACAAATCGGCAGGTGTCGCCGCCTGCCGCATATTAAGAATAATCTCATGATGGCTGAAGACACACGTCCATTGGTGCAGGTGGTTGCCGGAATTTTGCTCGACAAAAACGGCCGCTACCTGCTCAGTTCCCGCCCGGAGGGTAAACCGTATGCCGGTTATTGGGAATTTGCCGGCGGCAAGGTTGAGGTAGGCGAAAGCGATTTTCAAGCCTTGCAACGCGAGTTTGAAGAAGAACTCGGTATCCGTATCCTTGCTGCTACGCCGTGGCTGACCAAAGTCCATTCCTACGAACACGCACATGTACGCCTGCATTTTTTATGGGTGGAAGCCGACCAATGGACGGGCGAAATCCAATCGAGGGAAGGGCAGAAATGGGCATGGCAAAAGGCCGGGGATTTTACCGTTGCGCCGATGCTGCCAGCCAATAGCGCATTGTTACGCTCCCTATCCATTCCGCGCCGGCTTCAAGGCCGTCTGAAAAGCGGCTTCAGCGGTCAAAACAGCATGGGCGAATATCATGTTGCGCCATATGGATTGGCTCATCAAACCGCATCGGCGGTATTGCTGGAGTTCGCCGATTGGCAACAAGGCAAGCCGATAGCAGCGTCCAGCGTGTGGCCAATCATTGAAAATGCCGAACAATGGCGGCAGGTGCAAAATGCGGATGCCGTTGTTTGGAAAGTGGCTGACGAAGCGGCTGCCGGGCAAGTTATCGATATTTTGGCGCAAGGCGTGGCGATGCCGCTGATTGTGGCAGCTCCGGAAAGTCTGGTTTCCATTTATCGCGAACAGTGGCAGAGCATGGGTGCGCATGCCGTTTTGATCGATAATGACATTGAGGCCGTCTGAAATGAGTAAAAATCAAAAGCTTTTGATTGCCGCTGTTTTACTGATTGTGTTTGCGGCGGCCAAACTGCTGCTCTTGGATTGGTGGCAGCAACAGCAATCAAAAACGAAAGTAGTCGAATGTAATTTAATACAGGGCTGCGTCCTGCCTGACGGTTCAAAAGTGCGTGCAACATCCATCAATACGCACGAGCCGTTTGATATTGTGATAGAGAATGTTCCGCAAAATACGGGCGCGGTCAGTATCAGTTTCAGCATGAAAAACATGGACATGGGCTTCAACCGCTATAACCTGACTAAACAATCTCCGCAAAGCTGGCAGGCTTTGCAAATCCGCTTGCCGTTTTGTGTCGAGGGCCGCCATGATTACACTGCCGATATTACCGTCGGCAAACAGACTTTTCAGACAGCATTTAGCGCGAAGTAGCCATCCGATAGAGGCCGTCTGAACGGCCATAGGCAAAAAAAATCTAATTTTTTAGATAATGTATTTAAAAATTCCTTATAAATGAATCAATTATAAATTATTTTTTGATGGATTGTTTACAATCATTCTGACTATAAACCAAAAATACAAAACGGACAGAAGCCAGGCTACATCAGGGTTTGATGTGGCAGGGACTGTCCGCTTTTTATGTTTATTGCTAAAGAATCATTTATTAGTAACTGAATTTTTTATAAAATTTTTGAAAAAAGTGTTTGACAAGTCTGGTTTTATTTTTTAAATTTGTTTCCATAAATAAAAAACTACATCGCACTACAAAGGAACATCATCATGAATCTGTATCAAACCACTCTCTCTTGTTATAGATTTTCCCCTCTCTCCGCCGATCCCGTCGTCGTCTGCTTATTGCCAGTCGCGGCGGTCTGAAGGCTCCCAACCCGAATCCAGTTTCCGCATTTCCACAAACACTTCGGGTTTTAAAACTTCTTTCCCCTGTTGCATTCATATACTGATTAATAATATTTAAAAAACAAATACCTCCGCTTCAGCCTTATTGTATTTATTGGTTTTAATAACTATTTGTTTTTATTAATTTTAAATTTTTAGATGGTTGATAATGGAAATTTTACAGGCCGTCTGAAAACAGTTTTTGAAATGATTGTTTCTTTTTAAACGGTTCGTTTCTGGTTTGGAGAAAACTGAACCGGCCGATTGATACTGACAAAAGTCTATAAAGGAGAAATATTATGATGAGCCAACACTCTGCCGGAGCGCGTTTCCGTCAAGCCGTAAAAGAATCGAATCCTCTTGCCGTCGTCGGTTGCGTCAATGCTTATTTTGCGCGATTGGCTACCCAAAGCGGTTTCAAGGCGATTTATCTGTCTGGCGGCGGCGTGGCAGCCTGCTCTTGCGGTATCCCTGATTTGGGTATTACCACAATGGAAGATGTGCTGATTGATGCGCGGCGGATTACGGACAACGTGGATACGCCTTTGCTGGTGGACATTGATGTGGGTTGGGGCGGGGCGTTCAATATCGCTCGTACGATTCGCAACTTTGAACGCGCCGGTGTTGCAGCGGTTCATATCGAAGATCAGGTAGCGCAGAAACGCTGCGGCCACCGTCCGAATAAAGCCATCGTTTCTAAAGATGAAATGGTTGACCGTATCAAAGCTGCCGTTGATGCGCGCGTGGATGAGAACTTTGTGATTATGGCGCGTACCGATGCGCTGGCGGTGGAAGGTTTGGATGCCGCTATCGAACGCGCTCAGGCTTGTGTCGAAGCCGGTGCAGACATGATTTTCCCTGAAGCCATGACCGATTTGAACATGTACCGCCAATTTGCAGATGCAGTGAAAGTACCTGTATTGGCCAACATTACCGAGTTTGGTGCTACACCGCTTTATACGCAAAGTGAGCTGGCTGAAAACGGCGTGTCGCTGGTGCTGTATCCGCTGTCATCATTCCGCGCAGCAAGCAAAGCCGCTCTGAATGTTTATGAAGCGATTATGCGCGATGGCACACAGGCGGCGGTGGTTGACAGTATGCAAACCCGTGCCGAGCTGTACGAGCATCTGAACTATCATGCCTTTGAGCAAAAACTGGATAAATTGTTTCAAAAATAAGTAACCGCTTTCAGACGGCCTTTCAACAAATCCGCATCGGCCGTCTGAAAAATAAAACCCATAAAAATACAAAGGAGAAATACCATGACTGAAACTACTCAAACCCCGACTTTCAAACCTAAAAAATCTGTTGCGCTTTCTGGCGTTGCGGCCGGTAATACCGAATTGTGCACCGTCGGCCGTACCGGCAACGATTTGAGCTATCGCGGTTACGACATCTTGGATTTGGCACAAAAATGCGAGTTTGAAGAAGTCGCCCACCTGCTGATTCACGGCCATCTGCCCAACAAATTCGAGCTGGCCGCTTATAAAACCAAGCTCAAATCCATGCGCGGCCTGCCTATCCGTGTGATTAAAGTGTTGGAAAGCCTGCCTGCACATACCCATCCGATGGATGTGATGCGTACCGGCGTATCCATGCTGGGCTGTGTTCACCCCGAACGTGAAAGCCATCCGGAAAGTGAAGCGCGCGACATTGCCGACAAACTGATCGCCAGCCTCGGCAGCATCCTCTTGTACTGGTATCAATATTCGCACAACGGCAAACGCATTGACGTTGAAAGCGACGAAGACACCATCGGCGGTCATTTCCTGCACCTGTTGCACGGCAAACGCCCAAGCGAATCACACATCAAAGCCATGCACGTTTCACTGATTCTGTATGCCGAACACGAGTTCAACGCTTCTACCTTTACCGCCCGCGTGATTGCCGGTACAGGCTCGGATATGTATTCCTGCATCACCGGCGCCATCGGCGCGTTGAAAGGTCCGAAACACGGCGGCGCGAACGAAGTGGCTTACGATATTCAAAAACGCTACCGCAATGCCGACGAAGCTGAAGCTGACATCCGCGAACGCATCGGCCGTAAAGAAATCGTGATCGGTTTCGGTCATCCGGTGTACACCATTTCCGACCCTCGCAACGTTGTCATTAAAGAAGTGGCACGCGGTTTGAGCAAAGAAACCGGCGATATGCGCCTCTTTGACATTGCCGAACGCTTGGAGAGCGTGATGTGGGAAGAGAAAAAAATGTTCCCGAATCTGGACTGGTTCTCTGCCGTTTCCTACCAAAAATTGGGCGTACCGACCGCTATGTTCACACCGCTGTTCGTAATTTCCCGTACAACCGGTTGGAGCGCACACGTTCTCGAGCAACGCAAAGACGGCAAAATCATCCGTCCGAGCGCAAACTACACAGGCCCTGAAGATTTGGCATTCGTGGAGATTGAAAACCGCTAATACGCGTCACAGCAGGGTGGGCCGCCAGCCCGCCCCATCTCGAAATGCCGTTTGAAAACAATGAATAAATGATGTTTTCGTTTTTCGACGGCCTAGTGCAGTATGCGAGAGAGAGAGCCGGCCGTTTGGAAAACATGCTGCTCTGCTGTCGTCATTCCCATACAGGCAGAAATTCAAAAGTTGAAATGTTCTGCTGTAAAGAGTGCTGAAAGATTTAAGTTTGGATTTCCGTCTATACGGGAATGATGGTAGCAGAGCGGCAATTTTTTTTCATACTGCGAATAGATTTCAAATCACAAGCAATAAAACAGAATTTATGGTTTCAGACGGCCTTAAGGTCCGAATCAACAGGCCGTCTGAAACCCAAAACCAAAAAAAGAATAGATTTAGGAGAACCAACATGACTGCCAACCAACGCTACCGCAAAGCTTTGCCCGGTACGGATTTGGAATATTACGACGCGCGTCAGGCGTGTGAAGACATCAAACCAGGCTCTTACGACAAGCTGCCTTATACAAGCCGTATCTTGGCTGAGAACTTGGTCAATCGCGCAGACAAAGTCGACCTGCCTACGTTGCAAAGCTGGCTGGGTCAGCTGATTGAGGGAAAACAGGAAATCGACTTCCCTTGGTATCCGGCGCGCGTGGTGTGTCACGATATTCTGGGGCAGACAGCGTTGGTGGATTTGGCAGGCCTGCGCGATGCGATTGCCGAAAAAGGCGGCGATCCTGCCAAAGTGAATCCTGTGGTGCAAACCCAGCTCATCGTCGACCACTCTTTGGCCGTTGAATGCGGCGGCTACGATCCTGATGCTTTCCGCAAAAACCGAGAAATCGAAGACCGGCGCAACGAAGACCGTTTCCACTTTATCAACTGGACGAAAACCGCCTTTGAAAATGTGGACGTGATTCCGGCTGGCAACGGCATTATGCACCAAATCAACTTGGAAAAAATGTCTCCGGTTATTCAAGTCAAAAACGGCGTGGCGTTCCCTGATACTTGTGTCGGCACAGACTCACATACGCCGCACGTCGATTCATTGGGCGTGATTTCCGTGGGCGTAGGCGGTTTGGAAGCGGAAACCGTGATGCTGGGGCGCGCGTCCATGATGCGTCTGCCCGATATTGTCGGCGTTGAGCTGACCGGCAAACGCCAGCCGGGCATTACTGCCACCGATATCGTGTTGGCACTGACCGAATTCTTGCGTAAAGAGCGCGTGGTTGGTGCATTTGTCGAATTCTTCGGCGAAGGCGCAAGAAGCCTGTCGATCGGCGACCGTGCCACCATTTCCAACATGACCCCTGAGTTCGGCGCGACTGCCGCGATGTTCGCTATCGACGAGCAAACCATTGATTATTTGAAACTGACCGGACGCGACGACGCACAGGTGAAATTGGTGGAAACCTATGCAAAAACCGCAGGCTTGTGGGCAGATGCCTTGAAAACCGCCGTTTATCCGCGCGTGTTGAAGTTTGATTTGAGCAGCGTAACGCGCAATATGGCAGGCCCAAGTAACCCACATGCCCGTTTTGCGACCGCCGATTTAGCCAGCAAAGGCTTGGCTAAACCTTATGAAGAGCCTTCAGACGGCCAAATGCCTGACGGAGCAGTGATTATTGCCGCGATTACTTCATGTACCAATACTTCCAATCCGCGCAACGTCGTTGCCGCCGCGCTGTTGGCACGCAATGCCAACCGCCTCGGCTTGAAACGCAAACCTTGGGTGAAATCTTCGTTTGCCCCCGGCTCAAAAGTAGCCGAAATCTATTTGAAAGAAGCAGGCCTGCTGCCTGAAATGGAAAAACTCGGCTTCGGTATCGTTGCCTTCGCATGTACCACCTGTAACGGCATGAGCGGTGCGTTGGATCCGAAAATCCAGAAAGAAATCATCGACCGCGATTTGTACGCCACTGCCGTATTGTCAGGCAACCGCAACTTTGACGGCCGCATCCACCCGTATGCGAAACAGGCTTTCCTCGCTTCGCCTCCGTTGGTCGTTGCCTACGCGCTGGCAGGCAGCATCCGTTTCGATATTGAAAACGACGTACTCGGCGTTGCAGACGGCAAAGAAATCCGCCTGAAAGACATCTGGCCTACCGATGAAGAAATCGATGCCATCGTTGCCGAATATGTGAAACCGCAACAATTCCGCGACGTGTATGTACCGATGTTCGACACCGGCAAAGCGCAAAAAGCCCCGAGCCCGCTATACGACTGGCGTCCGATGTCCACCTACATCCGCCGTCCACCCTATTGGGAAGGCGCATTGGCAGGGGAACGCACATTAAGAGGTATGCGACCGCTGGCGATTCTGCCCGACAACATCACCACCGACCACATTTCGCCATCCAATGCGATTTTGGCCAGCAGTGCCGCAGGCGAATATCTGGCGAAAATGGGTTTGCCCGAAGAAGACTTCAATTCCTACGCCACCCACCGCGGCGACCACCTCACCGCCCAACGCGCTACCTTCGCTAATCCGAAACTGTTTAACGAAATGGTGAGAAACGAAGACGGCAGCGTACGCCAAGGTTCGCTGGCACGCGTTGAACCCGAAGGCAAAACCATGCGCATGTGGGAAGCCATCGAAACCTATATGAACCGCAAACAGCCGCTCATCATCATCGCTGGCGCGGACTACGGACAAGGCTCAAGCCGCGACTGGGCTGCAAAAGGCGTACGCCTCGCCGGAGTGGAAGCGATTGTTGCCGAAGGCTTCGAGCGTATCCACCGCACCAACTTGATCGGTATGGGCGTGTTGCCGTTGCAGTTCAAACCGGGTACCAACCGCTACACCCTGCAACTGGACGGTACGGAAACCTACGACGTTGTTGGCGAACGTACACCGCGCTGCGACCTGACCCTCGTGATTCATCGTAAAAACGGCGAAACCGTTGAAGTTCCGGTTACCTGCCGCCTCGATACCGCAGAAGAAGTGCTGGTGTACGAAGCCGGCGGCGTGTTGCAACGTTTCGCACAAGATTTCTTAGAAGGAAATGCAGCGTAAGGTAAATCGGGCATCGTCAAAATGCCCGGGCTACGCTCAAAAAGGTTTTCAGACGGCCTCGAATGTTTGAGAGGCCGTCTGAAAAAACCATACTAAAAATACAAAGGAGAACCCGAAATGCCGCAAATCAAAATCCCCGCCGTTTACTACCGCGGCGGTACATCTAAAGGCATTTTCTTCAAACGCACCGATCTACCGGACGCTGCGCGGGAAGCAGGCGAGGCACGCGACAAAATCCTGTTGCGCGTACTCGGCAGCCCCGACCCCTACGGCAAGCAGATAGACGGTTTGGGTAATGCCAGTTCGTCCACCAGCAAGGCGGTGATTTTGGACAAGTCCGAACGTGCCGACCACGACGTTGATTACCTCTTCGGACAAGTTTCCATCGACAAACCTTTTGTCGATTGGAGCGGCAACTGCGGCAACCTGACCGCCGCCGTGGGCGCATTTGCCATCGAACAAGGCTTGGTCGATAAATCCAAAATCCCTTCAGACGGCCTGTGTACCGTCAAAATCTGGCAGAAAAACATCGGCAAAACCATCATCGCCCATGTGCCGATGCAAAACGGCGCAGTTTTGGAAACAGGCGATTTTGAGCTTGACGGCGTAACGTTTCCGGCAGCCGAAGTACAAATCGAATTTCTTGATCCGGCCGACGGCGAAGGCAGTATGTTCCCAACCGGCAATTTGGTTGATGAAATTGATGTGCCGAATATAGGCCGTCTGAAAGCCACGCTTATCAATGCCGGTATTCCAACCATTTTCCTGAATGCCGCAGATTTGGGCTACACAGGCAAAGAGTTGCAAGACGATATCAACAACGATGCCGCGGCTTTGGAAAAATTTGAAACCATCCGCGCGTATGGTGCGCTGAAAATGGGCTTGATCAGCGATGTATCCGAAGCCGCCACCCGCGCCCATACTCCGAAAGTCGCTTTTGTCGCCCCTGCGGCCGATTACACCGCTTCAAGCGGCAAAACCGTCAAAGCTGCCGACATCGACTTATTGGTACGCGCACTGAGCATGGGCAAATTGCACCACGCCATGATGGGTACCGCTTCAGTTGCCATCGCTACCGCCGCCGCCGTGCCCGGTACGTTGGTCAACCTTGCAGCCGGAGGCGGAGCGCGTAAAGAAGTCCGTTTCGGCCATCCGTCAGGCACACTGCGTGTCGGTGCAGCCGCCGAATGTCAGGATGGACAATGGACGGCCACCAAAGCAGTCATGAGCCGTAGCGCACGCGTGATTATGGAAGGACAAGTCCGAGTGCCGGAAGATTGCTTTTAAGTTTTCAGACGGCCACGCCATTAAACAAGGCCGTCTGAAAACCAAATAAGCAAATTTTAGTCAGGTAGCGATACCTGCAATGGAGATTAGGGTTGGGCATGAAGCCTGACTAAACACAAAACCAAAGGCAATCTGGAAAGCTCTCAAATGTTTTTGCTCTTTTCAGACGGCCTGAAGCCAAAAAAACAATCAAAAATTCAAAGGAGAAACACCATGTCCAACCAACTCATTCTTGTTCTGAACTGCGGCAGCTCTTCACTCAAAGGTGCCGTTATCGACCGTAAAAACGGCAAAGTTCTCTTAAGCTGTCTCGGCGAACGTTTGGGTACGCCCGAAGCAGTCATTACGTTCAGCAAAGACGGCAAAAAATGCCAAACAGCTTTGATCGGCCGTAACGACCATGCCGGTGCCGTAGGTATGCTGTTGAAAGAGCTTGAAAAACACGGCCTGCACGACCGCATTAAAGCCATCGGCCACCGCATCGCACACGGCGGCGAAAAATACAGCGAATCTGTTTTGATCGACCAAGCAGTAATGGACGAACTCAATGCCTGCATTCCGCTCGCTCCGCTGCACAACCCTGCCAATATCAACGGTATTTTGGCTGCGCAAGAGCATTTCCCAGGCCTGCCCAATGTCGGCGTGATGGATACTTCGTTCCACCAAACCATGCCGGAGCGTGCCTACACTTATGCCGTTCCGCGTGAATTGCGTAAAAAATACGCTTTCCGCCGCTACGGTTTCCACGGTACCAGCATGCGTTACGTTGCCCCGGAAGCCGCACGGATTTTGGGCAAACCACTGGAAGACATCCGCATGATTATTGCCCACTTAGGCAATGGCGCATCCATTACCGCCATTAAAAACGGCAAATCCGTTGACACCAGTATGGGCTTCACGCCGATTGAAGGCTTGGTAATGGGTACCCGTTGCGGCGACATCGATCCGGGCGTATACAGCTATCTGACTTCCCATGCCGGTTTGGATGTTGCCCAAGTTGATGAAATGTTGAACAAAAAATCAGGATTGCTCGGGATTTCCGAACTTTCCAACGACTGCCGTTCTTTGGAAATCGCGGCGGACGAAGGTCATGAAGGTGCGCGTTTGGCCCTGGAAGTCATGACCTACCGCCTTGCCAAATACATTGCTTCGATGGCTGTGGCTTGCGGCGGCGTAGATGCGCTCGTGTTTACCGGCGGTATCGGCGAAAACTCGCGTAATATCCGTGCCAAAACTGTTTCCTATCTTGATTTCTTGGGTCTGCACATCGACACCAAAGCCAATATGGAAAAACGCTACGGCAATTCAGGCATTATCAGCCCGACAGGTTCTTCTCCGGCTGTTTTGGTTGTGCCAACCAATGAAGAGCTGATGATTGCCCACGATACGGCGCAGTTGGCAGGATTTTTGGAAGAAGTAGGCTAGGGCAGTGTAAACAAAAAAGTGCGGATTCATCATCCGCACTTTTTTAATTACATCTCAATCAAGCCACTTGGGTTTGATGTTCGTCGCCGTTGCGCTCACGAACTGCACCCAAACGGTAAACGGTTTCGCCTTGTTCGCTCAAGAATGTCTGTACCGCATCGGCATCTTCTTTGGCAATAATAACAACCATACCGATACCGCAGTTGAATGTACGGTACATTTCTTGGGTTTCCACATTGCCTGCTTTTTGCAGCCATTGGAACAGTTTAGGCAATTCCCACGCTTTGGCATCGATTTGTGCAACGGTATTTTCAGGTAAAACGCGAGGTACGTTTTCGGTAATGCCGCCGCCGGTAATGTGGGCCATGCCTTTAATGGTGAATTTTTCCAAAGCGGCAAGGATAGGTTTCACATACAGACGGGTAGGGGCGATGATGGCTTCGCGCAAGGTTTTGCCGTTGTCAAATTCTGCATCCAAATCGGGATTGTCGCGCTCGATGATTTTGCGTACCAAAGAGTAGCCGTTGGAGTGTACGCCGTTAGAAGCCAAGCCCAAAACAACGTCCCCGGCCTGAATGCTGCGGCCGTTAATGACGCGTTCTTTTTCAACCACGCCGACGGCAAAACCTGCCAAGTCGTATTCTCCTTCGGGATACATACCCGGCATTTCGGCAGTTTCACCGCCAATCAAAGCGCAACCGGATTCTTCGCAGCCTTGTGCAATGCCTTTAATCACATCAGTCGCGCGGGCAACATCCAGCTTGCCGCAGGCAAAATAGTCCAAGAAGAACAAAGGTTCTGCGCCTTGAACCAAAATGTCGTTGACGCTCATGGCAACCAAATCGATGCCGACAGTATCGTGTTTGTCCCAGTCGAAAGCCAGTTTCAGCTTGGTGCCGACGCCGTCCGTACCGGAAACCAATACCGGATTTTTGTATTTCTTGCCGATTTCGACCAAAGCGCCGAAACCGCCCAAATCACCCAACACTTCAGGGCGCATAGTACGTTTGGCAAAAGGTTTGATGTTTTCGACCAGTTGATCGCCTGCGTCGATATCCACGCCTGCGTCACGATAGCTCAAAGAAGTGCTCATTGGATTTCCTTATTCGGGTATGGGTAGATTGTCGGAGCGTATTTTATCTTAAATTGGAGGATTCAGGCTGAATTTTTTGGCGTTATTGTTAACAATTTTATTTTGCCTTGATTGGTGTCGCACTTTCAGACGGCCTTTGTGAATCTGTTATACTGCTTATTTATTTTGAAAACCTTAAACATCAATTGGGAAATACCTTTTTATGTATCAAAAGAAAGAGCGTGGCGCAAAACCGTGGGTAATTATGGCTTGCGTCGTTGCAGCCTTTATTTGGCTTTTATATGCCTTGGGCGATGTTTTGACGCCGTTTATTGTGGCCGCCGTTTTGGCCTATGTTTTGAATCCCTTGGTCGAGTGGCTGCAATTGAAGCGTATCCGTCGCGCGCCGGCTTCGATGATTATTATGGCGTTTGCCTTGCTGGTATTGCTGTCGTTAGTGCTGATTATCGTGCCTATGTTGTTGAACCAGTTTAACAATCTGGCCGAACGCCTGCCGCAAATCGTGGGCTTTGTTCAAAACAAATTGCTGCCGTGGCTCAACAGCGTCAGCGGGGATTATATTCAAATCGATCAAGAATCAATCATCGCATGGTTGCAGTCGCATACGGATGAGTTGAGCAATACGCTCAAAGCATGGATTCCTACCTTGATGCGTCAAAGCGGCAACGTGATCAGCGGCGTCAGCAATTTGGTATTGCTGCCTTTGCTGCTGTATTACTTCTTGTTGGATTGGAAACGCTGGTCTTCCGGAATCAGCAAACTGGTTCCACGCCGTTTTATCGAGACCTACACGCGTATCAGCAGCAATATGGACGAAGTATTGGGCGAGTTTCTGCGCGGCCAGCTAATGGTTATGCTGATTATGGGCTTGGTCTATGGCTTGGGCTTGATGTTGGTCGGTTTGGATTCCGGCTTTGCTATCGGTATGATTGCCGGTATTTTGGTATTTATTCCGTATTTGGGCGCATTTACCGGCCTTTTGCTGGCAACAGTTGCCGCGCTTTTGCAATATGGCTCATGGCAGGGTTTGTTGATGGTCTGGGCTGTATTCGGTGTTGGACAATTCCTGGAAAGCTTTTTCATTACGCCTAAAATCGTCGGCGACCGCATCGGCCTGTCGCCTTTCTGGGTGATTTTCTCGTTGATGGCTTTCGGGCAACTGATGGGTTTTGTCGGTATGCTTGCCGGCCTGCCGCTTGCCGCTGTAACGCTGGTTTTATTGCGTGAAGGCGCATCTGCCTATTTCGGCAGCCATTTCTACAAACATAAATAAATCGATGATATTAAGGCCGTCTGAAATCTAAGTTTCAGACGGTCATTGATAACAAAGGAAGTTTATATGTTAGCCATTATTGGCGGCAGCGGTTTGACCAAACTGCCGGAACTCGAAATTACTGAACGAAAAATCGTACGCACCCCATACGGCTTAACCAGCAGCCCTATTTTGTTCGGCAGGTTGGGGCGCTTGGATATTGTTTTTCTTGCCCGACACGGCTTCAGCCATACCATCGCGCCGCATGAAATCAACTACCGCGCCAATATCTGGGCGTTGCACTCTTTAGGCGTTGAAAACATCATTGCCATTTCCTCAGTCGTCGGCATCAATCCTGATTTTGAAAACGGCAGCCTGGTGCTGCCGGACGATTTGATCGACTATACCTATGGCCGCAAAGATACCTTTTTTGAAGGCCAAGAATGCCCTGTCGTCCATACCGATTTTTTCAACCCTTATAGCAATGAGTTGCGGCAAGAATTATTGAACATCACAAAAGCACACAATGTGCCGATTTACGACTCCGCCGTTTATGGCTGCCTGCAAGGCCCACGCCGCCCGACCCATGCCGAAATCGCCCGTTATCGCCGCGACGGCGTAGATGTACTCGGGATGACCGGTATGCCAGAAGCCGTTTTGGCCAGGGAGTTGAAAATGGCCTATGCCCACTTTTGCAGCGTCAGCAGCATTGATTGTTTTGATAATGGAAAAGGGAATGAAGGCTGTAACGAACAGGTTTCTATGACAATGACCAAAATCCGACAATTATTGAATGGTTTGTAATTGATAATGCCGTCTGAAATGAGGTTTTCAGACGGCATTGTTTATTTAAGAAGCCGTTTCGCGCGCCCAGTAGGGCAGAGAGGCTTTTTGTTTGCGGAACGAGGCAAGTTGCATGCCCCGACATTTTTCAAAAATCAATTCAACTCCGCTTTGCAACTGCAAAATTAAGTTGGTATGCGTTTCCGTTTTAATAAAATCGATATTGCGTTGTACCAAACGTTGAATGACGGCATACACATCAAGGCAGCCATTTGCGAAAAACCACGGATTCAACTTTACCCAACGGCCGCCGCTTAAGGCCGCATCAGGCTGAAAATCAGCACGAATCTGAGTCAGTCGATTGTCGGAGAAATGCAGCTCGATGTCGCCATAAAGCCAAATATTCCAGCCTTTTTGTACCAACAAGCCTTTAGGGACGCAATCAGGCGCAGGGAACATCTGCAAAATAGACTCCGCAGATTGTCCGATTTCCAAATAATCAAACCGGCCGGTATACAAAAAATCATAAATATCAACGGCAATAGGAAAGTGGTAACGCATGGCAACAACCATAGAAAAGCAATTAACCAAGCTATCTTAAACTTAAAATATAATGAAATCAATTCCTATTACTATTTAATCAATATAAGAAAGGCCGTCTGAAATTCCAGATGGCCTTGTATCTTTGGTTTAAACCGATATTGGTTTACTCAGCCTTTAAATCAGCCACACATTGCTTATCGCGTGCCTCAAAGGCTTCCGCGCCACCCAAAAGTTTGAGTTGCTCCCCAGGGCTGATTTTACCGAAGGTTCGGATTTGCTCGTCGGAGAGTTTGCTTAAAGGCTGATCCCACATACAGACACAATAGTCTTGAGCCAATTTCTCGTTTTGCGCATCCAAACCTTTTGCCTTCAAATCAGCTTGCCATTTTTCAGCAAAAGGAATGTTTTTCACACAAGACTCCACCACATTTTGTTTCATCTGCGGCTTGTTCATGGCGCATTGCGAGAGCAGGGCGGTCAGCGCCAGCAAAGACAAAATTACCCATGCCCAAATGCGGATGGTACGGATTTTTGCCTTGGCTTTCTTTCTGGCCGCCAGTTGTTCTTCAGACGGCCTTTCTGTTTGTCGCTCAGTCATGCAGGCTTTCCATGCGGATCATGGTGATCGGAGCATCTACGCAGCTCAGTGCCTCAATCGCTGCGATAGCGCGTTTGACATTACGCTCCACAGTTGTGTGAGTCAAAATCACGATTTCGGCAGTACTTTGATCAATCACACCTTTTTGAATCAAAGCCTCGATAGAAACATTTTCTTTGGCCAAGAGGGCGGCAATCTGACCCAAAGTACCCGGCTCATCAGTTGCTTGAACGCGCAGATAGTAGCCGCTGGTAATTTCATCCATAGGCAGAATATTTTGCGCTCGAACTTGTGAAGGTTGGAATGCCAAGTGAGGGACACGGTGGTCAGTTTCTGCTTCAAGCAGGCGGGCAATATCAATAATATCGGCAACCACGGCAGAAGCAGTCGGTAATGCACCGGCGCCGGCACCGTAATACAAAGTCTCACCAACCATATCGGCATTGACACGGACAGCATTCATCACGCCGTTCACATTAGCCAACAGACGGCTTTCAGGAATCAGAGTAGGGTGTACGCGCAACTCGATGCCTTTGTCGGTTTTACGGGTAATACCCAACAATTTGATGCGATAGCCAAGCTCTTCAGCGTATTTAATATCGCGGCTGTCGAGTTTGCTGATGCCTTCCAAATAGCAGGCAGAAAAGTTCATCGGCGTACCAAATGCCAATGCGCTCATAATCGTAATTTTATGGCCGGCATCATGACCTTCGATGTCAAAAGTAGGGTCAGCTTCAGCATAGCCCAAAGCCTGAGCTTCTTTCAGTACGTCTGCAAACGCGCTGCCTTTTTCGCGCATTTCAGTCAGAATGAAGTTGCTGGTACCATTAATAATACCGGCGATACTGCGGATTTGGTTCGCAGCCAAACCTTCACGCAAAGCCTTGATAATGGGGATCCCGCCGGCAACAGCAGCTTCAAACTGCACCATGACATTTTTTTCTTCCGCCAAAGGGAAAATTTCATTGCCGTATTCAGCCAGCAGTTTTTTATTGGCAGTAACAATATGTTTGCCGTTTTCAATCGCCTTCAATACCGCATCTTTGGCAATACCGGTACCGCCAAACAATTCAACAACAACATCAACATCTTGATGCTGAACCAGCTCAAATGGGTCTTTGATAAAAGCAGCATTCGGGCAAATTTGTTTGGCTTTTTCTTCGCTCAAATCACAAACAGCAGAAATACGGACTTCACGTCCCAAACGGCGGCTGATTTCCGCAGCATTGTCCTGCAATACAGTAGCCGTACCGCCACCAACTGTACCCAAACCTAAAAGACCGATATTTACTGGCTTCATTGTGTCTCCTTTTGAGCCGATACTTTAAAATAATCACGAAAAACCAAGGCTTGTTATAATCGCTTGCAATCGTCAATTCAGAGCAAAACATCAATGCACAAGGTCAAACATTGAATCCTACCTGATATTGCTTGATTTTGCACCTTTTTTTGCAAGTTTCCAGAGGCTGTCTGAAAAATTGTTCCGCCATAAAAACAGGAATTACTATGAAAATTACAGAAAACCATATCGCCGAAGCCACATCATTTTTTTCATCCTCACAAGGCATATTGCAAATTGGTGAACAAACATACTCAGAACCCATTTGCTGGCAAGATGGCAAAATTAGCATCATTCCTCAAGCGACCATCGGAGAATTAAACGAACAAATTTTTTTATCGGCAATTGAAGCAGCAGAAAACTGTCCTGAAGTCATCATTATCGGTACCGGAGCAAAACAACAATTCATGCATCCCAAAATTGCCGCAGCCTTATCAACTTACGGAGTCGGCCTCGAATGCATGAATACAGCCTCAGCTTGCCGAACTTTAGTTTTACTGCAAGGCGAAGGCCGAAGCACATGGGCTTGGTTGTGGCCATAATTTGTGGAAAAGGCTTTTACATCATAACAGTTTAAGTTCGCATAATTTGTCGTTCTGTCAAATTTCAGTAAAATTACAAATTTTTTTTG
>ERZ1674044.19-NODE-19-length-36285-cov-21.972205_pt1 | contig 36285 bp, 44 predicted proteins | sample MGYA00581132_ERZ1674044 | MGnify/ENA primary metagenome ERZ1674044 (study PRJEB41354, sample SAMEA4873341) | human saliva metagenome | biome: human-associated habitat [ENVO:00009003]; feature: mouth environment [ENVO:08000002]; material: saliva material...
TGCAGGCGTAAAGCCCTGCCAGGAAGTGTTTTCCCCATGCATGTGGGGTTGAGCCCTCATCATCCCCGAAGGCACCAACCGAGGCATTGTTTTCCCCGCACACGTGGGGTTGAGCCCTTCCGGGTTCTGCTGAGTATGTTTACCAGCTGGTTTTCCCCGCACACGTGGGGATGTGACACAGAAAAGCCCCTGACGATAGAGCGCCAGGGGCTTCATTTTTTGGCTTTACTGCCGGTTCCAGTGTTTGATGGACCTCTGTATCTCCTGCTTGAAAACCTCTTCGGGTGATGTATTGCTCCAAAGACGATGCTCTTGGGCTTCAGTGATTGGGTAGACGTATTCCATCATCCGGGTTTCCTTGGGGTGGTTGTGACTGGCAACCTCTTGAGATTCAAAGGGGTTGGGATTGTCTGCAAGCCAGACGTGCAGTGAAGCAAAGGGGTTCCAATACTGTCAGTCGATAGCCTGTAGAACAGGGGCTCACCCGGCAGGGGTCGGAAACGGTATTCAGGCTCACCAGGTGTGGCAGATTGATTTTCCCAGTCATACCTGGTCGCGCTGGGCTCGTGAGGCAGGTATTTCATGCCGTCCTCTTCCTCGGATTCGCAGTGGGGGCAGGAGCAGTAGCTGTCGTCGCCGTAATAAATCCAGGGCATTGGTCAGTCCTCTCATGGCAGGCGTATTGGTGCAGGTTCCTCACGGGATGCACTATATACCTTTAGTGTGGTACTATAGGTATATGGTTTTGGTTGATGATTCGACCGAAGATATACCGTGTTTACACTACCTTACCACCCTTGGCATAGGAGAAGCAGAAGATGTACCGCAATCAGAAAGAGTCCCGCCCAGCGTCTAGTCGTGACGTTGGCGTTTACCGCGCTAAAGCCCGTGAGCGCATGCGTCGCGAAGACGAGGTTGAGCGGAGGAAGGCTATCCGTGACCTCAAGAAGGTAAGTCAGGCGATTTATGACCTGGAGGGTAAGCTTTACAAGGTGATGCAGACCGCTAATCTTTGTTTTCAGCGTAGCGGGAATCCACGCTATAGCAGTCTTGCTGAGGAGATTCGCCTCTCTGGAGGGGGCTTGCAGGCGAAGCGCCAAGAAGTTAATGAGGTGATAATGAAGGCTGAGGGTGAGTTGTCCACTGAGCACCCGCCTCTTGTGCAGGATATGAAATCGCTCTACACTAGCGCCAAGCGCGTCCATCGCAACAATGAGAACAAGCTCTTTAGCTGGTGGAATGGTGGCTTCTGATTCGAGGAGTTTCGTAAGTAAACAACCCCTCTTCACCCCCTATTTGAGGGGTGACTTATGAAAGGATAGACAGAAAATGGGTACTCAGGCTGTACAGGAGTTCCTGGATAAGCACATTGATGCGACATTGAATCGTTCTGCGGGTCGGTGGGATTTTGCCTATCACCCTTATGGGGATGACAGTTGTGTGCTTCGTTTCCATACTGAGGCAGAGTCGGACGGTAACCATGTTATTAAGGCTGGTGCTTTTATCCCCCAGGTGCCGGAGGTTTACTTTATCTTTGAGCAGGTTGAGATGACTGGGCGGGAGTCTTTGTTTAGCGTGAATCTTGGGCGTGCTTGGCGGGAGGTAGGTCGTCCTGATTGTCTGCCTGGTGAGATGAGTCGTTTGGAGGCACAGTTGGCTTTAGTGGGGCATTTGGCGAATACTCCTGGTGAGCGTGATTTGCCGGATGGTGAGGGTGTATTGGATGAGTTGGCAGAGCTTTTCATGTTGCGCGAGCATGGCTTATGGCTCCGTATACAGCGTGAGCCTGATTATAGTGCGGGTGCTGTCTTGGATTTTGTCTCCAACTGGATTGCATTACACCGGGAGCCGGTGGCACCGTAGCGGGTTTGTAAATTTGTGGGCATAAAGAAGCGCCCCTCCAGGTAATTGGCTTGGAGGGGCGCTTCTTTTTTGTTTAGGTACACAACACAAGGGGTTGCACGCTAAGTTTTTTGTGTGGTACTATATAGGTATAAGTTTTGTTTTGGCTAGTGTATTTCTAGCCTTTTACCACCCGTTTAGGAAAGGGGATACTCATTATGTCTCGCTCTGCTGTAGACAAGTTTGACCGCATCATGGAACGCGCTACCGATGGTGATTTCAGCGTTATTTCTTTTTATGCTGACCCGTTGGTGCTGGATGTGAAGCTCAATAAGTTTGGTTTTACTAACCAGTCTGCGGTTCGTGAGTCTGCTGGTCGTGTTGATTTTCAGGCTCACGATAAGGCTGGTTCGTACCGTGTGAATTTCTATGATGAGGATGGTCATGAGCTGACCGCCCCGGATGGTTCTGAGCTGTTTGGTGAGTTCCAGTCGGATAGCCCGTTTATGGGTCTGCTGGTCGCTTGGGGTTGCATGAGCGAAGCCTTCACTGTCCGTTTTGACGGTGATGGTTTGCGTGTGTCCATCTTTGAGGTACATGACATTGACCGCTCCGAGTCTTTGAGTGACTTTTTTGAGGTCTAAGGGGGTGGATGTTGTGACGACTCCTATTGAGGGTTCCGCCTCTCACCGTGACGTGAATGGGCTTGTGTCGCCGGTGGTTGAGCTGGCTTCTTTGGGGCGTGATGCTCTGGTGGTTGCTCAGCGTGCTACGGCGGCGGCTCGATACCTGGATGCCTTTGTGTCGGCTTCGTTTGCGCTGGTTCGGTCGGGTCGTTGGCATCCGTGGGTTGTTGATAGGCGGCTCCGGCTGGCTTTGCTGGCTGTAGGCTCACTCCGTAATCGGGCGATGCATGCCGCTGATTTGGCTAACTCTTCGGTGAGCTTGTCAGATGCGTCGCTGGGTGCGTCTATGGATGAGCATGTGGCTACCGTGTGTGCTTTTGCACGTAAGAGCCGACGCCGGGTAGAGGCAATTAAGGGGCGCTGGGAGACTCTTGAGAAGCACCTCACCCCCTTCATTGAGCAGTACGGTGTAGAGGATGGTGTGCCGTGGGTGCCAGTTGATGCCGGTGACCTGCTGGACGCTATAGACCAGCATCTAGAGAACCTGGACGACTCCACCCGCCTCGGCTATATCTCCCTGCACGTGCAGGAAGAGCTACTTAACCGGGCGCTGGACGACATCAAGGACATGACTGACCCTAACGAGGTTATCGCGACTATCCGCAGGGCATACCGTGCTATCGACATGATTGGCTACACGTCAGCCCACAATTTCGCCTACGCCCATAAGCGCACCACTCAAGAGCTAACCTGGGTCGCGGAGTTCTGGAACCGCCTACCCAATTGGGCGCCCGAGGAAGCTGAAGAGCTCACCACCGCCCTCAACCACATCACCCGGTACCAGAGCCATAGGGCGCAGGACACCCGCGAAGACATCGAGCATGGCACCCGCCGTCTCTACCGCCACAGCAAGTAACCCACCACCTAAACAAGACAGCCCCGCTCCTCACCACAACCGAGGGGCGGGGCAAACCCTTGCCCACAAAACCAACCCGCCGACTGACTACCCAACCCCACCAATAGTTACACCCCTATTTAAAAGTGTGATACTATATTCCTGTAGGGTTAAGAGAACAGACTCCAATCCGCATACCACCAATCACCCAATAGGGAGGGAAAACCAATGACCACCATCAACCTCCAGGAAACCCACACCCGCCGCGTCGAATGGGTACAATCAAGCATCATGGGACTCTTCGACCTACCCCACCGACCCGAAAAGTACAACACCCCCGAAAAGTGGGAAGACACCATCACCTTGCTCATGAGCACCAGCGCCCGAGACTTCGACGCCAAGAAGCTCCACCCCAACAGCACCGAACCCGCCGCTGAAGCCCTCAATAAGCTCAAGAAAAGCGACATCCTCAACCGCCTCACCGCCCCGCTTGGAGAAGTATCACACATGACCTTCGCCCGAGACATGGCAAACCTCATCGTAGCCGCCGCCGACACCATCGACAACACCACCACCAACCAGAAAGAAGCGCCCACACCGGAGCCTGCACACGAAACCACCCGCCAAACCATCACCTACAACCCCTTCAACGTCAAGGCAACAATCGTCGGAATTGTCCTCGCTCTCATCCTCCTAATCCTCCTTGCCAAATACGGCATCTAAAACCAGTACCCCCAAGAAAGGAAACCAAATCATGACCACCAACCTCACCACCACCAAGACCGAGCCCATCCCCACCATCAACATTTACACCCCCACCGGCGAACACATCGCCAATCACATCGCCTACGCACTCAACAAATATACCAACAGCCGCTAACCAAAAAACTCAAGCCCCTGCACCCACACCATGCAGGGGTGACAAACCACCAACCCCAACCATATGCTACAATGAAAACCAGCGCTCGCCTCCGGCAGGGGGAGAGCCTTATCAACGGATGAACCACCCTTCACTGGGTGAACATCAAGACCCGAGCACCTAATAAAACGGGTGTAAAGGTCACCGTAGACGGGCACCGCCTACTCACCCCACTATAGGGAAAGTGAATGTATTTCGAGCATCTTGCAGGTGTTATGCCTTGTCAGGAAGTGTTTTCCCTGCATACGTGGGGATGAGCCCACACATTGAGTCCATAGCGGAGAAGGCGACTTGTTTTCCCTGCATACGTGGGGATGAGCCCACCCTACAAGTACTCGACCCGCGTTGTTCCTAGTTTTCCCTGCATACGTGGGGATGAGCCCAGTTGCTTCCATATTAGGGGGCGTATCGTTTGGTTTCCCCTGCATACGTGGGGATGAGTCTTACGCGACACACCCACCACTGGCACCCCTCATACTTTCACCCATGTATCGCGCCCCTTGATGAGGCGGACAAGGAAACCTGCGCCCTTGCGACCTCTAGTGCTATACAGTGCGCCACTAGGAAGTCATACACATAAGGAAGCCCCGACTACTCTCCATTGGGAGGTTAGCCGGGGCTTCCTTCCTTTTGTCTCTTACGCGTTCATGTACGCCTGGATTGCGAGCTTTCGAGCCAGGTGCAGGCGCTCACGGGCGATGGTGCCAGGGGTCTGCTGGTAGATGCTCTGTGCCTTCTCGCGGTCGAGCATGAGGTCAAGCTTGCGGTTTACATCCTCAACTTCGACGTTTTCAATCGTCGCCGCCCAACTGGTTACAATCTGAGTGCGCTGGTTCAGGTATTCGATGCCTTCGAGGGTTGCCATAATGGAACTCTTTCCTTCTCTATAGGTGGGTTTTCGGTTCGTGTCTTTGAACCTTATATACATATAGTATCACACTAAAAACAATAGATGCAAGTCTTGAAGTGAAGGTTTTTGGTAAATATCTAGCGGCGACATTTCCCTATAGAGAGTCGCCCAATTCACAGACTATTTAGGTTGCATGACGTGTTTTTAGTGTGGTACTATATAAATGTAGTCGAGAGGGGAGCAGAAAATCCCTAAGAGCTACAGCAAGACAGATACCACCCAGAAAGGGAAAATACAATGACCGTACTGACCACCTCCACCACCTTCACCGCAGTTCTCGAATCTCGCATTGTCGAAGGTAACCGCACTCGTGTCGAGTACAACCCCACCATCGACCTCTGGGAAGTCCTCAAGGAGCAGGCGACCCACTTCACCGCTTCCATTCTCAACCGTAACGCCGAGAACATGCTTACCGTAAAGTTTGACTTCTTCACGGATGAGTTCGGTGGTGACCGCTTCGAGTGCGAGGATGGCAAGGAGCGCACCATCTCCGGCATCCTTCTCATTGACGCAAAGAATACCAATGCTAAGATTCTCGACCTCATCGCTTCCCTCAACCTCATCGCAGACCTGAAAATCAATGAGAATTACGGAACCTACTCCTTCAGCATGACCGAAGCATCTGACGAGTTCTAAACCAAGAATCAAAGAGCCCCTAGCTAGGAATCCCTGGTTAGGGGCTTTTTCTGTGTAAGCGTTGCAAGCGGGTTCACCCCAAAGATAGGGCGCCTCCAGCACGCCCCCACAGTCCTGAAATAGCCCTACCTAGACAGCGAGCGCCCCGCCTTTGGAACGCGTATTATTGCCGCCCTGGGTAGTGCTGTGTGTCTGACTGGGTATGTCGCCGGGTCTTGCATGGGTGAGCTGGTAGGGTTTTGTGTGGCGTGTGTGGGTGTTGTGGGTAGGTGTCAGCCTCGTGTTCTTAGCCTGTGCAAGGGTTTTTAGAGTTGCTGTTGTGGTGCCTGCTTCTGGTGTGTGTAGTACCCTGTGCTTATTTGCCGTGGCTGGGTAATGGTGTGGGTGGTGAAACATCTCTAGGACTTGCACACCCATTTAAAAGTGTGGTACTATAGTAGTGTACCAAGGAGATGAAAAGCTCCACACCACCACCCAACCAAGGGAGAAACATAATGCCCCTCTTTATTGACGATACCCCAATCAAGGCAACCACCCCCGCCAAAGACGTAGTAAGCGTCTTGAGGAACGCGAACCTCGGCATTGAAAATATTGACTGGTATAGTGACGGTCTGCTGGCAATTGACACCTGTACTGCTGAGGGTGAATCAGATGCCTTCTGGGTTTGCTTTGAGACCCCGGAGAATGAATCTGATTCCCCGCGTACCCTGCTCTACATTGATGATGATGACGAAGTCTATGAGAATCAGGATGTGGATGCCGAGGCGACCTATAAGCGTATTGGTCGTAAGATTCTGGAAGTGCTCGCTAAGCTGTAAGGCGGTAAGGGTGTAATAGTGGTGTGGTGGTAGGTCGTTTGCAGGCTTGCCGCCATGTCACCAAGTAACCCATTAAAACCATCCACACCTATAGTTGCAGGTAATGCGTATAGTGTGGTACTATAGTAGTGTACCGAGGAGTTGGAAAGCTCCATATCACCACCCAATCAAGGGAGAAAAATCATGCCCCTCTTTATCGACAAGACTCCCATTAAGGCATCTAGCGTCAATGACAAGATGGTGGACGCCTTGAGGAATGCAAATCTTGGCATCGAAGGCATTGACTGGTATGACGATAAGCTACTAGGACTGAGCACCTGCACTAAGGAGCAGGAAGAAGATGCCCTCTGGATTTGCTTCGATACCCCTAGTGAAGATGGTGAATCTGTCCTTGCTGAGCTCTTCATTGACGATTTCGATGAGATTTACGACAATCAGGAGGCGGATGAAGATGTTACCCGTGACCGTATTGGTCGTAAGATTCTAGATTTCCTGGCAAGTCTGTAAAGCGGGTTGAGTGGGAAGATGGTGGCGGTGAAGGATTTCTACGCTTTGCCGCCACTATCTTGCTACTACCCATACTACCCACACCTATAGTTGCAGGCAATGCGCATAGTGTGGTACTATATAAGTGTGGTTGTTCTGGAGATAGGAACCAGAACCCCACCATCAAAGAAACAAACAAACCCTAGAAAGGAACCCCACATAACAATGACCACCCACACCATCCCCAAGAACTACAACGCCGAATACATCGCCAAGCGAATCAGCGCTATGACCCGCCGAGACGAATACGCACACGTAGAAGTAAACAACACCACCACCACCGGCAATACTGTCGAAGCAATTATCAACCACACCACCCTGAACCTCACCCTCACCCCCGAAACCGACACCACCCAGCAGGTAACCATCACCCCACAGAAAGAACCCACCACCACACCCGCACACGAAGCCCTCGAAGCCCTCACCCACCTCCTCGAAGACATCGCAAATCGACGAGGCATCTAACCACCCGCCCCACACAAGGAAAGGAAGGGGTAAGGCGGAACCGGGCACAGAAGGAACCACCTGACCCACACCCCTTTAACCACACCTATAGGAAGAGGAAGCCCTCAACCAAGACCAGCACCACCTGAGCACAACCACAAAAACGCTCACGGTGCCGACTCGCAGGTAAAATAGTTTCACGCGCTCGCCTCCGGCAGGAGGAGAGCATATAAACGGATGGACCACCCCTCAACGGGAGACATCAAGACCATACGCCTATCATTAGGCGGACGGTCACCATAGGCGGGCACCGCCTATTCACCCCACACGGGAAAGTGGAAGCATCTCAGACGCCTCGCAGGTGTTACAGCTTGGCAGGAAAGCTTTCCCACACGCATATGGGGTTGAGCCCCGCAAACCACAGAGGCATCTAAAACACCACCACACCCACAAGAAAGGGGGTAATATGTAACCGACCAAAAACCGGAAGCACCTTACCCCCTTCAACCACACCCGCCCAAAGAGAAAGCCGCCCGCCGAAAGGAAAACCCACCATGCGAATCCCCCTCGCACCCCACAGCCTCGCCCCCGGCGAAGCCCTCCTACTCACCAACCACCCCGAAAGCGCCCCCGAAACCACCAACCTCGCCCTCTACACCATCACCCACCACAACACACGCCACAACACCTACACCGCCAAACTCCTCCACACCAACCACCCCGAAAGCGCCCCCGAAACCATCAACGGAACCCTACGCGGCGGCACCATCAAAACCTACCCCCAAACCCTCAACACCCACCAGCCGACCCCCATCGACCTCAACCCCAAAACCAACACCCCCGTCACCAATACCGAAACCACACCACTCACCTACACCCACAACACCAACACCCTCACCACCTGGCACACCACCCACCACCTCCCAGGCGGCGCACAACTCGTCACCAACCCAAACGGCGACACACGCCTACACCTCACCAACCACCTCCACAACGACATCACCACCCACTCACCCAACACCATCAACAGCTACACAGAAACCACCTTCTTTCTGCCCCACTGGGCAACCGTACCAGTACCCACACCCGTCGCCGACGCGCTCGCTGACCTGTACGCGCACCCCGCATACGACCAGCTGACACGCAAGCAAATCCAGCGACCCGCCTGGGAAGACGACCTAGACGCGGCAACACTCACCCGCCGGTACTGGGCGACTATCGAGCCGGACACGTGGGAAGGGGAACCGTGGCACCACACCCCCGCCGAGCACGTCCACGAGACCATCGACTACCTCGAAGAGGTTAAAGACCTAGCAACCAGCACTGAAACCGAGACGGAATACAGTACGCCCCTGCCTGCTGAGACGGCAAGCCAAATCGCCCAGCACATCGAAAAGCTCATCAGCACCCTCGAAAACACAAAATACTACACCGACGAAGACTACAGCTAGAGTCGGATAGCCCGCACACCCGAAAGGAGGAGAACACGCCCCATGCAGTACCCAGACCAAAGTATCGAAGAGCTCACCGCACGCCTCCACAGCCTCTACGCCACCAAGTACGCACACACGTCAGATACTAGCCACCCGTATGCCCTCGACATTCACCACCTCACCCACCTACTTGGAGGCACCATCAACTACACACTACACCTAGAACCCGGTAGCATCACTACCCGCATTACACACCCACACCACGACCCGGAACCTGATGCAGGGGCGACCTTCACCTTCACCACCACCCTCAGCAAGACCGACCCGCCCCGACTCCAAAGATTCCGCCTAGCCCACGAAATAGGGCACATCTACCTGCACCACCTCAAACCAGCCCCCGAACACCGGCAAACAGAGTTCTACAAGCACCCGTCCAATCCGACAGAAGCGGAACGGTGCACACAGGCTAACAAATTTGCCGGTGCGCTACTCATGCCTGCACACAAATTTCATCAAGCATGGGATGAGACAGGCGGCGACCTCATCAAAATCGCAGAGCTCTTCAAGGTCACAGTAGTGACAGCTGAGGCACGACACAACCACCTCACTCAGATGCAGAACAACCCCTAAGCGACGGGGAGCAAGTGAGAAGGGGTGACCTTACGCCTGCAATAGGCATAAGGTCACCCCTCTTTCTGTATCTATGAAACCTATGCCTCACCCCTAGTAGTGTTTTGTGCTACTATATATACATGCTCGCCTCCGGCAGGGGGAGAGCATATAAACGGATGTACCGCCCTTGAGTGGTGGGCATCAAGACCCGAGCACCTGTTACAGGTTGCAAAGGTCACCGTAGGCGGGCACCGCCTACTCACCCCACAGGGGAATGAGCCTGCCTTGTCAGGAAGTGTCTTACCCGCACACGTGGGGATGAGCCCTGGTCGTTAGGGTCGATAGCTCCCGCAATGGTGCCTTCCCCGCATGTGGGGTTGAGCCTTTAGCGAGAGTATGCCCCTCATGGTCGTAGTCGTCTTCCCCGCATGTGGGGTTAGCCCTTTTATGCGTTGTGCTCTCAATAGGTTTATGGTTTCCTGTACACGTGGGACTGAGCCTGTCACATACGACCACATAAGCGTCACCATCTGCCATCCCCTACACAGATGGGGTTGCGTTTATTACACCCCTTTCTCCTTATTCTCGCCCGTGCAGGTAGGGTTGGGTCTATTCCTTACTGAAAATTCTCCCAAAAAAAACATCCCCAAGAGTTGCACATGAGATTTTAAGTGTGATACTGTATTTATATGAGGTTGAGAGAAGCACTCCAACCAGCAAACACGTAAACCACCCATAGAAAGGGAAAACCATCATGGCAACCATCAACCCTAGTGACATCCTCATCACCGGCGACCACGTACTCCACGTCACCGGCACCAACACCACCAAGACTCTCACCGGCGAGACCTTGACCGTCACCGCCCGCACCGCCGAAGGCAAGACCGTTACGGGAGCTATCGACCCTAACGACTCGTTCCGACACATCCCCAATGTCTCCGACATCGAAGCTGAGACCTACTTCGACATTGAGCGTCGCCGTGACGCAATCTATAAGGACTCCGCATCCGATGCACACCGAGCTCTGCGAAACCACTGGCTCAACAACCTTCCCCGTGGCAACGGCACCCGTAAGCCTTTCAACCTCCTCAACCCTGCAAGCGCAGAGCCCCTGCTGACCTTCCTCGACAACGCAGAAAAGGAACTGGCTAACGCCCGCCAGTGGGTAACCGGAAAGCGCGCAGAGTACATTGAAGCTCTTGAAAAGATGCTCATCCGCCACAAGACCAAGCCCACCTACACTGCACCCGAGGCAACCAGCGACACCGTCACCATCAGGAAGCGCACCTTCCACGTCGGACACATCTACGAACTCTCCTACCGAAACCCCGCCTACGGCTGGGGTGACCGTACGGTGTACGCACGAGTAGACCGCGTCACTAAGACCCAGGCATACGTAACCTTCGGCAACGGCAAGCAGGGCTACATCGCAACCAACCCCGGAGAGCGCTGGTACACCCTCAAGGCTGTTGTAGACGGCAAGGAATACTGGATTGAGGGTTGCGAGGATTACCAGGTAAAGGTTCTACCTACCGCGTCCTTCCAGGAAATCGAAACCTACCGCAAGTACCGTGCAGAAAAGATTAACCCTGAGCGTGAGGTTATCAGCATCTACCTTGACCTCTTCGCAGGCGATGCCCACCCTGGTTGTATGGAGTCTAGCTACTTCATTGAGAAGGAAGCGAAGCACTGGTGGGGTTCCTATGAGGAGCGCCGCGCTAAGGCACTGAACGCAATTGCAGGTGTTCGGTACGACATTGAGAAGAGCCTGCACCACATCCAGTGGGTGCGCTCGCAGATTGCCGACTTCTACAAGGACGCTCAGTAGTTTCTAGCTAATGGTGAGAGGGAGTGTGGGTGGTGGTTTCTGCCGCCGCCTGCACCCCGTCTCTGTCTTTTTATTGCTGAATTTGAAAGGATTTGTTATGGATTACGCTTCTGTTCGTCGTGGTGATGTGCTTGTCGATGAACCCTATGTCTACAAGGTTCTAGCCATTACCTCGGATGGTTTGACTCGCCTGCTTCGAGTCAATGGCGCTGTTGAGGTTGTAGACCTGTCTAAGGAGGAGGCGTGGGAACATGTTCCCGATGTGTCCACCGCTGGTTGGGTGGCGCTGTGTGAGCGTAGTCGTGCGGCGCAGGCTGTCGGTGCCTTCCTGGGCGCTAATCATCCTAAGTCTCCTATCGGGGCGCATAATGTCTGTTATGAGCTTCCTGAGCTTAGGGTTGGTCTTACGATTGATTCTGTTCTGCGGGGTGCTGTGGAGGCTCGCTTGGATGATTATGAGGCGGCTATTGCTGAGTCCCGTGCATGGGTTGAGGCTCGACGGGTTATGTATCAGGAAGCGATGATGCCGCTCTTTGAGGCTGAGCCCAAGGATACGTTCACTATCGCCGAGGAGTTCGACAGTGGCAGGGGGTCTATTAGCCTCCGAGGATGGTCTTTCGATGTGGGTCAGGTTATTCGCTTCAACTGCAATAAGGCAACTAATTCCGCTGGTCGTGGGCGCGGGTGGTTCCGTGTAGACCGTATTCGTGGCAACCGTGCGTATGGGGTGCTCGATGATGGTTCTTCGGGTTATTTCTGTGTGTCTGATGATAGGGCTTGGAAGTATCCGCTTCAGCTGGTGACCGATGATGAGGTTTTCGATTGCTCGAATGAGATTGAGTATGCGCCGGTGAGTGACCCTGCGGAGGGTTTCGCATATGCCGAGTATCAGGGTCTTATGCGTCACTATGGCATGTTGGGTGCTAAGGTCTACCAGAAGCTCTTCACGAACGCGAAGCGACCGGCAATGCTCACCGGACAGTTCCAGCGACATTACGAACTGCCTACCCTAGGTAGGCTCTTCGAGCGGAGTAACGAACCGTCCATCTATGTTGGTTCAACTCGCACTCCTCAGAACCTGAATGAAACCTATAATGTGGCTCTTCAGGAGATTGAGCAGGTAGAGAACCTTCTGTCCACCACTGAGGTGGAGATTCGAGAGATTCGCAGTCTGTTGGACGCTCTGGAGGACTAACCGGCACCACTTCTATAGAGCACCCCAAAGGTTGATGAAACTTTTGGGGTGCTTCTCTTTACCCACAACACACAGGGTTGCATATATGTTTTTCGGTGTGATACTATATCTACATGAGGCTCCAAGAATGGAGCCACAGGAAACTAATGCAAGGAGAAAAACATGTCGAAAAAGGTTCTGTCCTACGAGAACGTCAGCAAGCACTACGCCTTCTACAACGACCCCAACTCGGAAGACCCGAGCATTAAGAACATCGTCAAGCGCGAGAACGAACTGCGCGAAGCAGGCTGGGTAGCAGTCCCCGGAACCTTCAAGCTGGACGCACCCCAGCGAGAAATCGTCAAGGTCGAACCCCACGAGGAAACCGCAAAGCATCTAGCCCACCTCATCAAGTTCCTCGCCACCAAGCACCAGAAGAAGACCGGCACCCCCTACAAGATGTACGCCAACCTCAACGTATGGGTAAACACGGGAAGCAAGGACGACATCGGCGAACTCGGAATCGACGCCACCCTTACCAGCGACCCCGAAGGCAAGAAAAAGATTGGTGTCTCAATGACCACCTACCTCGACGGCTCCTACGGAGGACTCAGCCTGGAAGAATGGCTCAATCTAGACGGCAAGACCTACCCCGTCGGAACCCCCATCTGGAGCGACTGGGGTAAGGACCTCGACATCCTCATTGACCCCAAGCAGGGCGTATAACCCATAGATAAAGTTTGCCCCGCACCTCACCACAACCGAGGAGCGGGGCAAACTTTTTAAAAACACCACCCCAAGAGTTGCACGCACCATTTTAGGTGTGGTATCATATTTATATGAGGTTGAGAGAAACACTCCAACCAAACACCTACCACCCACTAGGAAGGGAAAACCAATGACCACCACCCGCTACACCCCCGGCACCATCATCGTCCACGAAGACGAAGCCCACCGTATCCTCCAGATTAACGACAAAGGATACGCACGCACCATCAGCGACTCCGGCGACGCATCCGTCATCAACACCAACACCCTCGACACTGAAACTACCAAGGTCATCAAGGACGCAACTCCCGAAACTTGGGTGAACTACATTAGCAAGGCGCACGCCGCCCGCCACATCAACAAGGAACTCACCCGTAAGAAGTACAGCAACGAATTCTTTAGCACTTTCGTAAGCTACCGCACGCACATGACCACCGAGGCAGTGCCTACTATCAGCCTCCTCAACGAAGCAACTACCCGAGAAGCTGTCCAGACCTACCTCGAAAACATCATCACTTCCATCGCTGACGGCAAGAGCACCTATGAGCGCTCGTACAACAACTTCCTGGCAACCGCAGTCGAAATCATGAAGAATGACCCCACCCCTGGAGCCTCGATTCCTGAACCGGACGCAGGACACACCATCATCAAGGGTTACAAGCTCCGCATTGGTTGGCTGTACCGATTCGAGGTACACGTCCCCGCTAAGGACCACAAATACACTGGCGACTATGAGGAAGTGTACCGCTACGCAAAGGTCACTCGCGTAACCAAGACCCGAGCGTACCTAACCTTTGAGGACGACTCCAAGGGTTACGTCGCTTCCGCAGGTTCAAAGTTCTACTCTGACCTGACTGTAGCAATCGGCGAAGAAACTTACCCTGTGGACGGTCTCAAGGAACACCCTACCGACACTCTCGACGACATTCAGGAAAGTGTCACCTACGCCGAAAATCGTGCACATGTCGCCAAACAGATTAGCAGGACCCACAACACTCTTGTTCACGAGGTGATTGTAGTGAACCCATTCTGGAAGGACATGTTCGCCACCTGGGGTGTTGGTGGACGTACTGCTGAATCCGTAGTGTCTGATGCTATGAGTACCCTCTCCTACAGCCTCAGCGCCGCTACCAAAGCAACTGGACAGACAATTACGCTACTTGACCTCCTGACTACCTTCGACAACGAATAAACCATAACAACATACCCCCCCCCAACTGTGGCGGGTACCATCACGAATGAATTGTGAGGGTACCCGCCACCTTTCTGTGCCAGCACACAAATGATATGCCGCCACACAAACCATCTCATCACAACAAAGGTTGCAAACATGCTCATCCGGTTCAGCCAAACGCTCTCCGGTTTCACCGGCAAAACATACTACGGAGCTACCGACAATACCGCATGGGTTACCGAATCACCTAACCCCCACGAAGCCACCCAAATAAACACCCTCATCGAAAAACTCATTGATAACGACTCCTCCTTTGCCGTAACCGTAGGAGCCTTGCGTTCAGCCTTGAAACAAGCGCCCGCCAGTGGTGTAGCGCTCGTGCAAAGTATTGACGACGACACAATCAAGTACCTCATTATTGGTAACGGTGCAATAGATATAAACGGAACCGTTTACACTGCCAAAAATCAAACGTATGTAACAGGAAGTATCCGCACCCACGGATACACTACAGAAATCACTCTCCTTACTTCTGCTATCAAATCCTGCTATACCCCTGATGAGCCAATTGAGAACTTACTCAAAAAGTTCACCCACACCACAACGACCCGCACCCGTATCAAGGATGCCGGATACTCAATCCTAGTCCTGCAAATCTAAAGGAGAACCCCTGTGGCACACTTTATCCCCCTCAATGATTACAAGCTCACCGTAGTCGAAGCCCCTAGCACCTTCCGCACGCCCTTCACCATCAGCGAGACTGGAGAAATTGCCGCCGCCGTCACCGGCGGTACCGCATACAACGGCACCGCTGTGCGCCTCGAAAGCATCGTCCTCGATAAGGAAACTAACACCGCTGTACTTGGCGTATCTCCCACCACCTTCTACGACCTGCTGGCAACCAACATTCTGTACACGGCACCGAGCGAAGCACTCGACGGCATCATTACTGAGCATATTCGTGACCGCGCCGAGGCGTTCCGGGACTCCCATGTTCCTGCTGGTGCTGAAATCCTTGAGGATAAGCGCTTTGCAAATGCGTTGGCTGTAAGCCTTATCGTTGAGGATATTGATGGGCGGCTTCTGCTGACTGAACGTGCGGCTGACCTGGCAATCGGTGCAGGTCTCTATGGCGTATCTGCCACCCGAGGAGTCACCGTTGAGGATATTGACAGCGCCCACCCTATCCTCGCCGCCATTACCAGCGGCTCCAGTGTTCCGTTCAATAAGGATAATTTCACTGTGCAGGGCATCTACTTCGGCGGTAGCAAGAAACAGCCTGCACTCTTCTGTAAGACCGTTCTGGATTACTCCCTGGTTGGTGAAATCCCTGCCCCCGACGGCAAGAATACCAGCTACCTGCTTGTGAACAAGTCGAACCGGGAAACCCTGGATGAGCTCAAGGTCTCTGAGGCGGCACGTGCCCACCTGAACATGACGATTTAGCAACACGGGTCTCTCAAGATAGGGGAGAGTTCCTATATTAGAGATGGAGGGGAATCATTGCCAGTAGTGATTAGCGAATCGACCGGCAACGATTCCCCTCTTTCGTGCAGGAAGAAAGATTTCTACTAAAACCCACCCCAAGAGTTGCGTAATTGATTTCATGTGTGATACTATATTTATGTCAGCAGGAAATGAGACCTGCAAATAAGAAGTCCACCTTGGGGGATAATCCCCACCATGAAAGGAATAAACCAATGACCACCCTTAACGAAGCGAAGTACGACGAAGTCATCGCCGCCGCAATCAAGGTTCAGCGAGTACGAGCTAAGGCACTTGCCGCCGCTGGCGAGATTGCAGACCTCATCAAGCACCGCAATCAGCGCATGGACTCCGACCTGGTCAAGCTCCAGAAGCGCAACCCCAAGCTGACCACTCTCACCCCCAAGGTGAGCAACCATGAACAGGAAATTACCGACCTGAAGCAGGCTCTGGAATCTCTCGCTTTCCCGCTGGGTCAGTCCCTCAACACCGTTGGTCAGATGTGTGCCAAGGCTCTTGAAGGTGACGAAGATAGTATCCGACGCATCAATAACATCAATATTGGCGGCATTCTCAAGGATAAGGAAACTAGCCTCATCGAGGAAAAGTGCCAGGAGTGGGAGGAAAAGAAGCTCCTGTCCGACATGTAAACGCGTAGAAGTGAGACCCCTGACGTGCACACATGCACATCGGGGGTCTTCGTTCATTCATTGTGGCGGGTCTCTTACGGCAAGTCGCCGCCAGGAAGGTTCTCATGGTGGTAAAATCTTAGTATGGCGAGGTGCCTCATTGTCGCTACAGACAGACAAACGGCAGTGGAAGCTTTGCCATATTTGAAACACCACAACACACTTTTGAAGAAGGTGAAGCTATGGCGGCTTCGAGCAAGAAGAATGAACGGCGCTTCCATATTAACGGGGTAGGTGAGCGGGAGGACTTTTCCGTACGCCTAGAAGCTATCGAGGGGGTCACATCGTGTGAAGTGACCTACCAGGGGTACACCCGCACTGAATGCCTCGTGCAGATGTGTACACCGTCCGGTGATACGAAGTCCTTTACCCTCAAAGTAGGAGCACCGTTCCACGGGCGCTGTTCGGCAACCCTTGCCCGCCTTGAGGGTGCAGATGAGGAAGAGCTGAACTGGGCTCATGCGACGCTGAGTAAGCATCTGAACACCAGCCCACAGTTCAAGCCAGGGCACCTGTCGGGGCGCTACCCGACCGGAACTCAAGGATGCGCACTGTAACCACCCTAACCACTAAAAAGCGTACCAATCCTGGATAAATCCCCTGGGAAAAATCCAAGATTGGTACGCTTTTTACCTTTTTAGTCCACCCGTGCACACCTATCTACTTGAGCAAATTTATTACACGCAATATTTAGAGTGCGGTACTATATATTTATTGCTACCCATTCTATAGTGTTAGATGTCTGTCGCCGCTGTGCACCACGCCAGCGAGCGCGCATAGCCACCTACTCGAAAGGAAAAAACCTTATACCTTCTATTAGCCACCGTATTTTGTTCCCTGCCAGTGATTGTTTGGAGGCGGATGCGAATAATGTTGCTGGTGTTCGTCGTCGTTTGCTGGAGCGGAATGTGGGTGTTGGTGATTTGCTTGTTGTGACTAATACGTTTCGTTCTGATAGTTATGTGGACCATGAGGGTAATCCTATGGATGCCTTTGTGTTTGGGCGTAAGTTTTTTATCAATCAGGATACGTTGTTTACGGTTGAGGGGGTTGAGGATGGTGGTGACCGGCTTGTTTTGAGTGTGGTGGAGTATCCGGTGGGTGTGGGGCATCGGATTGTTTTGGAGGATGTGGTGGGGTATGCGTGTGCGCGTGTGAGTGTTGTTGGTGTGGATGGTGGGTATTATTTTTCGTCGGTTGGGGCTTTGGTGGATGGGAGGTTTTTGGTGCATGTTTCCCGCTCGGAGTCTGAGTTGGTTGGGCGGGTGTGTGGTGTGTGGGATGTGCAGGAGGAGCTTGTGCAGGTGGTGAATCGGTGTTTGCCGGTGGTGAGGGGTGGGTTGTTGCCGCCGCATCAGGATTTGGGGGTGAGTGTTGTGTGTGGTCTTGAGCGGGTGGTGGGTCGTGATGTGGGGTTGGTTGGTCGTCTTGAGGTGCCGGTTGTTGAGGGGTATGATGCGGTGCTTGGTCGTATGGGTTTTGTGTTGGATAAGTATCGTCGGTATGTGGGGGTGGTTGAGAGAGACGCTGATGGTAATTTTGGTTCGCCGCCGGTGTGTAGTGGGTCTGTCTGTAGCTTGACTCTTGCTGATGGGACGGTGTTGGGTGAGGGGTGTTTTGTGGGTACTCGGTTTGATTACTATAAGCGTGCTAGTAGGTGGCTTCCTGCTACTGACCCCAGGCATGTTTTTGTGTCGCAGGTTGTGAGTGTTGATTCGGTGGGGCGGTCTGCGGTGTTGGCTCTTGATACGGGGGATGAGGCGGTTTTGACTCTGGGCGAGGATGGTGAGGTTAGTGTCTGGTATGACGAGCGTGAGTACCGGCTCCTGAGTCCTCTTACTGTGGCTCGTGGGGTGACGTTTGCTGAGGCGAATGAGTATGTTGTCAGTAAGTATCAGGTGGAGTCTCGTAGGGAACACCTTGCTAAGCTGGATGGTGACCGGTTTGTTCGGGAGCTGACGAGTATTGGTCACCCTGTCCCGCCGGAGCTTACCGAGTACCTGCACCAGTTACGGACTGTCGGGGATGGTGTTGAGACTGCGTATAAGAAGGCGCGGGCGGCTGTCCTGAAGCAGAAGAGAGCTAAGGTGAAGGAAGTGGCGTCGGTTGAGGTTCCTCAGTGGCGCAAGATGTGGGGTGAGTATCAGGCTCTGCATGCCGACCTCCACGAAGCTCTAAGCCAGCAATAGCCCATGTCCCGCAGATGCGCACACGAAAAAGGGTAGTGGGTAAAAAAAGGGGGGTGGGGTGTAGGTGGTATCGAGACGCCGCCTATACTCTGCCCCCTAGCCCTCACCCAACCCCCACAGCCCATACACCAACCCACCCCAATTTACACGCACAACCGTTAGTGTGGTATTATATTCTCAATAGTTACGCGGTGCACCCGCACCCGCACCCAAACCACCACCTACACAAGAAGGAAAAACTCATGTACCCCATGAACCATGCACTCAACCCCTCAACCCTCAAACAGCACCTCCACAACCAACTCCCCGGCGCAGGCGTAGAAATCACCAAGCGACACAAAGGCAACATCGAAGCCACCTGCACCATCGACGGCGACATCTACCGAATCACCCTCACTAAAGTCCCCGGCGGCTACACCACCCGCGTCGAAACCCCAACCGTGTGGGCTGAAAACGAGTTCGACTACGAATCCGAGAACAAGACCCACAGCCGCAACTGGGACAAGATTAACGCCGCCCTCAAACAACTACTCACGAAGTAACATAGAAAAGAACAACGCCCTACAGCAAGCGAGCGCTCGCCTGCTATGGGGCGTTTCAGGAAGGAACCCCACCAATGGACTTTTACACACTCGCCCTCGGAACCATCACGATTTGGATTATACTAACCCTCATCGACCGTTGGGTACGGCACCGCGTGCACAAGAAACCGGACGGGCACCTCGCCAAATTCTGCACCAAATTCTTCCACACCGAGGAAGAAAACACCCCCACTACCGAGCAGTGGGTCACCAGCGGCAAAGCGTACACGTTCGCGTTCGAGGGTATCGTATCTGGTATTTCAGCGTTCCACCTTGCCGGGTACCGTACCGACAAGTTCTTCCACGCACTCCTGCATGCGCTCGCTGGTGAGAGTGAGACCGTAGAGGGTGCCACAGGCGAACAGGTGCAGTTGTGGCGTGCGGCAACGATTCTCGCCGATTCGGATTTCAACCTCCCCATTCCCATTCAGGAACTCGCAAAGCGTGCAGAATCATGCCCCGCAGAATTGGCGGCATACAAGGCGGCGGCGAAGAAATGCTACGAGTCGCTGATGGTCTGGAACACCTTCGGCGAAGGCGAGCTAGAAGCCCTACAGGAGACACGCCGTGATTTGGTGAACGCTATCACCTACACGTACCTGCCGAAGGTAGACGAAATCTCAGTCGAGCAAGCTACCACCACCAACTAACCACACCGCCGCGAAGAAAGGAAAAGGTGACACCCCATGACTAAGCATGCCACCATCTCATTCCGCACCTACAAGAACCACCACCTCACCGAACGCATGCTCCACAACAAAATGCGAGCAGGTGACCTCGGCGACCTATCACTCACCCTGGAGGCAATATGCGGTAGCTATCACCATAAGGAAGCGGGTGTCCTTGTATCACCCACTGGAGTTAGGGTGGGGGTTCTGCGGCGAGTCGGTGAAATACCGGCAGGCGTAGAAAAAGGTGTACCCCTACCTGTTGAGCTGATTGACTACAACATGAAAGATGGCACCTGGTTGTTTACGGTGAGTGTTTAGGCGCTCGCTTCCTGTGTGGGTAGGGGTGGAATTTGGTAATCTTGAGACGTACCAAGTGACGTATCGGCTCAAGGGAGCCGGGTTCCACCCTTTTCTTTTTGGGGGGTGACATGCCCACAACACCAAGAGTTGCACACGCTCTTAAAAGTGTGGTACCATATTTATATGAGGTTGAGAGAAACGCTCCAACCCACCACCTACCACCCATTGAAAGGGAAAACCGCCATGATTCGTGCACGCTACATCGAGAACGAAGACCAGTTCATCACCGCATACAAGAACATTAACCCTAGCCACCACCCCGCCGTCACCCTGCACCTGAACAACAACAACATCGTCCTGACCGGTGTCATCAACGAAGACGGCGACACCATCCACCACATGAAGCGTATGGGTCTTCCTGCGAACCGTGAACAGCAGGTGCAGGAACTGAACCAGCTCGCCGAAACCCTCAACCAGGAAGCAGGCGCACAGTTCACCCTCAACACCTCCGCTGACACCGGACACATCCTCACCGGCGGCTACGTAGACGCAAACTACCACCCCGGCGCAGGCAACCCCAACGCCGAATACATCACCGTGTGGATGTTCCCCGAACACTATGCGCACTACTTCGAAGCTGAGCAGAACCTCAACATCGCAATCACCGACGGTGAAATCACCGTAGACATCACCACTAAGGGCGACGAAGACGGATACTGGGGCATCATCCCCACCCACACCTTCACCCACAACGGACACCGATACTACGTCGAACCGCACAACCCCAACACCTTCAAGGAAGGAACCTACACCCTCCGAGCAGAAAACATCGCCAACACCACCAATACCCTAAACCTCGAAGCAGGACGCATGAACATTATCGCAACCCCCGCAGAATAACAAACCAAACCCCAAAGCCCGGCACCCCAACACAGGGGCGCCGGGCACACCCACACCCACCAAGGAAAAAATTCGAATGACTATCACCCCCACCGAACACCACCACCTCCACAACACCGCACACGACATCACCACCGAAAACCACCACACCATCACCCAAAACCCCCACCAAACCATCCACGCTATCCAGCGCATCATCACCGACCGCATCACCCAAGAACGAAACCGCGTCCACCACATCATCACCACCGCCACCCAAAAAATCCTCAACACACCAACCACCGACAAACCAGCAGAGCCCCAACACACCCCCAACCCCCAACCTCACCACACCCGGCACCAAACACCAGCCCCCACAAACCATCCACGACGGAACCTACATCACCCTAACCACCAACCCCAAAACCCCACCCACCCTCTACAAAACCACCGGAACCACCACAACCCACACACACCTACTCAACACCACCAACGAATACTACGGAACCCTCACCATCACAACCCACCCCAAAAAAGGAACCCACACACTCCACCTCACCAACATCACAGGCACGCACACCTACCATAAACACCCCACCATCACACCCACCGGAACCACCAACTACAACGAAGCGCGAGCGCTCACACCCATCCTCGCAGTCATCGCCGCCGTCACCGTGGCACTCAATGACCACCTGCGGGCTGTCCGTAAGGAAAGGAAGAAGACCGACACCCCCGCATGCAGAGACGCACTCAAAGCCTACATGAGGACTCTCAATGCTTGCTTGACCACCGGCGACCTTGATACCCTGCAAGAAGGCGCCCGTGAAGCGCTAGAGCTTCTACCCTCTGATGCGCACATCCGCGAACTCGCCCAAGCGCTAGGCGACATACTCCGAGCACGCTACATGAGCTCAAACAATTCTTCACAACAGGAGGCATAATGCACACCCCCACCTACGGCACAGGCTCCATTGACTACACCGTCGGTTCACCTTTGGAGCTGGTGACCCTCTACGAGCACCTTTACGAAACCGGTCAGCTCCCCGCCCGGCTCGACAGCAAACACTACAGCGCACCCTCACGCCTCGCATGGTACAGGTACCACCCGGACATCAAGAACCATCCGCAGAAAGTTGAGTACCGGCTGACCCTCAGCATCTACCCCACCAACCAGCCCGCAACACACATTTCTGAAACCACCGAAGGGGCTTGCACACCGTCGCCGGAGGCACTGCACCGCATGATTCGGGTTGTCGCCAGCTTGCTCAATGAAACCGGGTGGGGGCACTACATAGAACTTACTGACCCTGCCGTACGCGAAGAACTCTACCCCATCCACAGGGCAGGAGCCGAAGCAAAATACATCTACGCCGACGCACGCACCCACCCCGAAAACCCCCAAGCCCTTGCACCCCACACCATGTAGGGGCTCCAACCCACCAACACTAGCCACATGCTACAATGAAAACCAGCGCTCGCCTCCGGCAGGGGGAGAGCCTAATAAACGGATACCCCGCCCGGCTGGGTGGGGTATCAAGACTGGAACGCCCCGCGATGGGTGCGCGGTCACCGTAGGCGGGCACCGCCTACTCACCCCATAAGGGAAAGTGAATGAATTTCAGGCAACCAGCCGGTATCATTGCTGGTCAGGAAGTCTTTTCCCGCACACGTGGGGTTGAGCCCTGTAGCGCCCGCTGTCTTTGGTGTGTTGGTCGCTACCGGCGTGTTCATCTAAGCGGTACAATGTCTATGACACCTCTACAGAAAATTGAAAGGAAACATTCACTGTGACTCATGAAGTTAAGGCTGTCGCCAACCCTGACCCGGAACTGGGTGCCTCTTTCCTTGCCGCCGTCACCCCCATCGAGGGCGCACATAAGGAAGACTTGCTTCGCATGGCGGCATCCGCCCATTCATTCGCACCGTACGGTGAAGAGAAGGGCGTGCTCTGCTTCTACACGCACGACGACACCATGCTCTGCTACCCGCACATCAACCCCGACACCGGCAAAGCCACCCGCTACACCCCCATCACCGTAAAAATTCCTGGTCACGCACGCAAAGCCCAGTACATGTGCGACTGGCTCAAACGCACCAACCAGCGAGCACCAATCAAACTTGAGGGCACTGAACTGCTCCACGAAAAAGGACGCATCCGCCTAACCTACTTCGGCACCGAAGGCATGCTGAACGACTTCCCCACCTACAGCCGCTTCTAGCTGTAGTTGAGCATACGTAACCCCCTGTACGCCACTTATCCTGCTGGCTCACAGGGGGTTTACACTATATGTAGGTACTAGAACAAAAAAGAAAGACGACACCAATGGTACAGTTCAACCTCAACCAGCCGGGTCTTTTCGAAGCACCCGTCCGCAACCTCCCCGACGGCAAAACAGACACAGTGTTGCGATTCAAAGGCGTAAAAAGTCTGCACGAGCTCCGGGCGGCACTCCACACAAACTACACACGGAAGGGGCTGAAGCTCTTCCTGTACGCGGAGCCTACAACCACTGAGCACATGGTAGGCATAGCACCGGAGGTGTACTTTGACGTGCGGGTAGCGGTACCCTGCCTCACCGGCGCCCACAAGTCCACTGTCCGATACCTACCACTCGACGAAGTCGTCCCTCCGAGCGTTGTCGAGCATGTCACGGTTGAGGATTTGACGGCGGCAGAAAAGGACACACTTCTACTAGTCGAAGCACCCGCTCATGTTGGGGGGTATGCTACTGCACGCAAACGCCTACTCAAATCCCTCGGACTGTCCCAAATGCAGATACTGGAGGTACCCAACCCTGCCGGGCTGACGTTTGACAGCTTGAAGGTTCCACTCACCACCTACCTCAAGAATTGCACGAACAATAAATAGTGTGATACCATAATGTTGTGAGGGGTTGAAAAGCCCCACCAGCAGACCACCCACCAAGAAGGGAAAACCAATGACCACCATCACCAACAAACTGCGCACCCAAGCCGCACAAACCCACACCAAACTCATCACCGCCACCAACAACTAGCCCTAGAAGGAACCCCGCACGTGACTACCAACCCCCTCACTCCCGCTGAGCAGAAAATCCTCCTCATTGAAAGCAAGAAATTCCGGCACCAGGGCAATAAAGAACGCCGCATTTACGAAGCAGGCTTCACGCCCATCGCCTACTATCAAAAACTCAACGCCATGCTCGATGACGAAAGAATCTACAACGCCGCACCCGAACTCATCACCGCGCTACGCAACAAGCGCGCAGAACAATAACCCAAACGCCCCGGCTGGAACAACTCAAAGAAAACCAGCCGGGGCACACCCACACCAACCGCTCGAAAGGAAACCCCCACCCATGACTACCAACCTCAACACCACCAAGACCGACCCCATCCCCACCATCAACATCTACACCCCCACCGGCGAACACATCGCAAACCACATCACCTACGCACTCAACAAGCACGCCAATAATTAGCCTAGAAAACCCAAGCCCCTGCACACCACACCATGCAGGGGCTCCAAACCACCAGTACCAACCATATGCTATACTGAAGACAAGAGCTCGCCTCCGGCAGGGGGAGAGCTTGATAAACGGATGAACCATTCTTAGCGGCGGTCATCAAGGCTGGAGTACCCACCGGGTGCGCGGTCACCGTAGGCGGGCACCGCCTACCCACCCCATAAGGGAAAGTGAATAAGTTTCAGGCAACCAGCGGGTATCATTGCTGGTCAGGAACAGCTTTCCCCGCACACGTGGGGTTGAGCCCAGCACCATCAAGGCACTCATCAACAACTAACCGTTTTCCCCGCACACGTGGGGTTGAGTCCTTCACACCCAATAGCCTCTATGGAAATCCTCTTCCCCATCTTCTTCTTCGCAATCATCCACCTCTACCACAAGGCATGACCGACGCAAAGTAGCAGTGTGCTACTATTTGCCCACAGTCAAAAAAGGAACGACTATGGCAACCACCATTTACAACCCTCCGGCGACCCGCCCCAGTATCCACACCATCAAATCTGCACTCGAAGGAAACCCGACCCATCTGGTCGCATTTAGCAAGAACGTAACCCTCAGCAACCCTGCTGTGAAGGTGTACAGCATCCTTGCCCACAACTCCCGTTTCATCGTGCTCTCTGACGAGACGGCACCTGCAACCCATCGACTGATGTGGGAGCCCACGCGCAACGGTATCAAGCCGCTGATTCATGCTCTAGATGGTGCTGGTCATGGGTTCGAGGTTGGCGCATTGCTCCTCACCAATAACCCGCAGAGCTACAATCAGCTCAGCGACCTCATGAGTGAGATTCATACGTCCCTGGCGGCACAGCCTATCGACGTTGAATCCCTCAACACTACCCTCAATACCCCTATCCACGAAACCAGCGTTGGAGGCATTATCGACAGCCTGACAAGCATCGTTCATGGTTTCTGGAAGACCACTGAGCGCACCCTCAGCAAGGGGCACGCCGCCGCACACGACACATACCAGCGCATCCTCAAAGCACGCATCAATAAGACGCTGAACCTCAACAGCATCACTGCGCCGAATGAAGAGTACTCTGCCGCAACCGTCGGGAATATCCACATGGTGTGTGGGGACACGCTTCATCTGACTGGGCTGGGTATGCCCTCTGATGCCTTGTATATGGTTTGCAAATTTCAGGAAGACCCTCACACTGGAGCGGTCTCAGCAGTCGTATTCAAGGGCACCCCGAGCAACACTATCGTCGGAACCGTCACGTACATTGACCATGCTGAATCCTACGTCTACCGTGACAAGCTGAACGGTAACGTGAACCTCCTGTACTCAGTCAAGGTCATCCCTACAGCCACCAACGAGGATGCACAGCACCTGCTGGGTGGCGCGTACAGCTTCTACAAGGGCGCACGGGAACTTACCGAAAAGCTCCTCGAAAGCTACAATTCTGACCAGTGCATCCCCGCTGATGCGAAAGCACCACTCAGTAACCTCATTCAGTGCCCCCTGGATGAGTACGTGCACCATTATGAGTGCGACGACTACGTCGAATACATGATTGACCAGCACTACACCCCGTCCTCCATCTTCTATGGATACAGCACCTACACCCTCAACAAACACAAGGTCGCCACGCTACTGTCCACCGCACGCAAACTATCCACCTACTAGGCAAAAAGGAACCGCAACTCTTGCACTTTTCCCGAACTACTTTCCAGGAGCAGTGGGTTACCGACACGCTTCTCAATGGGGCACCTAAAAATGTTCGATGGCGCATCCACCCCACACCTGGGAGAAACCCTACCCTGACCGCAACCAACACAAATCAGCTGGGTAGAACTGAGTCCCGAGAGCTTCACGTTCAGCCGTCCCCTGCGGGTGCCCTCGGCCGCCATACCGACATCTTGAAGACCATCATCAACAGCGTCCCTGACGACGCGTCCGCCGGGTGGGTACCCACAGCTAAAGGCAATGTAGGCTCCAACACACAGACCCTTATCCGCACCACCACCCCGCCCACATACGCCGTCACCCTGCGCATCTGGAATCAAGACCCCGCAGGGATTAACACCGGTGGACTAAGAGCATTCTCCAACTGGATTCTAACCACCCAAGCAACCCACGCCACCATCCGACCTGCCACACCAGGAGTACTCCCAACCCTAACCCTCACCAGTCTCCAGACAGGAAATATCGCAGACAGCCCCTACCAGTGGGTATCCCACACAGTTAAGGTTGATGCGAACCTCCAACAAAAATTGAACACCCTAGAATCTGTCGAGTTGGATTACACCACAGCCACCTATATGTATACTCCCGACCGGGAAAACATTAAATACGTGGACTACATCATCCCCGTAGGCAAACTATAACCCACACAGTGTCACCCAGAAACCCTGCTGGGGGTGACACCACTTCACCCTCCTAGCCCACCAGGTGCGCATCCTTCCCGCTGAACTCCCCAAAGCACGCAAGTATCTGAAGCTCAACAAAGAACAATACATAGCCATTAGCACCCTCCACCATGCCCATCGTCGCCTCCAGCTTCACCAGCATCTGCTTCGCCTACTCCTTCCTCAAGACAAGGAAACCTGCTATAATCAACTCAGGAAAAATTATGCTTGCAACGGCATCGCAAGCTACAACGTCACCAGCAGAACGCACAGCGACGCGGGACGTTGGCAGGGACCACCCTGATTCACAGCCCCCTTACATCTTAGATGGAAGGGGCTTAGCTGTACCTGAATCTACGAAAGGAAACTCAAGATGCAGGAAGAAACTAGCTACCTCCACCCCGGAGACCTGCTCCTCATCAATCTCCCCACCCCATTCAGCGTCTACGCGCAAACCTACCAAGTAGCTGAAAGTAACACCACCAACTTCACCCTCCAAAAAACTACACATAACAGCCCCCGCCCCTTCGTTTCTGAAAATATTCCTGACATCATCACCGGAACCCACCAGCCTGGCGGCAAGGAATACCTGCATGTTCCTGGTGCGACCATCATTGCATACCTCAACGACCCCTGTGATACGGATACCGTGCACCTGGAGCACAATAACCCATACATCAAGGATTCTTTCGGTTACCACACCTACCGACCCAATCAACCTGTTCTCATCATCCCCCGAGGCAAAGAAGTCCCGAAACTCGATACCGTCAAAAACGCCTGGGAAGAAGGCGTCACCCTCCACAATTCGCGTGACATCTACCTCGACCATAACCTCTACCTTTCCTACATGGAAGAACCTGATAACGGCGCGTACGGGAGGTTCATCTACGGGCTAGACCATACTGCCAACATCATTCCCCTCAGCAACGAAACGTATCAGGCAATTAAGTACATTCTGGAATCAGGGTCAATCACCGAGATGACCGCTAATGTGGAAGAGCTTATCGACCTATCCTTCAATCTTGGCGCAGAGGGAACGGATGGGCACCTATCCGTTAAGGCGTTCAATAACCAGCTCGACAAGATTGATACAACGCTTCAGGCCCTTATTTCTTCCATTCAGCGCCTCCAGGACGACGTACAAGCGTGCCGCAACATGCTAAACTGAAATACTCGTAAGGAGAACCACAATGATTTTAAGCCCTTACCGCCACCCTGAAGACATTAGCACCGGCGAAACCGTCCTAGTCGTAAACCAGGGACATAACACCAACCGCCTCTACTGCACCGTTATTGAAATTACCTCCAACGACAATGGTTCTTACGGAGGAGCCGTTATCTACCCTGGCTCTTGGGCTGGTGAGCCTGTCTTCATCAACAGTAACTCTAACCAGTCTGAATGGTCGCTAAACTATTCCGCCTCCCGTCACATCCATAAGAACCCGCGTGAAGATTTCCGTGATGACGTTTGCCAGGTGTACCCCTTGGGCTCTCCTATTCGCGAACGAGAGGAGCCGAACCAGATTGAAATTGCCCCTGGTAGCCCTGTGTGGCTTGCTGTAGAGGGCAGTGGATGCCGTAGCGTGAACGTCAAGTCCGCCTTCAAAGACCTGTTCTTCCTCGAAGGAATGGATAATTACCTCTTCATTCACGGTGAGCTGGAGGATACCTTGGACGAAGATTTTGGACTGCTCGCCAAGTGGAATGAGCGATATTTCCCGAATGGTATCGTTCCCATCTCTAAACGACTTGGAGAAGTCCTACAGCAGACCCCTTGGTCTACTATTTCCGAGGCTATCAAGGCTCTGCGGGATACCGGCGATGTATCCACTGAAGATGAAGAGCTGGAAGAGCTGTTTGAGGAACTTGACGACATGTTTGGTCTTGGTCAGCCCACTTTCCTCCAGGACCTTATCGACCTGGACGCATTTGATGGTGAGCCCCTGACTGACACCGAGCTGGCTGACTTCTATAGTCAGAACATTCGCTACGTAGCGGATACTGGGAACGCAGAAATTGATGTCGCTGTGTGGTCTTTCGCTGATACCCTGGATAACTTCGTCTCCTCGACTAAGTAAGCGTCCAAAGGCACCCTTCCGCAATGTTTCAAGCATTGCGGAAGGGTGCCTTTGCCGTAGAACAAGGCGGATTGCATGCTTAGCAGGTGGTGTGTTACACTTGTGGTGTTGGCAGGAGTTGAGCCGGGTTTCCGGCTCCCAGCCAGCAAATATAACTTCAGAGAGAAAAGGATGAAATCATGAGCGAAGTTACCGCAGAGACCCTTGAATTCGATGCAGTCATCGAGGGCAAGAATCTCACCCCTGAGCAGTTCAAGCGCTTCATCGAGGATGAAGAATCTGTTGATGTGACCGGTATCCGTGTCACCAGCAAGGTCATCAAGCACAACCCCGGTAAGGAAATTGACCGCCTGGCAATTTTTACGCTTGCCACTGAGGGTGTGGAGCCTATCGAGGTTGAGGTTGGTGCCTTGGCTGAGTTCGAGTATGAAGCCATGAAGCTGATTGCTGAACGAGCGAAGAACGGTTTCGAAATGTACAACGACAACCGTGAAGGCGATAACCTGCACATCAAGCTTGAGCTGGTTGGTGACAGCGTCCCTGTGATTGAGATGTAACACCGCATTCCATTAGAAGCCCTTGCCAGATTCCCTCTCGGGAGCCGGTAGGGGCTTCTTTTTTACCGCAAGGTTTTGCGCTTTGCGCAACTCAATATAAGTGTGATACTATATTTATGGCTGGTGAAAATGAACCAGTGAAATTACAACTCCTGAAAGGAAATACAATGACCACCATCAACGAGCGAAACCTCGAATACTTCGACCTCATGCACAAGCGAGAGTACCGCAACGCAAACGTGCGCCTCGTATGCCAGAACGACCTGGGTAACGTCTGGACCATCTACGGTACCGTCCTCTCCGCAAGTGACCAGTGGGTCACCGTCAAGAAGAAGGACGGACAGACCTACTACTTCGCCGCACCCAAGAACGCAAACCCTTTCGTTGCCGCCGCACAGGAAATCCACGGCGCAAACCACTACCTAAACATCATGGGCGGTGTCGCCGGTAAGTACAACCCCTTCAACGTCAAGTACGTCCAGCTCGACACCAGCAACCCCATGCGTGAGCTCACCCGTGTAGCTGACATTGAGGAATACCTGAACGTCATCGCACTCATCCGAGTCGAGATGGAAGCCCCTAAGAAGTACCCCCAGTGCAAGCTCAAGCTCTGCTTCGGTGACCTCGATACCAGCCGCATCGACGGCGAATACAGCCCCCTGGATGCCTACGCACCCGAGGTTGAAGACCGAGTAACCGAAATCTTCGATGCCTTCGACCGTGCACCCAGCCTTGCTGAGGAAGTAGTAGCCGCCCACAACAATATCCACCAGCTCAAGCAGGCGCACGGCGCAGAGCTCAAGAGCCTCCGTCTACCCCCCGTCGCACTCCTCGGTGACTTCCGCCGGTACGCTGGACGAAACAGTTACTACCTCAACCAGGCGGTGCACCTCAAGGGAGCAGTCACCGACAAGAACACCATCGGATTCATCAAGGAAGTAACCAACGAATTCCTCACCGTCGGTGTTGAAAAGAACGGCAAGATGCTCGCTCTCTACAACTTCATCACGAACACCAACAACGGCTTCGTGACCCCCACCCTCGCTGAAGGTGTACCCAGCATGGAGCAGATGCGACTCATCCGAGTTCTCCCTGTACCCTACGTACCGGGTGAAAGCGGAGAAGAAGCAAATGCAATCGCCGCAGAACTGGGTGAAGCAATCCAGCACTCCCACGAGCACGTTGCAGAGATGCGAAACATCATCAAGAACATCGACTTCAACCAGGTCGTTCGAGAAATCAGTGGTGGCGACAAGGAAAAGTTCAAGGAGACCATTACTTTCCTGAACTCCTTCCGAGTTCATGTAGACGACGCTATCAAGAACGAACCGAAGACTCTCGACGCTGAAAAGCTCGACCAGATTCTCGACCGTGCACGCCACGCCCTCGCAGACCTGCCCGACGACATCTACACTCTCGCAGGAGAACTCAAGCCCACGCACCACGATGAGAGCATCCGCCGCCGAAAGATGCGCTACCTCAACGCATAACCGCCACACCGACAGAGGCCGCCACCCAGCAGGCGCATCCCTGCTGAGTGGCGGCTTCAAAGTCACAATCAGGAAAGGAGACCAGCTTGGAGACATCCACCCGCAAATCAATCCCCCTCACCATCTGCCCCACCGCAGAACAATCCCGCATCCTTGCCGAGCACGTGGAGATGTACCACTTCGCACGCAATAAATTCCTGACCATCATCCAAAGACACAAAACCTTCGACCCGCACGAAATCCTACAAATTGCTGAGCTTGACACTTACTCCCAGACCCCAGCGATTCAGCACCTACTGAAAAACGCCCTCGACGAGTCAAACTCAACCTCATCAAACCTGGACGGTGAATACCCTACTCAAGAATACGTTGCACGATTTACTTACAATCACGACTACAGCATCGACTCCGCAGGAAACGTAGCCCTAACCACGCTCCACGGGAAAATCACTATCCCGACGAAATGGGAGGGTACCCCCACCCACTACCGGTACCTAACCCACCACAACATTCGGCTGAAGCCGCAAGGTAAAGGGTGGAAGATTTACTTCACTATCGACACGGTCACCCGCTCACAAGCCACCTGGGACACTGTAGGTATCGACCTGGGTAGAAGGTTCCTTGCTGTCACGTATGATGGGGATAAGACCTTTTTCTACAAAGGTAATCATGAAATCTCATCCCGCAGGATACGTTACAGCCAGACACAGGATAGCCTGCTCAAAAAGAAGAGTCGAGCCGCGCGAAGGAAAATGCAGTCCATTAAACGCAAACACTGGGCGATGATGGAAAAGTACATCCAGAACGTAGTCCAGCAGATTGTAAGCAGGCAAGAAAAGCCCACCGTGTTCTTCGTAGAAGACCTCCACCCGTCTGAAGAGGCTCAGCAGAACGCTCAGAGGCGCAGTCCTTACCACGGTAATTCCGTAGAGTACATTTTCCCCTATTTCTTGAAAATGTTGCACAGTGAGGCAGAACGGTACGGGCATCATGTCCGCATTGTCCATATTGAAAACACTAGTAGGGAATGCCCCAAATGTGGTATCATTTCTAAAGGTAATCGAAAAAACGCATCGCACAAATTGCAATGTGTCGAATGCGGATACCAGACAAATGACGACCGAGCCGCCGCTATGAACATCCGCAATGCAGGAATCATTGGCTACGACAAGGGCGCATTTGAAAGCCGCGTGTAGGCAAGCCCTCGCACGATGGTCGGGGTGCCAACAGTCACCCCACAGGCAAACTGACCCACGCTGTTCTCATTGCCGTGAGAACAGCATAAGATGCATCTGTGGGATATAAGGAATAGCACCTTACATGTATGTCTACGATATTCCGCCCGATGCTACGGGACTGGGATGAACACCCCGGTAGCTAATTGCAGTTAGCTACCGGGGTGAACTGCATCCTAGACATATAGCCGCAGTACGCCGAAAATCTCATTCATGCCACACTTTTTACGGTATCAATGAAGGCTATATAGCCTACATTTGTAGGTCATATAGTCCTTTTTGATAGCCGCCTGAGTGGTCTCCGTGGCACCGTATGCGCCACAGTCCGCTAGTACCGTGGTCGGATTGACCCTAGCGGGGCTAGAAGGAAGAATCACCTCCCTAGAAATTCGGGGGTGGTTCTTCCTTTTTGGTGTGGAAGCGTGCTTTGTTCTGTCCCTGCCGGGGTACTTCAAAGAACCCCTAGCAGTAGGGGTTTTGAGTGGTGCTTGGGGTTGGAGTTCCCAGTTTTTCGCACGTGTCTTCCTGGCTTTCTCCACCTTGGGTGCGGCGCGTGAGGCGATATTCGCGGCGGCGTTCACGTCCCTATCCATTGCGCCATGTTTGGGGCAGACCGAGACCTTATGAGTAGGATGCGTGACCTTAGAACCGCAGACATGGCAGACCTGGGACGTGTTAGCCGAGCTCACGGATACGACCCAGCCGCCATTCTGCGTCACGTAGTGGGTGAGCCACTGAGTGAACGCGCCACGATTCCACCTGCCGTTGCTCATAGTGTTAGCAATCCAGCTAAGGTCTTCAACAGCCACAACCGCGTTATCGTAAACATGTGACAGGTAGGCGATTTCCTGAGCGGCAAGAATCGCCAACTCACGTTTCTTACGGGAAGCCGCCTCGCGGTGGAGCTGTGCCTCATCAAGCGCGGACATGCGTGCTTGGCGCTGGTACAGCAGTCGGTCTGATTTCTTTTTGAGAGCACGCAACTGTTTCTCAGACGCACGAACAGAATTCCAGAGGGAGTGAACACGCTGGGAGAGCGTCGTCTCATGAACTATGCGACCTGTTTCCGTGTTACGGACAACCACGGTTGCGTAGTTGTTGATACCCACATCCACACCAATGACATAATCGCCCGAGAACTGAACAATAGGGTTATCGGTCATGACCGTGAAAATAAAAACAGGTGCTCCGTTCTCAACCTTCACCAGCGGTAAGGTGACTTTTCCCTCGGGAAAACGAGCCGTATCGAAGCTGAAAATCAGTCGGTGCCACTTGCCTTGAATCACCAATTTGAGGACGATTTTTCCATCAGTAAATGGGTTGTTTTCAATCGTCGCGTACTGCTTGTTTACAGCACCCAAGTTGATAAAATCACCATCGCCATACGTGGGCGCTGAGGCGTTCATGGTGCGCTTCCAGCCCTGCGAAACGTATTTAGCGGAGGTGCCGTTTACGGCATTAATGCGTTCCTGCCACGACCTATAACTAGTAACCACATTGTGCTGAATCAGCGCTTCTTTACGCGACCTACCCGACTTGCCAGTTATCAGAAACTCAGGCATAGTCACACCAGCACGACGACCAGCAGTAGCAGGCTGAACAGCCCCGACCCGCGCCAATCGCTCACCAAGCGTCACATCATTACGAACAACGTAAGTGGCATACGCCGAAATGTCTCGCACCTCAGAGGCAAGCTGGTACAGAATGTGGGCGCTATCTAATAGCTCACCGTTTAGGTCTAGAATCTGAGAAGGGCGCACAGTGAAAGCTCTGTACGTCTGATTTTTCGCCAATGCGCCCTCCTACCCAGCATCCTTGAGCTACAGCTAATGTACCTAATATTGCCAATATTAAATCATGAGCGCAATACCAACAAAACCGGCAACAGCCGTCTACGCTAGATGCAACAAAATAATTCCGCTATACTGGCTGTAACGGGTGGTGCAGACCTTCTGCAATGCCTATGCACGACAACTTGAACACTCACAAATAGAGAGAGAGGATAAACCTTGTCAGCCACTTTCATGAAGAACCTCAAGAAGAAGACGGTTGGTGTAGCATGCATCACCGCACTGACCTTGAGCACCGGTGCCGCAGGCGTTGTAGCGCTTAACGCCGCTCACGCTGTTGAAGCCTCCGCGTCTGCAACGACTAACCAGGCACGCACGAACACCGACAAGACGGTGCAGGTATCTGACTTCACCGCTAAGGCGCCTTCCCAGACTATCGACAACTACGTCCACTGGATTTACAATGATTCCAATTTGCCGACGTACAACACTGCATCCAGCACCACGTACACCGTGAATGTGGCTGACCTTGCAGGTGTCGGTATCAAGCCTGAGACCCTGCTCATTGGTGCCGGGGCGACTAGGTCCAGTGCAGATTCTCTAGACCAGCCCGTTTACGCTGGCGATGACGCATCGAAGCCGAACGCTACTACCCTCACCCTGGGTGAAGGCAGTGTTTCCACCACTATTCGTGTAAATTCCAATGGAACCATCACTATCCCGCGTAATGATGACGCTCTTCAGCGCATCACCTTCCTCTATTCCGCTGAGCGTGCAGACGGAAATGGTACGGTAACTCAGCGTATTACGTTCAACCCCACTCTGCCGACTCGTCAGCAGGGTGCAGTCTCTGCCAACACCACTATTGGTCAGCTGAGTACGACCGCAAAGAACCCTAGCGAAGTTAATGTCAATGATGCAGGTGACGTAACTTTTACCTACACCAACAACTCTCAGGTTCCGGCAACCACTGCGGCAGGGTCTTCCCTGGACGACGGCAAGATTCACTTGTCCATGACCCGTGACGGTAAGCCTGTCACGCTGGAAAAGATTGAGATTAAGCCTGGCGAGACCAAGACTATCTCCGTTCAGAACGTCAAAGCATCTAGCACTGCTGGTGAAGTAACTGGCTCTGATTTCAAAATTATTGAAAAGGTGCCTAGCTGTAGTGAGCCGATTTATGTAGGACCGTCTGACCACCTTGCCGCACGCACTATCGTCATGCCTGCTGACAGCAATATGTTCCCTGGCACTGCAACTGAATTCTTCTCCAATGCAATCTTCGGTAAGGACGTCGTTCGAGCGGCACCCATTACCCCTGCTGGCGCTAAGGTTGAGACTTACGATGCTAAGACTTCCCTCTCCCCGTACCTGAATGGGCAGGGAACCCTGAATGTTCTTTCTTCTCTGTCATTTGGCGATACCTCCGCTACTGCGGCATGTTATATTTCTAGCGAGCATGAGCACACTTATGACTACTCGGTCTACGTGAAGCCTGTGGATGCACCTGAGCCGACTCCTACCCCTGAGCCTGACCCGTCTGAGACTCCCGAGCCGGAACCCACCCCCACGGTCGAACCGACCCCCGAGCCCACTCCTTCCACCCCGGAAGTGACTCCTGAACCGACCCCGAGCGAAACCACCCCTCCGGCACCCAAGCCCTCGGAGCCGGTTGTGACCCCGTCGAGTGACCCGACTCCTTCTGAGTCCACCCCGCCCGCACCGACGGTTGAGCCGTCCCCCACCACCCCTGCTGTCACCCCTGAGCCTTCTGCCCCGGTGACTTCTACTCCTGAGCCGACCCCGAGCGAAACCACCCCTCCGGCACCCAAGCCCTCGGAGCCGGTTGTGA
>ERZ1674044.22-NODE-22-length-30320-cov-44.090203_pt1 | contig 30320 bp, 20 predicted proteins | sample MGYA00581132_ERZ1674044 | MGnify/ENA primary metagenome ERZ1674044 (study PRJEB41354, sample SAMEA4873341) | human saliva metagenome | biome: human-associated habitat [ENVO:00009003]; feature: mouth environment [ENVO:08000002]; material: saliva material...
TCCAACCCGATTCAATACTAAGGCCGTCTGAAATTTTGGTTTCAGACGGCCTTTTGAATTTGACCTATGCTTTAATTGATATTGTTGACGCTTGTTTTTTGGTATGATGTTTCTTTGATTTTATTTCAGTTTCGAGTTTGCTATGTCTGTCTATACCAGTGTTTCCGACGCTCAAATGCGCGATTTCTTGCTGCAATATGATTTGGGAGATTTTGTCTCTTTACAGGGGATTGCTCAAGGGATTACTAACAGCAATTATTTTCTGACTACCTCAACCGGTCGTTTTGTGTTGACCGTTTTTGAGGTTTTAAAATCAGAGGAACTGCCTTTCTTTTTAGAGCTAAACCAACACTTGAGCCAAAATGGCGTTGCCTGCGCCGCTCCGATTGCCCGTAAAGATGGTGGACTGCATTCTATGTTAGCCGGAAAACCTGCTTGTTTGGTGACCTGTTTGAATGGCTCCGATACCGGCTGGCCGACTGAGGCACAATGTTTCCACACTGGTGCGATGTTGGCCAAAATGCATTTAGCCGGCCAAGATTTTCCTTTAAAAATGAAAAATCCCCGTTATGATGGCTGGTGGCATGATGCCTGCACTCAGTTGCTCCCGGTTTTAGATAGCGAAGATGCCAAACTGCTTCAAGCTGAAATTGCTGCTTTAGATGAAAATCTTGGAGAACATTTGCCTTCCGGTATTATCCATGCCGATTTATTTAAAGACAACGTACTGCTTAATGAAGATAAAGTTTCCGGCTTTATCGATTTTTATTATGCGTGTAACGGTAATTTCATGTACGACTTGGCCATTGCAGTTAACGACTGGGCGCGGACAGCCGATAATAAATTAGACCCTGCTCTTTATGATGCTTTTATCCATGGCTATGAAAGCGTGCGTCCTTTATCTAATGAAGAACGTGCATATTTCCCTACTGCACAAAGAGCCGGATGTATCCGTTTCTGGGTATCCCGCCTACTGGATTTCCATTTTCCTCAATCAGGCGAAATGACATTTATTAAAGATCCGAATGCATTTAGAGATCTGTTATTGAGTCTTAAATAATATATAGATAAAAGGCCGTCTGAAATTCAGACGGCCTTTTATCTAATGCCCTCCCCCGTTGGAGCCGTTAAATGGCGGTCTTGCCAGCCAAATAATGGGGATCATGCTGATGAATATGATACTACCTGCCAAGAAGATTTCATTTGAGCCAATAATAAAGCCTTGTTGGGAAATGGTACTATTTATCGCAGCCAGGGCTTGCTCTTTGCTCAGGCCATTGGCCATCATGCCTTGAATAGATTGGTTGCTGATTGAGGACAATGAATTAATATGTTCGGTCAGCTGAGTATGGTGCAGAGCTTCGCGTCGTTCCCACATGGTGCTGACAACGGATACTCCGACACCGCCCATGAACACACGCAAGAAGTTAGACAGGCTACTGGCCGAGGCAATTTGATTGCCTTTCATATGCGACAGCGTGATACTGGTCAAAGGTAGGAAGAACATGGCTACGCCTAAACCCTGCCAAAATTGCGGCCAAACGACGTTGCTCATATCCATACCGGCATAGAAATCGGTTCGCCAATGAAATGTGTAGGCAAACACCAAGAAGCTGGCACTGACAAACAGACGCATATCGACGCGATTACCAAACTTACCGATAATCGGCGACAGAATAATCGGCAAAAAACCCACCGGTGCAGCAGCCAAACCGGCCCAAGTAGCGGTATAGCCGAGATTTGATTGCAACACCAAAGGCAGCAGGGTCAATGTGCCCATATAGACCATAAATCCCAACGATGTGGCAACGATGCCTATCGTAAAGTTTCTATTTTTAAACAATGACAAATCGACAATCGGGTATTTCTCGCCCAGCTCCCAAACAATAAAATAGGTCAGAAACACCAAAGCGGTAACGCCCAAAACGATAATCTCTCCTGAGGCAAACCAATCCAACTCTTTACCCCTATCAAGCATCATTTGCAATGCACCGATACCGACAATCATCAACACCAGCCCGACGTAATCAATCGGCGCCCTAATGATTTCGGTTTCCCTGTGTCTAAGCTGTTTCCAAGCGATGGAAGCGGATAAAACCCCGATTGGGATATTGATAAAGAAAATCCATCCCCAATGCCAGTTGTCCGAAATCCAACCGCCCAAAATCGGCCCCAATACAGGGGCAACGACAACAGTCATCGCCCATAAAGCCAATGCCAATGTTCGTTTTTCAGGCGGATAGGAAGCCATCAGAAGACTTTGGGACAAGGGAATCAAAGGCCCGGCGATAAAGCCTTGCAACACCCGGAAAAAAACCAAGGCTTGAAGATTATGCGCCATACCGCACAGCCATGACGTTACGACAAACCCGATCACAGCGGCGATAAAGATTTTCACCTCGCCAAACCGCTTGGCCAAAAAGCCGGTCAGGGGGACTGAAATGGCATTGGCTACGGCAAATGAGGTAATCACCCAAGTGCCCTGCGTGGTCGCCGCGCCTAAATCTCCTGCGATAACAGGCACGGCAACGTTGGCGATGGTGCTGTCCAAGACCTCCATAAATACGGCCAAGCTGAGCGCCAACGTTGCCAACACCAGCTTAAACCCTTGTAACGGCGGATAATTCATATTTTTAAACTATAAGACAACCGCCAAAGCGGTCGATTAAAGAGAATCAATATTTCAGACGGCCTGAGCCTTCAATAAAAGACCCAGACCGTCTGAAAAGATTATTTTGCATATTGCTCGAAGATTTTATCGACTAAAGCATCGGCGGCTTTCCAATCCACACTTTCCGTTTCCGGCAGCGCAGTATTTCGTTCTGCTTCGGCAGTCATGGCTTTACCGCTGCCCTTCTCGGCAACATCGACTTTAACAGTCATCGACAAACCGACACGGAGCGGATTTTTTTGCAATTCTTTGGCATCCAAACTGATGCGCACCGGCACGCGTTGTACGACTTTAATCCAGTTGCCCGTTGCATTTTGCGCCGGCAACAATGAGAACGCACTGCCCGTACCGGCCGACAAGCCCATGACCTTGCCATGGTAAACCACTTTACTGCCGTACAAATCGGCTGTCATTTCAACAGGCTGGCCGATTTTCATTTTGCGCAGTTGCGATTCTTTAAAGTTGGCATCCACCCACAATTCAGACAGAGGTACAACAGCCATCATCGGCGTACCTTGCGCGATACGTTGGCCGACTTGGACATTGCGTTTGGCAATTTGGCCGCTGATTGGCGAACGGATTTGCGTACGTTGCAGATTCAGCCAAGCGTCTTTGATGTGGCTGATGGCCGTCTGAACTGCCGGTTGTTGGCGCAGCGGAATATTGCTGCCCAATGCTGCCTGAGCAGAAACTTCTTCCGCCTCAACCGCTTTCAATGCAGCCTGAGCCTGAACCACAGCGGCGCGGGCATGGCTGAGTTCTTCGCCGGAAACCGCTTCCGTACCCGCCAAAGATTCGCGGCGGCGCAAATCGGCTTGCGCACGGGCCAGATCGGCTTTGCGCAACAATACTTGCGCTTTGGCTTTTGAATTAACCGCAGTTTGCTGCTTGTTTTGACGGATGGCCTGAATCAACTCATTTTGTGCGCGATCGTATGCCAGCTGAAAATCGCTGTCGTCCAAAGCCACCAACACATCGCCTTTTTTCACGACGTCCGTATCGTCATACATGACTTTGCGCACCGTGCCGTTCACCTGCGGCGTAATCATCACCAAATGACCGGCCACATAAGCATCTTCCGTTTCTTCTTCATGCTGCCAAAACAGAAAATACGCCAAAGCAACTGCGGCTGCCGTAATAAGAAATAAGAGTGTAACGATAACCAAATTGCGTTTGCGATGCGTTTTTGCGCCGGAAGCGGCCACTTCCGTTTCATTTTGGACATTATTTTTTTCTGATTGAGTATCCATAAGTCCCAACTTTAATTCTGTACATGTGATAACGATATTATTGTCTTACCCCAGGCTGCTGGCTCCACCCTCAACCCAATACGCGCATTTAACGCGCTAAAGGGTTATATTCTATAGTTACACTCTATTCATTACAATAATTTCTTCCGGTAGCAAATGTAAATAAGGTAAGCAAAAGGCCGTCTGAAATCACTTTCAGACGGCCTTCCGTTTTAATCAAACGTTTATTTCTTATTTAATCTAAAACCTCCGCCCAACTGGGCATTGAGGTTACTCCAAGCTGTCAGATATTCTGCATGGTATTGGACTGCCGACATTTTCGTACGCACAGCTTCGTCTTGTTTTTGCAAAGCAGTTAAGCCGTTATCCAAACCTGCACGAACACGTCCTTTCGCATTTTGTACAGATTTATCTGCAATATTGACCATCTTGCTCCAAGTATCTTGTCGGCTTTTCAGGCTTTGATAGTCCACGACGGCATCTGCCGCCGCACGCATGGCGTTCAAAACAGTTTGGTCGTACATGGCAACCTGCTCATTATATTGGGCGCGTTTGCCTGCCAATTTGGATTGCAGCGCGCCGGAGGTGAACAATGGCAGATTCAAAGCTGGAACAATGCCCAACATACCGGATGTCCGTCCGCGAATCAGATTGAACGCATCAATATGCGTCATGCCTGCCAAAACTTTCAACTCAATATTCGGATAAAACTCTGCTTCGGTTGATTTGACGATATGCCATTTCTCTTCAAGCAAGGCTTTTTGTGCCGCGATATCGGGGCGGGCCGCCAGCAAGTCCGCTTCAATACGGCTAACCGGCAATGACGGCACAGCGGCCATTTTTTCCGGAACCTGTCCATTCAATGCACCCGGTACACGGCCGGTCAATACTGCCAGACTGTTGCGGATTTTCTCGTTTTTCTGAGTCCATGCCGATTTTTCAAGCTGCAATTGTTGTTGCGCCATTTCCAGAGCGTGCAATGCATCGGCAGGAGCCAGCTGCGCTTTAACGCGTTGTTGCATCAGTTTCAATGCTTTATCCGCCAACTCTATGCGCGTATCCAGCAGCGCCAGTTGTTCTGTCGCCATCTGCCACGCAAAATATTGGGCGGCAACGGCGTGAGCCAGCTCAGTGCGGATGTGCTGCGCCTCATACACCGCCGCCCGGCTTTTTCCCAAAACAGCTTGAATCTGCTCTCGGTTTTTACCCCAAAAGTCAAAAACCAAGCTGCCTTGCAAGGCTGCGTTCGCCAAAACCAATGTATGGTCGGTATCGACCATACCAGCCTGAGGCTTGGGTGAAACATAAGCACCCAGACCTGTAACGCCCAAGCCGACTTGCGGTTTGTTTGCGGCCCCTACAACTCCCAGCTGCGCCTGAGCCTGCTCAAACCTTGCTTTGACGACACGCAGATTGGTAGACGTCTGAATGGCGGAAGCAATCAAATTGTTTAATTTTTCATCTTTCAGCTTCATCCACCAGCCGTCTTGGGCAGCAGCGGCAGATTGGCCTTGCGGCAGCGGATAGGCTGTTGTCTCATCCAAAGGCGACTGTTTGCCGAAAGGCGCACATGCCGCCAACAGCGAAACAGCGACAACGCATACGCTTGATTTGACCAAACCTAATTTCATACAGACTCCGTTTATGTGTGCCTGCCGCAGACCATCAGGCCGTCTGTTGTCAATTGCCCAAACGGTTCAACAGTTTACCCAACAGGTGTTGCAGCGTATCATAATCCTCTTTCGTGAAATCTTCCCACGCTTGGCCGCTCTGACGGGCAATTTGCGGCCATACTTCGTGGATGAAGGTCTCACCCGAAGGGGTCAATTTTAGCACAATCTGACGGCGGTCTTTTTGATTGATATAGCGCTCTACCCAGCCGCGCTCAACCATATCGTCCGACAGGCGTGTGGCACTGGTGCGCGTCAAGTCCATCAGGTCGCTCAAGCGCGAAGGCAGGATTTCGCTGTTTGGGCTGACGTAAACCGCCATCAGGGAAAACCACAGGTTTTCATTGATGCCGAACGCTTTCAGGTTTTCATTCAAATGGCTGCTCAAACGTTCGGTTACAATGCGCAACATGCGGGATACTTGGTTTTGCTGCTCGGGAAATTGAGGCAGACGGGTGGAAAGCAAATGCATTGCATTGACTAATTCGGTTTGTGAAAAACTCATAAATTCCTTCTTTCTGAGTGAATTACTTTATCCGATACCAATCAGAATAAAATATGATGTAATAATTTACTTTAAAATACCAATTACTTACTTTAAGACGTTATACTAATTCAGATGATTATTTTAGTGTATGAAAATCTGATAATCGGTTACATGATCCTACTAAACGGATTTTTCTATGCCTAAATCATGAAAAATCGACCCTAAAAAAGGCCGTCTGAAACCTTGATTTCATCTTTCAGACGGCCTCGATGACAGATTAAAATAAGCTTTTCCATTTAAAACCGGATGCAAACCATGAACACTTCCGCCTTTTTCCCCCATATCACCCTTATCGGCGTCGGTTTAATCGGCGGTTCGTTCATGCTCGACCTCAAACGCTTGGGGCTGGTGCAAAGCGTTACCGGCATCGACACCAATGCCGACAACCTCAATTACGCGCTCGACTGCGGCATCATCGACCATGCCTACCCGAATATTTGCGCTGAAAGCATCGGCCATGCCGATTTGGTTTTGATTGCCACGCCGGTCTCCGTCCTGCCTGACGTATGCCGCGACATCAAGCCCCTCTTAAAAGACACTGCCTGCGTTTCCGATGTCGGCAGCACCAAACAATCGGCACTCGATGCCTTCCGCACCCACTTGTCCGAGCGCCTGCCGCAATGTTTTGCCGCCCACCCGATTGCCGGTTCGGATCAAAGCGGTGCAAAATCCGCTCGTTGCGGTTTGTTTCAAAACAGCCGCCTGATCATTACCTTGCACGGCCAAGAGGCTTCAGACGGCCTAAGACGGTTGAAAAGCCTGTGGCAGGCGGTTGGTTCGCAGATTTTCACCATGAGTGCCGAAGAACATGACAATATTTTTGCCGCCGTTTCCCACTTGCCTCACTTGACCGCCTTTGCCTACGTCCACGCTTTGTTCGACCATCCGCACGGCAAAGACTATCTCCCTTATGCCGCCACCGGCTTTCGCGACTTTACCCGCATTGCCTCCAGCCACCCTGCCGTCTGGACAGACATCTGCCTGGCCAACCGCCCTGCCCTGCTCAAGCTGACCGGCGACTTGAAAGAACAATTATCCAAATTGGAACAGCTCCTTTCAGACGGCAACAAAACCGAGCTTTACCGCTATTTTGAAGAAGCCGCACAAATGCGTAATGACTGGCTGAAAAACCGTTAAACCTGTTTTCAGACGGCCTGATGCCTTATCGGCCAAACCTTCATCACAATAAAAAGGGCATCTGTTTAGATGCCCTTTTTGGTTTCTTACGGATTGTCTTTCAAACGGAACTCAGCCGCCCTGGCGTGCGCAGTCAAACTTTCGCCATGCGCCAACACGCTGGCGGTTTTGCCCAACTTCTGCACACCTTGTTCCGAAACCTGAATCAAACTGGAGCGTTTTTGGAAATCATACGTTCCCAAAGGAGAAGAGAAACGCGCCGTGCGGCTGGTCGGTAAAACGTGGTTAGGGCCTGCGCAATAGTCGCCCAAGCTTTCACTGGTATAACGTCCCATGAAAATCGCGCCGGCGTGGCGGATTTTTTTCGCCCACTCTTGCGGATTCTCAACCGACAATTCCAAGTGTTCGGGAGAAATATAGTTGGCGATTTCGCAGGCTTCGTCCAAGTCTTTAGCCAAAATCATTGCGCCGCGGTTACCCAATGAAGCTTCAATAATCGCACGGCGCGGCATGGTTTCAATCAGGCGGTTCATGGCCGTCTGAACTTCGTCCAAATACGCTTGGGAAGTACCGATCAAAATCGCTTGTGCAATTTCATCGTGTTCCGCCTGACTGAACAAATCCATGGCCACCCAATCGGCAGGCGTCGTACCATCGGCAATCACCAAAATTTCAGACGGCCCTGCCACCATATCGATGCCGACCACGCCGAACACGCGTCGCTTGGCCGCAGCGACAAAAGCATTGCCCGGGCCGGTAATCTTATCGACTTGAGGCACCGATTCCGTACCATAAGCCAAAGCCGCAACCGCCTGCGCGCCGCCGACCGTAAACACTTTGGTTACACCGGCCACAAAAGCAGCCGCCAACACAATATCGTTGCGCTCGCCTTTCGGAGTGGGAACGACCATGATGATTTCTTTCACGCCGGCAACGTGGGCAGGCATGGCGTTCATGATGACGGAACTCGGATAAGCGGCTTTACCGCCCGGAACATAAATACCGACACGGTCAAGCGGCGTAATCTGTTGGCCCAAAAGCGTGCCGTCTTCGTCTTCGTAAGTCCACGACTCCATTTTTTGGTGTTTATGGTAGCTTTCCACCCGTCTCGCGGCCGTTTTCAAGGCTATCTGAATGTTTTCAGGCAAACGCTCAAACGCAGACTGCAAATCGTCTTGCGTCAGGATTAAATCGTCGATGGTTTGAGCGGATGTACCGTCAAAGCGGTTGGTGTATTCAATCAGCGCCGCATCGCCGCGTTTTTGAACATCGGCGCAGATGTCGGCGACAATACGGTCTATTTCAGGATTTTGCGCGGTTTCAAAAGCAAGTAACGCTTTGAGTTCGGCTTGAAAATCAGGGAATTGGGTGTCGAGTTTCTTCATGGTTTGCTTTCTTCGTTTTATTCCTATTGTTTTCAGACGGCCTCAGCCACACACAGGCCGTCTGAACATTATCTTTTCAAAAAACCTTTTTTCTGCAAAAACGCCAACATATGCGGCCGCACAGGATTGCCCAAGGTTTTGGCCAGCGATTCCTTCCAAGGTATCGGACTACCCTTGCGTAACTCATAATAATCCGCTACTGCCTGATTATAGGTTTCAACCGCATCGGCATTCAGGCTTGGACAGGCGTTTTCGGCGTACACCATTTCCTTCGGCAGGCGCGGTTTGAACGGCGGGTCTTGGTCGGGATAACCGAGGCAGAGCCCCACCAAAGGCACGCAATAATCCGGCAGGTTCAATACGTCCGATACTTTTTGCGCATTATTGCGCAATGCGCCGATATACACGCCGCCCAGCCCAAGCGATTCGGCGGCAAGCAATACGTTTTGCGCCATAATGCCTGCATCGACCGCGCCAATCAGGGTGACTTCCGCCCAATCAATTTGTACATCGGGAAACATTGCCTTGTGTTTGGAAAAATCGATGCAAAACAATAAAAATTCCGCACAATGGACAATATAAGGTGCGCTTCCAGCCGCTTCATGTATCCCCTGTCTCAGCGCAAGGTCGGATACGCGGATGATGGAAACGCATTGCAGGTTGTTGGAAGTCGAAGCCTGCTGCCCGGCGCGCACCAGCGTATCGAGGATTTCATCGGTAATCGGCTCGGAAGTAAACCTGCGGATGGAGCGATGGGAAAGAATCGTATCGAGTGTCGGCTTGCTTTGCATCATGACGGGGCTTTCAAACTGGGTTGGCAAACAGGTTTGCAATATCTATCCAAAATTTTCAGACGGCCTTAGCGGCATTTTCAAATGCCTGAATAATCGGATTCAACAGCGCATATTTGGTTTTCAATGCCGCCTTGTTGACCACCAAGCGGCTGGAAATATCAGCCACATGTTCTACAGCTTCCAAACCATTGGCCTTCAACGTATTGCCGCTGGAAACCAAATCAACAATCGCGTCGCTCAAACCGACCAAAGGCGCAAGCTCCATCGAGCCGTACAGTTTGATGATGTCCACATGCACACCTTTGTCGGCAAAATGTTCGGCGGCGATGTCGGGATATTTGGTGGCAATCCGCAAGCGGCTGCCGGGTTGGGAAGCAGCGGCATAATCAAAACCTTTTTTAACTGCAACCATCATGCGGCATGAAGCAATGTGCAAATCCAAAGGTTGATACAGGCCATCTCCGCCATGCTCGATCAGCACATCCTTCCCGGCAATGCCGAAGTCCGCCGCACCATATTGCACATAAGTCGGCACATCGGTCGCACGCACAATCACCAAACGGATGTTGTCATGATTCGTGCCAATAATCAGCTTGCGCGATTTTTCCGGCTCTTCTGCAGGCACAATACCGGCGGCGGCCAACAGCGGCAGGGTTTCCTCAAAAATCCGTCCTTTGGATAAAGCAATCGTTAAAAGTGTGTCGGTCATTTTTTCTTTTCCTTTGCCGTATCAAAAGCAAGAAGGCCGTCTGAAATCCACAACCCATTTCAGACGACCTCAACTACGGTTTTACAATAAAGTTTTCACATCGGCTGCAATCGTTTCAGGCTCGCTGCCGTAAGGCGAGAAAATCGCCACTTCACCGTTTTTATCAATCAAATATGCACCTGAAGAGTGGTCGACCAAATAGTTTTCGCTGTCTTCTTTTTGGTTCACTTTAGCCGATACCACGCGGTATTGCTGTTTGATGACAGGCAGGCTTTGATCGCCGGTGGCCGTCAGGCCGATAAAATCAGGGTTGAACTGTTTGGCGTATTTGCCGATTACTTCAGGCGTATCGCGCTCAGGGTCGATGCTGACGAATACCACTTTCACGTCTTTAGCCTGGTCGCCCAATTGTTTCAAAGTGTCGCTGTAAGTCAGCAACTCGGTCGGGCACACGTCAGGACAGTGGGTATAACCGAAAGACAGGATAACCACTTTGCCTTTCAAATCACTCAGGCTGAAAGGTTTGCCGTCGCCATCGGTCAACGTAAAATCGCCGCCAATGTCTTCTTTGCGCATATCGGTACCACGCGCTTGCGCTTTGGCAGTAGATTCACCGGAAGCGGCCGGTGCGGCAGAAGCGGCAGGCGCCGAAGAAGCCTCTTTGGCTTCCTCTTTAGGCTGACAAGCAGCCAGGGTGGCCAACGCAATAGCACTGAGTAAGAAAGTTCGTGTAACGGAAAGCATAAATTTTCTCCAAAACCGTTTCAAATAAATAAGGCCAAACAACCACCCGGCCAGTCTAAAAACAAAACATCTTCATATTAACGCGTTTGACACATTAAAAGTAGCCCTTTTGTAGATAAATACCGTTTTTTTGTTTTAAAAACCTGCCTTCCATTTGGACAGGCATTAAACTCAAAAAGTTTAATTCATTAAAAATCAAATAAATATAAAAATAATTCAATTTTTTTTCAAATACCGCTTTACAAGATTCGAGAACTCGCTATAATAACGACTTCTTCGCTAGCCCAGGTGGCGAAATTGGTAGACGCAGGGGACTCAAAATCCCCCGCCGCAAGGTGTGTCGGTTCGAGTCCGACCCTGGGCACCAAATTTAAAAAACCTCTTGATTCAGTCAAGAGGTTTTTTGCAATTCGTCATTTGCAAAAACCTTCTCCTTACTCAAACTGTCAACAATCCATCCACACCAAGATCAATAAAACTGTTTTTTTATTTCTTTAAAATCAACCTTCAATCTATTTTCCCGTTTCAAATGTTAAAAGATGAAAGATTTTATCTTGATTGAACAGTCGGTTTGCGTTATCTTTTCTACTCTTTTTCACAAACTCTGTGTTCCTTTCCAATTGTTTGGACAGTCTGACTGTCGCCGTATTCCCTCAATGCGCGTACCCTAAATCGCTGCTTGGCGGAATTGCATTACAGGTGCTGTGGTGAGGCGGATTGTTCCTATTGGTTAGAAACCGCATAAAAGAGGTCAATATGCAATTATCAGGCGCACAAATCGTCGTGCAAAGTCTTAAAGCCGAAGGTGTTGAATACGTATTCGGCTATCCCGGTGGTGCGGTTATCGAAATCTACGATGCCATTTTCCAACTCAACAAATTCAAGCACATTCTGACCCGCCATGAGCAGGCAGCCGTACATGCGGCAGATGCCTATGCCCGCGTCAGCGGCAAAGTCGGTGTGGCCTTGGTAACTTCCGGCCCGGGCGTAACCAACGCATTGACCGGTATTGCCACTGCGTACAGCGATTCTATCCCCCTGGTCGTCATCAGCGGCCAAGTGGGCAATTCCCTCATCGGTACAGATGCGTTCCAAGAAGTGGATACGGTCGGCATTACCCGCCCTTGTGTCAAACACAACTTCCTGGTTACCAATATTGGCGAGCTGGCTGATACGATTAAAAAAGCCTTCCAAATTGCCGCCAGCGGCCGTCCGGGCCCCGTTGTCGTCGATATTCCTAAAGACGTAACCCAAGCGATGGCCAAATTCAGCTATCCACAAGAAGACATCTTCATCCGCTCCTACCAACCGGTTGTACAAGGCCACATCGGCCAAATTAAAAAAGCCGTACAAATGCTGGCTTCTGCCAAACGCCCCATCGTTTACTTCGGCGGCGGCGTGGTATTGGGCAATGCCTCCGATGAACTGACCCAATTTGTCCGCATGACCGGCGTACCCTGTACCGGCACATTAATGGGCTTGGGCGCCTACCCTTCCAGCGACCGCCAATTCTTGGGCATGTTGGGCATGCACGGCACTTACGAGGCCAATTTGGCGATGCAAAATGCAGACGTCGTTTTGGCAATCGGCGCGCGCTTTGACGACCGCGTGGTTTCCGTACCGTCAAAATTCTTGGACAAACCCAAAAAAATCATCCATATCGACATCGACCCGTCCAGCATTGCCAAACGCGTTAAAGTGGACATCCCGATTGTCGGCGATGTCAAAAACGTATTGACTGAAATGACTCATCTATGGGGCAAACAAGAAACTGCGCCTTCAACCGACTCATTGGACAAATGGTGGAAAACCATCGAAGAATGGCGTTCGCACAACTGCCTGTGGTTTGAAAACGACAGCGAAATCATCAAACCGCAATACGTTGTTCAAAAACTGGCAGAAATTACCAAAAACTCAGCCATTATTACTTCCGACGTTGGCCAACACCAAATGTTTGCCGCTCAATATTATCCATTCGAGCGTCCCCGCCAATGGCTCAATTCCGGCGGCTTGGGTACGATGGGTGTAGGCCTGCCTTACGCCCTCGGTGCCAAACTGGCGGCTCCGGAGCAAGACGTCTTCTGTATCACAGGCGAAGGCTCTATTCAAATGAATATCCAAGAGCTGTCCACCTGCTTCCAATATAATGTCCCCATCAATGTCGTTACATTAAACAATGGCTATTTGGGTATGGTTCGCCAATGGCAGGAGCTGTATTATGGCAACCGCGAATCGGAAACCTATTTCGATTCATTGCCCGACTTTGTCAAACTGGCCGAATCCTACGGCCATATCGGCATCCGTGTGGACAAAAAATCCGACGTCGAAGGCGCCCTGTTGGAAGCATTAAACCAAAAAGACCGTTTGGTATTCCTCGACTTCTTGACAGACAAGAAACAAAACGTACTGCCTATGGTCGGCAACGGCAAAGGTTTGGATGAAATGGTTCTGCCGCCGCATATGCGCGATATTGCAAAAGCGTAAGGAGAAAGAAATGCGACATATCTTATCTATTCTGATGGAAAACGAATCAGGTGCGATGAGCCGTGTGGTAGGTTTATTCTCCGCACGCGATTACAACATCGATTCCCTGGCCGTAGCCCCAACCGAAGACAAAACCTTGTCCCGTATGACCATTGTCACCCACGGCGATGAGCACGTCATCGAGCAAATCACCAAACAACTCAACAAACTGATTGAAGTTGTCAAAGTGGTTGACTTGAACGAAAGCCGTTTTGTCGAACGCGAACTGATGTTGGTAAAAGTCCGCGCCGTCGGCAAAGACCGCGACGAATTCCTGCGATTGACCGAAATCTACCGCGGCAGCGTTATTGACGTAACAGACCGCAGCTATACCATCGAAATCACAGGTTCTACCGAAAAACTCGACTCTTTCCTCGAAACAGTCGGTCGTGCTCAAATTTTGGAAACCGTACGTACAGGCGCAGCCGGCATCGGCCGCGGCGAGCGTATTTTGAAAATTTAACGCTGTATCGTTCAGACGGCCTGTTACTTTCAACCAAGGCCGTCTGAAAACAGCAGGAGACAAACATGTCAAGCATCCAAATCGTTGCATTAGTTACCGTCAAACCCGAATACACCGAGGCTCTGGCTGCCCAATTTAAAGAATTGGTCAAAGCCAGCCGTGCAGAAGAAGGCAACATCAGCTACGACCTGCACCAAGAAATCGGCAAACCCAACCGTTTCGTATTCGTAGAAAATTGGAAATCCCAAGCAGCTATTGACGAACACAATGCCAGCGAACATTTCCAAAACTTCGTCAAATCCATCGAAGGAAAAACCGAAGCATTGGAAATCGTCTTGATGAACCAAGTCCCCGCTTAACCCCCTATTACTTTTAACTCAACCCGGATTGTCCGGAACCCTCTTACACTAAGGAAATAAAATGCAAGTTTATTACGATAAAGACGCTGACCTTTCTCTGATTAAAGGCAAAACCGTTGCCATCATCGGTTATGGCTCACAAGGTCACGCACACGCAGCAAACCTGAAAGACTCCGGCGTAAATGTCGTCATCGGTCTGCGCCAAGGCGGCTCTTGGAAAAAAGCCGAAGCAGCCGGCCACGACGTGCGCACCGTTGCCGAAGCAACCAAAGCAGCCGACGTTGTGATGATTCTGCTGCCTGACGAAAACCAACCTATCGTATACAAAAACGAAATCGAGCCGAACTTGAAAGAAGGCGCAGTATTGGCATTCGCTCACGGCTTCAACGTACACTACAACCAAATCGTACCCCGCGCCGACCTCGACGTTATCATGGTTGCCCCTAAAGGCCCAGGCCACACCGTACGCAGCGAGTTCCTGAAAGGCGGCGGCGTACCTTCCCTGATCGCCGTTTACCAAGATAAAAGCGGCAAAGCACGCGACATCGCCCTGTCTTACGCAGCAGCCAACGGCGGCACCAAAGGCGGCGTAATCGAAACCAACTTCCGCGAAGAAACCGAAACCGACCTCTTCGGCGAACAAGCCGTATTGTGCGGCGGCGTGGTCGAATTGATCAAAACCGGCTTCGAAACCCTGACTGAAGCAGGCTATGCCCCAGAAATGGCCTACTTCGAATGCCTGCACGAAATGAAGCTCATCGTTGACCTGATTTACGAAGGCGGTATCGCCAACATGAACTACTCCATTTCCAACAATGCAGAGTACGGCGAATACGTAACCGGCGTCGAAGTCATCAACGACAAATCCCGCGAAGCCATGCGCAATGCTCTTAAACGCATCCAAACTGGCGAATACGCTAAAATGTTTATCCAAGAAGGTGCCGTCAACTACGCCAGCATGACAGCCCGCCGCCGTCTGACCGCCGACCACCAAATTGAAAAAGTCGGCGCTCAACTGCGTTCCATGATGCCTTGGATTGCCAAAAACAAACTGGTTGACCAAGACAAAAACTAATCTGTCTTTCAATCAAATAAAACCTGCCCGAGCAATCAGGCAGGTTTTTTATATATTTGCAAACCCAATACACGATAAATTCCAATTACCAAGGCCGTCTGAAAACACGATAAACAATATTCACAACCCAATTTTATATCCCCCATATTTTATAGCCATCCCCAAATTCCCTTTTAGAAAAACACATTACAAAATAAAAGGCAGTCTCCCACTTCCACCCTGTCTGTAAAAAACAACGTTTCCCCGCAAAAATCACTCAAAACAAGAGGAAAATTTGTTTTCCTAGGCCATAACCTTTATATTATGGTCATGGAATCGTTGAAAGAGAACGATATCGTAATAAGAAGAACGAATGCTCGCTTCTTCACACTTAAAAAAGGAAAACAGCAATGAAAAAATCACTGATTGCCCTGACTCTGGCGGCTCTGCCTGTTGCAGCTATGGCTGACGTAACTCTGTACGGCCAAATTAAAGCTGGCGTTGAAGTATCCAAAGTAAAATTGGGTGAACAAACTGCTGCTAAACTGGGCCACGAGAAAAGCTCTAAAACTGCTACCGAAATCGCTGACTTCGGCTCACGTATCGGCTTCAAAGGCCACGAACACTTGGGTAACAACCTGAATGCCATCTGGCAAGTTGAACAAAACACTTCTATCGCCGGTGGCGACAAAGAGTGGGCTTCTCGCGAATCCTTCATCGGTTTGGAAGGTGGCTTCGGTAAAGTTCGTGCCGGTAAATTAAACTCTACTGTTAAAGACTCTAGCGACAATGTTGACCAATGGGAAAGCAACAACGGCGCTTTGAATATGTCTGTATTTACCCGTGTTGACGAACGTGCAGTTTCTGTACGTTACGACAGCCCTGTATTCTCAGGCTTCAGCGCAAGCGTACAATACACTCCACGCGACAATGCTAACCCTTCTGACAAATACACTCACAACGACGCTGCCCGTGACACTTACTACGCTGGCCTGAACTACGAAAACTCTGGCTTCTTCGGTCAATATGCCGGTGGTTTCCGTAAAAACGCCGTTTCTGAAAAAGACGGTCACGTACACCGCTTGGTAGGTGGTTACGATGCTAACAACCTGTTCGTATCTGTAGCCGGTCAATACGCTAAAAACTGGGAAACTTTGGGTGACTACGCTCAAGCTCAGTCTAACGGTGTTGTAACTTCTGCTATGCGTGCTACCGGTACCAACGCTTCTAACGTAGTATTCGGTACTGCTGCTGGCTTGGATAGCCGTCCTGCTGAAACTATCGAAGTTGCTGCTACTGCCGCTTACCGCGCTGGTAACGTAACTCCTCGCGTTTCTTACGCTCACGGCTTCAAAGCTAAAGTTGATGGCGAAAAACTGAAAGGCACTCAATACGACCAAGTTATCGTTGGTGCTGACTACGACTTCTCTAAACGCACTACTGCTTTGGTTTCTGCCGGCTGGTTGCGTGGTGCTGAGTCTGGCCCTCACAAAGTTGAAACCATCTCTGGTTTGGTTGGCCTGCGTCACAAATTCTAATCTTCGGATTAGTATGAAAAAGAGCCTGTTTTATGCAGGCTCTTTTTTTATTCATATTCCCTACCCTCAACGAAAATTAATTTAAGCGTTGATATATAAAAAGGCCGTCTGAAACCAATCGGTTTCAGACGGCCTTTAGTCTATCTGTCCTTATTGCTAGATTACAATAAGTTTAACAGACAAGCTTTATTTTTCATTCAAAATCTTACCGACAATCTCGCCCACATCCTTGGACAAACCTTCTTGTGCATTGATGCGTTGCAATTCTTTGGTCATGACGGCTTTTCGGTTGGCTTCCAATTTGTTGCAGATATTGAAAGCTTGTACCAGTCGGGCGGCAACCTGCGGGTTAAAGCGGTCGATTTCCATCACTTTATCGGCTATAAAGCGGTAGCCGCTGCCGTCTTCTGCATGGAAGTGCGGAATATTACGGCTGAAGCTGATCAACAAAGAACGGGCCTTATTCGGGTTTTCAATGCTGAATTTAGGATGATTCAAGGCCGTCTGAACTTGCTGTAAAGTATCTTTGCGGCGACTTGAAGCAATCAGGGCAAAGTATTTGTCCATTACCAAAGCATCATCGGAGAATTTATCGGCAAATTGCGTCAACAAACGATCGCGAATTTCGCTTTCATTGCTGTTGATTGCGGATAAGATGCCCCATTCGTGGGTCATGTTTTGCGCCATTGCCTCGTAATTTTCCGCAACGTGTTCAATATGCGCAGCATCAGCACGAAGGACAAATGCCCTGCAAGCATTGCGCAAAGTACGCCAGCCGGCCAATTCCGGGCTGTATTCATAACGAACAGCGGCATCGGCCTGGTTTTCTTGCTCGGCAGCTTGACGATTCAACTCACGCCATTGAGGCAGGAACTTGACGGCAACGGCATTGAGCAAGGCTTCACGCGCTTGATGAACCTGAATCGGGTCAATATTTTCTTCTTCCGCCCATACATCGGTCTCAGACGGCATTTGCAGCAAAATAGCACGGAATGCCGGATCAAAGTCACCGGAAACCACCAAAGCCAAAGCGTCCATCAATGCTTTGTGTTCCGGTAAAGGACGGCCTTCCGCCAATGCCTGACGGTTGGCGTTAATGGCGCGATGGTACAAGGTTTGAGCAGCTTCCCAGCGTGCAAACTCATTTTCATCTGCTGCCAGCAAAGTCGCCAATTCTTGATCGCTGTACGGATAGTTCAGGGTAACCGGCGCAGAGAAATCACGCAGCAGAGACGGGATAACCGGCTCATCGACGCCGCCCAACACAAAAGTCTGCTCGGCTTCAGTCAATACCAAAACAGCCTCTTTCACACGTTTGCCTTGATATTCAAACTCAACCACTTCGCCTTTTTCGTTCAGCAAACCGGTTTTGACCGGAATCATCATCGGCTGTTTGTCTGCCATATCGGGCGTGGCCGGAATGGTTTGTTTGATGGTTAATTCAAACGCACCATCTTTCAGACGGCCTTGGGCATCTAAAACCGGCGTACCGGCTTGGCTGTACCACAAAGCAAACTGATCGAGATTGATGCCGTTTGCGTCTGCCATTGCGGCACGGAAATCATCGCAGGTTACCGCCTGACCGTCGTGGCGTTGGAAATACAGCTTCATACCTTTTTGGAAGCCCTCTTCCCCGAGCAAGGTGTGATACATGCGCACGACTTCCGCACCTTTTTCATAGACAGTCATGGTGTAGAAGTTGTTCATCTCCTCATAGCTGGCCGGGCGGACAGGATGCGCAGTCGGGCCCGCATCTTCAGGGAATTGGAACAGGCGCAGCATGCGGACATTGTCGATACGGCGTACCACGCGGCTGGCTCGGTCGCCGGAAAACTCTTGATCACGGAATACGGTCAAACCTTCTTTCAGCGACAATTGGAACCAATCGCGGCAGGTCACTCGGTTGCCTGTCCAGTTGTGGAAATATTCGTGGCCGACCACAGATTCGATGCCTTCAAAGTCAGTATCGGTCGCGGTACGGCTGTTGGCCAGCACAAACTTGGTGTTGAAAATATTCAAACCTTTATTTTCCATCGCGCCCATATTGAAATCGCCCACCGCAACGACCATGAAAATATCCAAGTCGTATTCCAAACCGAAGCGTGTTTCGTCCCATTTCATCGCATTTTTCAACGATTCCACTGCAAAACCGACTTTAGGTTTGTCTGTCTCAGTGGTGTAGAACTCGATTTTGACCTTACGGCCGCTCATGGTCGTAAAATAATCTTCCGTTACCGCCAAATCGCCTGCCACCAAAGCAAAAAGATAGCTAGGTTTGGCAAACGGGTCTTCCCATTTCACCCAATGACGGCCGTCTGAAAACTCACCGCCATCAATTTTATTGCCGTTAGACAGCAACACTGGATAGCGTTTTTTGTCTGCAACGATCGTGGTGGTAAATTTAGACATGACATCCGGACGGTCGATGTAGAAGGTAATTTTGCGGAAACCTTCCGGTTCGCATTGGGTGAACAGGTTACCGCCGGAAGCATACAGACCCATCAGCGATTTGTTCTCAGCCGGCAAAATTTCGGTTTCCACTTCCAGCGTAAAGTTTTCAGACGGCACGCCGGCAATCGTCAGTTTTTCGTCTTCCAACACATAATCTACGGCCCGGCCGTTTACTTTCACAGACAGCAGTTTTGCCGAACCATCCAATACCAACGGCTCCCCTGCTCTTTCAGGTTGGACGGTCAGGCTGGATTTGACGATGGTTTGCGGTTCTAAAATATCGAAATGCAGGTCGGTTTTCAGAATACGGTACGCTGGCGCGGCGTAGTCTTTCAAATAATGGACGGTTTTGCTCATTTTTTCTCTTTCGGGGTTATGCGGTAAATAGATGAAGCATATCGTTTCAGATAGCCCAAATTCAAGTGTTTTCAGAAAAAAAGGCCGTCTGAAACCTAAAATTTCAGACGGCCTTCCTATTCAGGCAGCAAATCTAGTTGCCTGTCATTGCCAACTTACCACTGATACAGCGCACCGGCACCGACACCGACATGACCGTCGGTATTGGCCGAGAAGTTGCCTTTGACAATCCAGTTGCCGCCGTCGCTCATCGCAGACACGCCGATGGCCATGGCAGACTGACCGCCGTAGTAGCCGCTGCCGACACCGATACCGGTCGCACCCGGACGGGTTACTTGCGGAATCGAGCCTTGGGCAATCGCACCGGCCACACCCGCGTAGGCTTTCTTACCTACTTGGTTGATGTTGTTCTGCAACTCGGTACCCAAACCAATCAACTGGTTCACGTTTGCCGCGTCTGTACCGTCTTTACCCGGAGCCACGTTGGTAATGCGTTGGCCGCCGTTGTTCAGACCGACAGGAGACAGTTTGACTTGGTTGTTCGGATTGCTTTCAGTCGGTGCAGCGATGGTTACGCCGTCGTTGTTGACCACGGTATTGCCTGCGGTCAGACCGTCTTTGTTCAACGCAACTTTATCGCCGACTTTCACACCGTCTTTGTTCATCACAGTATCGCCTGCTTTGAAGGTATCGGCATTCACGGTCTTCACGCTAATCTCGTCAGCCAACTTCAGCTGAGCGCCACCGGCAACGGTTTCGCTGATGATGTTGCTGTCGCCTTTAACGTTGATGGTGCCGCCCAACGCGTAGTTGTTGCTGCCGGTCGTACCGCCAAAGTTGATGCCTTTAGCGATAGTCGCAGCATTGTTGGCTACGTTTTGGTTGGTTGCGTACAACTGGCTGCCGTTGACGGCGTCTTTGCTGTTTGCATTGAGATCGCCATCCGCTACGTTGGTTACTTTGTTGCCCGCATTATCCAAGCCGTCTTTCGTCAGGTTTACCTTGCCTGCTTTCAAGCCGTCTTTGTTCAAGGCAACATCGTCACCCACTTTCACACCGTCAGTGTTCACTGCGGTATCGCCGGCTTTCACGCTATCAACATCCAAGTCTTTATCGGTTGCCACCTCGTAAACAGTTTGACCCTTGTCGCCTGTTTTCTGAGTGACAACGATGTTCTTACCTTGAACGACTTCAGTCTTAGACGCAGCGGCAGCTTGTTTCAGTTGAGAAACATTGACTGCATCGGTGTCATCCGTACCGGCCGCAACGTTGGTAATCTTATTGCCGCCGTTGTTCAAACCGGCTTTGGTCAGGTTCACATCACCTGCTTTCAAGCCGTCTTTGTTCAAGGCAACATCATCGCCGACTTTCACACCATCATTATTCATCACGGTATCGCCTGCGGTAACGCTGTCGACTTTCAGGTTTTTATCGGTCGCCACTTTGTAAATGGTTTGGCCATTGGCGCCGACATCCTGAGTAACAACAATGTTATCGCCTTGAACGACTTCAGTCTTAGCCGCAGCCGCAGCTTTGTTCAACTGAGCAACATTCACCGCATCAGTATCGTCGGTACCGGCTGCAACATTGGTAATCTTGTTACCGCCGTTATTCAAGCCGGCTTTAGTCAGGTTGACATCACCAACTTTCACGCCGTCAGTATTGACTGTGGTATCGCCGGCTTTCACGCTGTCAACTGCCAAGTCCTTAGCCAATTTGACTTCCAACTTATCGGAGCCATTCGCTACAACGCCGATATTGCCGTCTGAAAGTTTGGCTGCATCGGTTTGACCGCCGACAATATTCAGCTTCGTACCCGGTTTGCGTTCAACGTCTTTGCCGCTGTCGCCGCCGAAAGTCAGAGGCAGATTGGCAGTTGCATTGACGGCTTTGATTGCATCGTGGATGTTGTTCTCACCCGTACCGCCAATATCGGTCATGCTGATATTGCCGCCGTTATTGGCCGCATTGCCACCCAATACATTCACCAACTGATCTTGGGCTGCATTCAGCTGCTCTTCGGTCGCCGCACGTTTGCCTTGGGCAAAATCGCTGCCACCCAAAGTCGTATTGCTCAAGCCGCTGACTTCGCCTTTGTCGCCATCGATTTTCACCGGAGCTGCTTGACCGACATTCAACACATCGGCCAGTTTCAGCTGTGCACCACCGGCTACGGTTTCGCTGATGATGTTGCTGTCGCCTTTGACATTGATGGTGTCGCCCAATGCGTAGTTGTTGCTGCCGGTGGTACCGCCGAAGTTGATGCCTTTGGCGATGTTGGCGGCGTTGTTGGCGACGTTTTGGTTGGTCGCAAACAGTTGGCTGCCGTTGACGGCGTCTTTGCTGTTGGCATTGAGGTCGCCGTCGGCCACGTTGGTCACTTTGTTGCCTGCGGCATCGATACCGGACTTGGTCAGGCTAGGACCGCCTGCGACTTTCACACCGTCGTTGTTCACGGTGGTGTCGCCGGCTTTGACGCTGTCTACCACCAGGTCTTTGTTCAGCTTGACGGTTACTTTATCGTCTTGGGCTTCGGTGGTGATGTTGTCGTCGCCGGCAACGGTCACGGTAGAGCCGAGTTTTTCGACATTGGTGCTGCCGCTGTCGCCGTTGAAGGTCAGGCCTTTGGTGTCAACGGTGGTTTTGGCGTCTACGCCTTTTTGGATGTCGTCTTTGGTGTCTTGCGCCAAGTCGATGCTGTAGTCGGTCACGTTGTTCGCGTCTGCTGCTGAAGCAGTGACGGTCACTTTGTCGGAACCTGCGCTCGCGGTCGTGCCTTTGGCGTTGACGGTGTAAACGTCTTGGCCGTTGGCGCCGGTCGTTTTAACCACGTCTTTGATGTTGGTACCGGCAGCAACCTCGGTACGGGCGGCGGCGCTTTGCTGTTTCAGCTGGCTGTAGTTGACGGCGTCGGTATCATCGGTACCGGCGGCAACATTGGTGATCTTGTTGCCGGCGGCATTAATGCCGGACTTGGTCACACTCGGGCCGCCTGTGATGGTGAGGCCGTCTGAATTCAGTTTGCTGTCGCCTGCGGTGACGCTGTCAACGGTGATGTCTTTGGCCAGTTTGAAGTCAATCTGGTTGTCGGACACGGTGGTGACGATGTTGCGGTCGCTGCTGCGGTAGGCAACGGTTTCGCCCAGTTGGACGTTGTCGTCGCTGCCGTTGTCGGCGGCAATGTTCAGACCTTTGGCGATGTTGGTGGCGTTGTTGGCGACGTTTTGGTTGGTCGCAAACAGTTGGCTGCCGTTGACGGCGTCTTTGCTGTTGGCATTGAGGTCGCCGTCGGCCACGTTGGTCACTTTGTTGCCTGCGGCATCGATACCGGACTTGGTCAGGCTAGGACCGCCTGCGACTTTCACACCGTCGTTGTTCACGGTGGTGTCGCCGGCTTTGACGCTGTCTACCACCAGGTCTTTGTTCAGCTTGACGGTTACTTTATCGTCTTGGGCTTCGGTGGTGATGTTGTCGTCGCCGGCAACGGTCACGGTAGAGCCGAGTTTTTCGACATTGGTGCTGCCGCTGTCGCCGTTGAAGGTCAGGCCTTTGGTGTCAACGGTGGTTTTGGCGTCTACGCCTTTTTGGATGTCGTCTTTGGTGCTTTGAGCGAGATCGATACTGTAATCAGTTGTTACTGCACCATCGGCTGCAGTTGTAGCATTGGAGGTCAAATTCAAAGCATTGGAAACTTGTACCGTTGCTTTATCTGCGCTGACGGTATAAGTGGTTTCTTTGCCTGAAGTTGTCTTATTGACATGCGTGTTGCTGCCTGCCGCCACCTTGGTTGTGGTTTTGGCATTATTGATGGCATTGGCTACATCGCCGGCAGTCGCCACACCGGCAGTCGGCGCGGAAACTGTGCCATTATTATCGACAGACAATGTGCCTTGAGTGACATTGATTTGAACTTTTGACGCATTTTCGCCATCGGTGACCGCAACGGTCGTCAAGTTGCCATCGGCGTAGTTGACTGTACCGTTGTTATTGATACGGGATTTATCTGTACCGTTTTGTTGGATATTGTGTCCAACATTGTTCATAACTGTGTACAGTTGGCTACCGTTGACCGCATCGGTCGAAGTGGCGGAAATACGGCCTGCGGCAACATTGTGAATTTGGCGTTCATTGCCTGCGCTGCCTACAGAAACCGCGCCTGTTTTAGCAGATGAAGAAGCTGCATAGCTGACATTGGTCGTCGCACCGCTATCGTTTTTGAATGTCGCATTTTTAGCTGTTGCATCAAAATTATTGGCGGTACCAACAGCACCATTACCCAATGCAACAGAGCTACCGATCGTAGTCGTCGCGCCACTACCCAAAGCAACTGAATCGCTTCCGGTCGCTTTTGCATTATTACCGCCGGCAAAACTATTCTGCCCGGCAGCTTGGGCTGAGGAACCAATAGCGGTGGAATAAAGGCCTGAACTGTTTGCCTGCTTACCAATGGCGATAGAATAAGCTTGCGTTGTCTGCGCCTGATGGCCGATTGCAACAGAATCATCACCGACTGCATTTGACAAATAGCCCATTGCCGTACCGTTATTTTGTGCCGCTGCCCTTGCACCGACAACGGTTGCATTTTCGTAGTTGGCCCTACTGTGAGCACCGACGACTACAGAGTAATTGTAATTATTTTCTGTATTCAAACCTATGGCGATAGAACCTGTACCACGTGAATTGGCATTAGAGCCCAAGGCAACAGCACCCACAGTTCCCGAAGTTACCGTTGCATTTTGACCAACAGCAACAGAATTTTCGCCAAGTACGTTGGCATTATAGCCTAAGGAGACACTACCCGTCGCACTAGTGCTTGTTGCCGCATTCGGTCCGATGGCAATCGAATTGGTTGCTTTTGCGCCGTCATTGTTCCAGTTTTTCGTACCATCAGTTTTGCCTTCTTCTGACTTAACAGAGAAATAGCGGATACGCTCAATTGCACTCAAAACGCCATAAAGTTGAGAGCCGTTGATGGCATCAGTAGAAGTAGCAGAAATATCGCCAGGGGATACATTGATAATTTGGCGTTCATAGCCTTTAGAACCGACAGACACAACATCACCGGCATCGGTAGTTTGACCGCCTGCCCAAGTGTAGGTTACACCCATAATTTCGCGTTGAACGTATGCCTGACCTTCTTTATCGGTTTTAGAAGCCGTACCCAAAGCCACAGAGTTCAGCAAAGTAGCCTTCGCACCTGTACCCAAAGCTACACCGCCAAAAGCAGTCGCCTGAGATTTGGTACCGATAGCCAGAGACAAATCGGCAGATGAATTAGACTGCACACCTAATGCAACAGAACCTTGACCGGCAATAGTATTACCATAAGAACCGTAATTCATCGTATCACCAGTCATCTCTTTATAAATATCACGCAGACTTTTACCGCTCAGCGTATATTCACCGGTCTTTGCACCTTTTTCATTATATTTGATGAATTTATCCGTTGCATTGCCAGAATATCGAGTACCACCTACCGCATCTAAATCATCACCACCAATAGCAACAGATGAATTACCATTAGCCAAGACATTGCCGCCAACCGCAATAGATTGGTCTCCCTTTGCCCACGCACCCTCAGGTCTGCCCTGTGGATCAACACGGTTACCTGAACCAATAGCAATAGACTGAGTTATCTTAGAACTACTTGAATCGCCTACTCGAGCCGTATTACCAATAGCAATATTATTGTGCGTTACATTCACATTCATAATATTTTGAGAAAGAACCCCAGATGCACGTCCAATAGCAATCGTACCAAGTCCGGTTGCATTCGCGTCTGCACCAAGTGCAATAGCACTTGATGACGCACTACCCGAAGCTGGAGAATTTGCCACTGCACCTTTACCAATGGCAATGGTATTTGCAGCTTGAGCTTGGGTTGAACTACCTATAGCGATAGTCTCACTTTGATAACCCACTGCATTGGTACCGATTGCAATGGCATTTTGCGCATTGGCTGCAGCCTGGCTGCCACTACCGATTGCAATGCCGTCTTGGCCCCTTGATGTACTGGAACGACCTAAAGCCATTGAGCCTATACCAAATGCTTGTGCCGAATTACCTAATGCTGTTGTGCTCGTATTATTAGCAAGAGCATTCTTACCTACCGCTGTCGCTTGCGTACCATTTGCTTTGGAATCTGCACCCAGTGCTGTTGAATCTGCAGAAACAGCATTGGCACTTTTACCTATCGCTGTTGCTTGTGAACTACTTGCACTTGTATCTGCACCCATCGCAACAGCATGATTTTGAATAGCCTTGGCATTTGTACCAACAGCAAGGCTGTTATTATGTGTTGCATTTGCACTCGTACCTACCGCAACTGCACCATTAGCCGTAGCATTGGCTGATGCTCCTATTGACAGCGCACCAATACCGGTCGCTGTTGCACCGCTGACCGCGGTCGCTCTGGTTACAGCATCAAATGCAATTTCTCTTCCCCCCGCAGTTGCCGCATACGAATTACCCGCACCTAAAAGAGCTGCCGAAATCACTGTCAATCTAAAAACTGTCGCGATACCATTTTTACCGGATTCGGCAGATACATCTGTACTGTTTTGTTCTGCGGACGATTTCACACGGCCTTTGGCCAATTCGGAAGTTACGACGAAAGATTGAATCGTACGGTTCCAAACAACTTTAAATATCTTATTCATTGGTGTGTCTTTCTCTTTTTATGATGGATAAAAGCGTGAGCATGAACATGACGCTACTTTAAGAATTTATGCGGAGGTTTCCCAGCAAAATGCTTATCTCAAGCTGACGTTTATTGTCACTTTGAGACGAAATTTAGGCCTTTGACTATCTCGCAACGGTATAGTATTTCATACTTACAAAATATCCGCTAGTCTAAAATATCAACCGATTATCTTTAATTTTTAAATAAAATCATGACGCTTGAACAGAAAAACCAATCATCAAAAGTTCTCCGGCCATGTTTTTATTAATAAGCGTAATGTTGTATTCCGTCGACAAGTCATCAGCAAACACAGTAATCATGCAAGCCACGTGCCAATTGCTCGGAATTTTATTTAAAATGAATTATTTTTTTAAGAAATGGGAAAGGCCGTCTGAAATATTTCAGACGGCCTTTGATGAAATGATTTTGAACAATTGCTTAATTTAAAGATGTTCTGATTGTATAAGCTGACGATAACTGAGCAATATGGCTTGTGATCGATAATAGCAGGAATAGGCACATCCCTAGCCGATGTAAACGCAGAGAATGTTATAAACCAAATACGGCAATATCGCCCTTGCCTTGACGAATCAGCTCGGTACCATCGGTCATATCAATAACCGTTGTCGGCTCAGTACCGCACCAGCCGCCATCAATAACCAAATCGACAGCATGCTCAAGACGGTCTCGAATTTCGTATGGATCGGTCAACGGCTCTTCGTCTTCAGGCAGCATAAGGGTGCAACTTAAAATAGGTTCACCCAATTCTTGCAAAAGTGCCAAGGCAGTGGCGTTGTCGGGAACACGCAGGCCGATGGTTTTGCGCTTGGGGTGAAGCGTGCGATTGGGGACTTCTTTGGTTGCCTGCAGGATAAAGGTGTAGCTGCCGGGCGTAGCTGCTTTGAGCTGGCGGAATTGGGCATTATCTACTTTGGCGTAAGTACCCAATTCGCTCAAATCGGCACACATCAGGGTCAGATGGTGTTTTTGATCGATTTTACGAATCGCAAGAATGCGCTCCATCGCGTTCTTGTCGCCGAGTTTGCAACCCAGCGCGTAGCAGGAGTCCGTAGGGTAAACGATAACGCCGCCACTGCGGACAATGTCGGCGGCTTGTTTGATGAGGCGGTCTTGGGGATTATCGGGATGGATGGCGAAAAATTGTGCCATGTTTTTTCCTTATCATTCTAATGGTTTGTTGTTTGACATTTTAAAACTTATTTGGCCGTCTGAATATTGGATTTCCACCACCATGAATGGATTTAGCCTCAGCTACAACACGGCTAAATCCAGTGATACCCTATATATTATTTTGATTTACCGGCCGATATCGAAAGTCAATTTAATACACTATATAATGCGTTATTTTGTTTGAAAGTCATCTCAATGCCTGCTTCTTCCCTACCTTCCCGCCGCTTGTCTGTTGCACCCATGCTCGATTGGACAGACAGACACTATCGCTTTATGGCGCGACAAATTACACGCAATGCTTGGCTTTATAGCGAAATGGTCAATTCAGGCGCGGTAGTTTATGGAGATAAAGACCGCTTTTTGAGTTTCAACGAAGGCGAGCAACCGGTAGCTTTACAGCTTGGCGGTTCAGATCCGCATGACTTGGCAATCGCCGCTAAAGCAGCTGAGGCGTATGGCTATAATGAAGTCAACCTAAATTGCGGCTGCCCCAGCCCACGCGTTCAAAAAGGCGCTTTCGGCGCCTGCCTGATGAATGATGTAGATTTGGTGGCAGATTGTTTGAATGCGATGCAGGATGCAGTTGAAATTCCGGTGACGGTCAAACACCGCATCGGTGTAGACAGACAAACAGAATATCAAGTCGTAGCAGATTTTGTGGGAACACTTCGCGAAAAAACAGCCTGCCGCACATTTATCGTCCATGCGCGTAATGCCTGGTTGGACGGTTTATCCCCGAAAGAAAACCGCGAAGTCCCGCCACTCAAATATGAATACGTGTACCGTTTGAAACAAGAATTTCCAGACTCAGAAATTTTAATTAACGGCGGTATTACCACCAACGAAGAAATCGCCGAACACTTAAAATTTGTCGATGGCGTCATGATCGGGCGCGAGGCTTATCACAATCCAATGCTGATGCGCGATTGGGATGCACTGTTTTACAACGACGCACACGCACCAATCCAATACGCAGATTTAGCGGCTTGGCTATACGCATACAGTCGCGAACAAATCGCTTCAGGACGCGGCACCATCCTGCGCCACATCGTCCGCCACGCATTAGGCTTAATGCACGGCCTAAAAAATGCCCGCACTTGGCGCCGTATGCTCTCAGATGCTACTTTGCTGAAAGACAACGACGGCAGCCTGATTCTAGACGCATGGAAAGAAGTCGAACGCGCAAATATTTGGGATTAATGGCATATAGTGCGAATAAAAGAAAGGCCGTCTGAAGCATCCAATGATGTTTCAGACGGCCTTTTGAATTACAACAGACTACTAAAGATATATTCATTTATCTTTGGCTACTGTCCTGATTAATTCATCAAATAAATTCAAAACATAATCCAAGCATAAAAAAATGCGGCCTAAATAGGCCGCATTTACTTTGCTTCGTCTTTTCAGACGGCCTTTTCAGGCCGTCTGAAAGTCAGATTACCATTGGTAACCAACTGCTGCGGTAGCACCGAAGTGACCACGTGAGTTGCCGGAAGCAGTACCTTTGATGATCCAGTTACCACCATCGGAGATGCTAGAGAAGCCGACAGCGTAACCGGTTTCACCGCGGTAGTGACCGCCACCGATAGCCAACATGCTCTTACCTGGCAAGTAAGCTTGTGGCAGACCGGCAGTAGCCAAGGCTTGAGCCACACCTGCGCGGGCGTTGTTGTCAACCTTGTTCACATTGCTGTTCACATCGCCGAATTTTTGGTTCAGCTGGTCAACGTTAACCGCATCGGTACCGTTCTTACCTGGAGCAACATTTTTAATAGTAGTGTTGCCGGCATCGATACCACCTTGGTTAATGGTTACAGGACCTGCTTTCAGTTCGTTAGTAGTAACACTGTTAACGGTCAGATCAGGGTTCAAGCTGACTTTCAGCGCATCGCCGTCTTTCTTAACGAAGATGTTTTGAACTTCTTTCTCTGAAGTCTTACCGGTTGCTTTGTCGAATACTTGAACTTTAGTACCCGCATCACCTTTAATCTGAATAGTGTTATTCAGTTTTTTGGAGATAGAGCCGTCAGTAGTACCAGTCTCGTCAACCAGACCGAAGGTGCCATCAGCATCTTTACCATCTTTACCGTCTTTACCATCTTTCACGGTTGCAGTAGTAGTAGAGATGACTTTACCGTCTTTATCGAAGTTGTTGATAGTGATGGTAGAAGTACCTTTAGCTTCATCACGCTCAACTTTACCTTCTGCAGACTTACCGTTTTCACCGGTATCACCTTTAGCACCAGTTGCACCAGTATCACCTTTAGCACCGTCTTTAACAACAGTAGTAGTAGTGTTACCGTTACCATCTTTGATGGTTACAGTGTGAGTACCGTCGCCGTTGTCTTTAACATCAGCTTCGGCGTTCTTACCGTCGGCACCAGTTGCGCCAGTTGCGCCGGTATCACCTTTGGCACCAGTTGCACCGTCTTTAACGATGGTAGTAGTGGTGTTACCGTTACCGTCTTTGATGGTTACAGTATGAGTACCGTCGCCGTTGTCTTTAACTTCGGCTTCAGCGTTCTTACCGTCGGCACCAGTTGCACCGTCTTTAACGATGGTAGTAGTGGTGTTACCGTTACCGTCTTTGATGGTTACAGTGTGAGTACCGTCACCGTTGTCTTTAACGTCGGCTTCAGCGTTCTTACCGTCGGCACCAGTGTCACCTTTGGCACCAGTTGCACCGTCTTTAACAACAGTAGTAGTAGTGTTACCGTTACCGTCTTTGATGGTTACAGTATGAGTACCGTCGCCGTTGTCTTTAACTTCGGCTTCAGCGTTCTTACCGTCTTTAA
>ERZ1674044.24-NODE-24-length-28821-cov-17.020788_pt1 | contig 28821 bp, 18 predicted proteins | sample MGYA00581132_ERZ1674044 | MGnify/ENA primary metagenome ERZ1674044 (study PRJEB41354, sample SAMEA4873341) | human saliva metagenome | biome: human-associated habitat [ENVO:00009003]; feature: mouth environment [ENVO:08000002]; material: saliva material...
CGGAGGGAAAAGCATCGTTCTCGTGAAGAAAAAAGCGCCTTCACGTAGTGGTTTTTCTGCATCTATGTACGTAGTCTTAAAGACCAGGCACGCAAATCCAAATATCCACGTACGTAGATATTAGAGCCACGTACGTAGTCCAAACTTATCTGCCACTCGTCCACAACTTTTATCCCTACGTGGAGCAACAACCTAATATGGTGAGCCTTCCAAAGCAATAGTGGTATGAAGTGCAAACGAGTAGTGGATGACACGCCGTACCACTATTCATTCGATGTACAAACGAATAGTAGATTGAGCACGGAGCAATAGTCGGACGCGTGCAGAGCAGTAGTTGTTTGAAGGCCCGACTGCTTGAGCTTCCCCCTGCCCCTCCTGATGATATGCTCCCGATATGCCCCCTGGCTCTTGAGGAGGGCGCACGAGCTCCCCCGCCAAAGAGCACGGGAATTGCCGTACCTTTGTAGTATGCAGAAGCAAGATCTCATAGCGCCCCTACAGGAGCGCATCCGCCGAAGTGGGCTCACCGAGCCCCGCATCGCCGCCCTCGTCTCAGGGGGGGTCGATAGCTCCGTCGTCGTCCACCTCCTCACTGAGGCGGGCTACCGCCCTACCCTCTTCTACATCCAGATCGGGATGGAGGAGAAGGGCTTCACGGACTGCTCGTGGGAGGATGATCTGGAGATCGTGCGCCATCTGGCACACCGCTATGACTGCCCTCTCGAGGTCGTCTCGCTACATGACGAGTATTGGGCGAACGTCGTCCAGTACACCATCGACACCGTGCGCCGTGGTCTCACCCCCAACCCCGACATGATGTGCAATAAGCTCATCAAGTTCGGCTGCTTCGAGGAGAAGTGGGGCAAGGACTTCGACTTCATCGCTACGGGGCACTACGCCACAACGACCTTCATCGGTGATCAGCTCTATCTGGCTACGGCTCCCGACCCCGTGAAGGACCAGACGGACTTCCTTGCGCAGATCAACTTCCGTCAAGTCTCCAAGCTCCTCTTCCCCACCGGTCACCTCCTCAAGAGTGAGGTACGCCGTATCGCTGAAGAGGCGCATCTGCTGAGTGCTAACCGCAAGGACAGTCAGGGCATCTGCTTCCTCGGGAAGGTGAACTACAACGAGTTCATCGAGCGCGCCCTCGGGCAGAAGGAAGGGCTCATCATCGAGCGTGAGACGGGGAAGATCCTCGGCAAGCACAAGGGCTACTGGTTCCACACCATCGGTCAGCGCAAGGGCCTCGGGCTGAGTGGCGGCCCCTGGTTCGTCGTGAAGAAGAACATCCGCCGCAATATCATCTTGGTCAGTCAGGGCTATGACCCCGCCGACCAGTACGGCGAGCACATCGGTATGGAGACCTGCGACTTCATCAGCCACGATCCTTGGCAGTACGCAGCCGAGGTACGTGGGCTGGATGCTCCCCTCTCCCGTGAGGAGTCGGTGGAGATTACCTTCAAGGTGCGCCATACTCCCGACTTCACACGCGGGCGACTCAGCTACGATCCCGCCTCGGGCTACCTCATCGAGAGCGAAGAGCCTATCCAAGGCATTGCCCCCGGGCAATATGCCGTGCTCTACGACACCGAGCACCGCATCTGCTTCGGTAGCGGTATGATCACTCGCGGCTTCTAAGCGCCTTTTACGGCGAAGCCCACACGAAAGAAAAGCGGTACGGCCACCTCGAGCACGATGCTCGAGGCGGCCGTACCGCTTTTAGCTTAGGCAAGACGCGGGGGAGATCCCCCGCATCCGCTTAGAAGGTGAACTGCAGACCGCCCTGCAGGAGCATAGGCTGCGACGTATAGCCGTACCAGCGCGTAGCCCCAGCGAGGATAGGTGCACGAAGCTCTGCCGTCAGGCTCAGGCGCTTCGTCAGCGAGTAGACGGCATCGGCATGGAGCAGATGGAGCTGACGCAGACGCGTGATCGAGCCATCGAGGTCGTAGCTCTTCAGTGCTGTGGCGAACTCATAGCCACCACGGACGCTGAGGTTGGGCACCATATTCAGCTCCACGAGAGCTGAAGCCGTGAAGGTAGGACGCGAGAGGATCGTAGCCGTCGTCGTATAGTGGGCATAGCCCCCACGGAGAGCTGCCGAGAAGAGACCGCGGTGGTTGTAGGCCAGCTGTACCCCGACGTTCTGCTCCTTATAGTCCACATAAGAGGGACGGAAGCGCACGGGCATGAAGTAGGCCGTCGAAGCCGCAGCACCCGAAGGCAGCGCCAGCGATGCGGGGAAGTAATCCACAGCACCCTTATGGTCGGCATAGCGGACGAAGGCTTCGAGCGAGAAGGCACTCGCGATCGTCGTAGAAGCCGTCAGCTTAGCATCGTAGACACGCTCATAGCGGCCAGCGAACGCCTCGGCATCGATGAAGGGCGACTCGAGGGGCTGAGCACGCAGGCTGTGACGCACCAGCTCGGCATCCGTCTCCAGTCTCAGACCAAAGGCCGAGCCCAGACGCAGGCGAGCATCGATCTTCGGGAAGAGGACGAAGTGGGCGTTGTAGTGGTCATTCCCCGTGAGGATACGCAGACCACCGAGCGCACGCCAAGAGAACTGATCATTAGCATCCTCTGCCAAGATATAGGGCGCACCCGTGAGGATCATACGCGAGCTGGCCGTACGGCTCTGTGGGAAGCCATAGAGGATAGGCTCCGTGCTGGTCAGACGACCCAGCGACCATGCGCCCAGCGCACCGACGCGTGCCATGCTGCTGATGCGGTAGGAAAGGTTCGCACGAAGCTCGGGGAGGAACTCCTTGAACTTATTGAGTACCACGCCTGGGGCTTCCTCGGCGACATTAGCTGCCGTGTAGTCGAAGCCAGCGGAGAAGTTATACAGCCAGTCTTCGGTGAAGTCCTCTTCGGTAGCGTAGCGAGCCGAGAGCGAGACCTCCGTGGCACGACGACGCAGATCGGGCACCGTAGCAGTCTGTGACACCCCACCACCAGCTGGAGGAGCGACGAGCGAGAGGCCGTAGTAGTTGTAACCGTGCTGACCGAAGTCCAGACCGAGTGACAGCGCAGCGTCCTCGAACTGATGACCGTAGTTCGCACCGAGGCGCCAAGCCTTCTCCCAGCCCTTGACTCTCTGACCAAGCTCGGTCTGGATGCTGGGATTAGCAAAGTTGTAGCGCCCGTAGACATCAAGGCGGTCGGTCTTCGTAGACAGGATGCTCAGGCCCGCACCTGCCTTGAAGCTGATGGGGATACCAGCAGAGGCGAAGGCATAGCCACGCTGCTTCGAGCGCTCAAAGCCCCCACGAGGTGCCGTCAGAGCACCTAAGGGGGAGACGCTGGGGCGCAGCGTGAAGGGGATGGGCGTATCCAGATAGGAGTGACGCACAGGGCTGAGGTTGGGAGCCGGCACCGTATAGGAGAGGTCACGGGGCTGACGTGTGGAGAGAGAGACCTCCTCCTCGGTCATCACAGTGAGCTCACGACGCAGGGTGTCGGCACGCTTCGTCTTAGCCTCCTGAGCAGAGAGTACAGAGCTCGAGAGGAGCGCGATAGCAGCTATAGGGATGATTGCAAGCTTCTTCATTTCTTATTCTGGTAGGAGGTGAGACGTTCGTTGATCATCTGAGCGATATCATCGTCAGTGCCCTTGTAGTTGTCACGCAGGCTCTCGAGATACTGCTGGGCGACATAGGTCTCACCCTGCTTGTGGTAGCAGTCGGCGAGGAGCAGGAAGGCACGTGCCAGCCAGTACTGCTGTGGCGTACCCTTGGCGATGAAGGCATCGAGCTGCTTCTTCGTCTCCTTCACCTTGCCGGCGTGGAAGAGAAGCGTGGAGTGGCGGATGTAGCCTTCAGCACCGTAGGCAGTATCGAAGTTCTTGAGCAGGGGCTCATAGGTCTTCATAGCCTTGCCGGTAGCACCCGTAGCCTCTTCGCTCTTACCCTGGATGAGGAGGAGCTCAGCCTGAGTAGCTGCGGGGAGGTCGCTACGCTTCAGGAGGCTCTCGGTCGTAGTGATCGAGCGCTTGTAGTCCTTCGCTTCGTAGGCTGCACGCGAGAGAGCAAGGCCGTAGCGCAGGTGCTGGGGAGCTTCCAGACCTTCGATAGCGTAGAGGCTGGACCAAGCATCGAGAGCCTCACGCTTCTTACCGCCATCGTTGTAGATCTTCGTCAGAGCTTCGAGGGCGGGGATACGCAGGTCGAGGGAGCGTGCGGGAGCAGAGAGCTTCTTGTAGAGCGCCTCAGCTTCGTCGCTGCGGCCCTGCTGGGCGTAGTGACCAGCCAAGAGAAGCTCAGCACGACCGGCCTCACGGCTGGCGGGGTAGGAGCGGACGAAGGACTCGAGGTCTGCGATAGAAGCATTCTTATCCTTCTTGTAGCGGCTCTCAAGAGAGAGGTACTGCAGGTGTGCCTTCTCGCTCTCTGAGGGCGTCAGCTGCTTGCCAAGAGTAGAGGCATAGGCCGTGTACTCATCGACGCGGTCCAGACTGACGTAGATATTCTTGAGGTCAGAGAGTGCGGAGCGAGCTTCTTCACTCTCAGGGTAGCGGGCGATGAGGTCCTTGTAGGCCTTGATAGCCTCTTCGGTACGCCCATTATTGTAGGCCAGCATAGCACGCTCCATAGCACCGAGTCGCGCATACTGCGTATCGGGATAGTCCTTGACGAGCTGGTTGAAGACAGCGGTCGCCTCTTCGGGACGTGCCTTGCTCAGCACCAGCGCACGGCCCTTGTCATAGAGGACCTCAGGCAAATGCGTGGACTCGGGGTGCGTCTTGATGATGCGGTCGAGCGTCTCGATCTGCTTCTGATACTGCCCCCAGCGACCATAGATCGTAGCGATACGATAGAGAGCTTCGTCATTCCCTGTGGGCATACCTTCGTCGGCACGACGGTAGAGAGCCAGAGCCTCTGCGCTCTTCTTCTGGATGAGCTGGCAGTCCCCCATGCGGGAGAGTGCATCGGCACGACGCAGAGCATCATCGCCAGAGCTTGACTGCGTGAAGGCTTCGAAGGAGCGGTAAGCCGTGGCGTACTGCTTCTGATTGTAGCGAGCGTAGCCCTGGATATAATGCGCCAGCGCAGGAGCTGCACCCGTAGCGATACTCTTCGATGCAGCAGACTCAGCAGCAGCATACTCGCCACGCTCCAGAGCACTCGAGGCAGCGAGGAGATGCGCCTGTGCAGTGTACTCGTTCTTTGTGCCGAGTGTGACAGCACGATTCAGATAGTCATTAGCACGGGCATAGTCGCGAGAAGCCAAAGCACCTTCACCGAGACGAAGTAGGACGTACTGTTTGGCTTCGCTCAGCTCAGCACTCTTGACCTGCAGACGATCCAGCGTAGCGAGCGACTCAGCATAGTCCTTATTCGTCAGGAAGATACTCTTCATGAGCTGGAGGATCTGAGGGCGGTAGCTGGAGTTGGGGAACTCGGTGACGAAGGTCTCAGCCATGCGGACGGTCTGACCGAAGTTCGAGCGCTGCGTCTCGTCCTGCAGGAGGATCCCATTGTACAGCGCATACTCACGTACTCGCTCGGTAGCCCCAGGGTGCTGGCCTGCACGGCTGAATGCCAAAGCAGCTTCGCTCGTGCGCTGGAGCTTGAGGCGAGCATTACCAAGGAGGAAGAGCCCCTGTGCACCGATAGCAGAGCTGCTCTCAGAGGCAGCACTCAGCGGACGAAGCGCTTCTTCGTAGCGTCCCTTAGCGTAGAGGGAAGTACCGAGGGCGTAGCTTTCCTCTGCCGTGGGCTTATAGTCCTCAAGCTCCTGTAGGGGCTGGAGAGTGCGGATAGCCTGATCATAATTGCCATCAGCATAGTAGGACTGCCCGATGACTGACTGGAAGGAAGCACGCGAAGCCATCTCGGGATAGCGACGCTGGAGGTCACTGGCACGACGCTGAGCCGTCTTAGCATCCTCCGTAGCGAAGGAGAGCAGAGCCAGCTGATAGGCGGCCTCGGGAGCGAGGTCGCTGGAGTAATCATTGCGTGAGAAGATCGCACGAGCCTCCTGAATATCCCCGCGTGCCCAAGCCACAGAGCCGAGGTAGATGAGAGCCTGCTCCCCGATGATAGAGGAGTCTTCACTCGCAGAGAGGAGGAGGCGCTGAGCTTCATCCAGGTCAGCTGCACTTCTCTGGTCGGCCAGGATCGTGTAGGCAAGAGCTAAATCGTACTGAGCAGCCTCACGAGGAGAGAGTGCAGAGCGCTTGACCTGCTCGAGCTGCGTACGGGCAAGAGGGAGGAGCCCCTGATCGACATACACCAGAGCGAGCAAGAGCTCTGCTGAGGGACGATCAAGGGAGCCTGGATGCTCCTTGAGGAAGCGTGTGAGGACAGCGTCGGGAGACGTCTCCTCGGTCATCAGACGAGCTACCGCCTCACGATAGGGCTGGTGCTCGGTAAGTAATGGTAAAGCACGCAGGCGAGGCAGGTCGTGCCGGAAGCCTACATAATTGCGGCTCACAAAGTCCTGCTGCAGCTGAGTCAGGATAGTCCGATCAGGACGCACCTCCAGGACCTGGCTTGCAAGCGGGCTTAGAGCAAGAGAAGCACACCCTAGAGAGAGGATGAGTCGCTTGATCGTCTTCTTCGTAGTCATATAATTTGTATTAATTGGGGCTCCCAGAAGCAATGGGGCTGGGAGAGATGTATATCAAAGTTCGAGGATCATCCCTTCGTCCGCTGCTACGGTCTCGGGGAAGACGGCCTGAGCCTCCTCTAAGAGAGGCTGAGTATCTATATAGCGGGCCGAATAGTGGCCGATGACAAGGCGCTCAACACCTGCAGCCTGTGCGATACGCGCAGCCTGCTCAGCCGTACTATGCGCCGTCTCTTTAGCTCGCGCCAAGCGGTCGCTGAGGAACGTCGCCTCGTGATAAAGGAGGCTCACATCCCGAAGGAGTGGCACCAGCGAGGGCAGGTAAGCCGTATCCGAGCAGTAGGCATAGCTCCGTGGAGTCTTACCCTGACGCGTCAGTCGCTCACAGCGGATGACCTTCCCCTCCTCGGTGGTGAAGTCCGCTCCCTCACGTAGCGCTGTATAATAAGAACGAGGAACGCCGTAGAAATCACACGAAGCGCGATCAATATGGCGCTCCGTGACCTTCTCGCGGAAGAGGTAGCCCGTGCAGGGCGTGCGGTGCTCCAGCGGGAGCGTCGTCACAGTCACCGACCGATCCTCGTAGCAAACACTACTCGTGCGGTCATCCACTACATGCACCTCGATGCCATAGCCCAGATAGGAACGACTCTCCTCGATGAAGGGGGCTAAGAACTTATCGATCCCACGAGGACCATATACGGGGAGCGCCCTGCGGCGGCCGAGCATCCCCATCGTAGAGAGGAGCCCGTAGAGCCCGTAGCAATGGTCGCCATGCAGATGGGAGATGAAGACGCCGACGATACGCCCGAAGTCCAGGCGCTGACGGCGTAGCTGACGCTGCGCACCCTCCCCGCAGTCCACGACGAAGAGCTTATCACGAAGCTCCACGACCTGGGCCGTCGGGTAGTGCTGCATCGTCGGCAGAGCCGAGCCACAGCCTAAGATATGGACGCGGAAGTCCCCCATACGCTCTACTTACTTGCCGAAGAAGGCTCGGTAGATATCATTGCCGTTCGCATAGACCATCAGCAGGACGAGTAGCACGAGACCAATAGTCTGGATCGTGGTCATCGCCTTATCGCTAAGAGGCTTGCGACGGATCATCTCGATGATGATGAAGAGGATGTGCCCCCCATCAAGTGCAGGGATAGGCAGGATATTCATCACTGCAAGGATGATAGAGAGGAAGGCCGTGATAGACCAGAAGCTCTGCCAGTCGAAGGTCGTGGGGAAGAGCTTACCCATCGTGCCGAGACCACCCATCTGCTTAGCGCCCTCCTTGGTGAACATATATTTCAGCCCACGTACATAGCCCGAGATCGTCTGACCTGCGCGGTCAATACCTGCGGGGATAGCCGTGAAGACATTGTACTGAACGTGCTCGATAGGATAGAGCTCTTCGATGCCCTTGAGGACGACACCGATATGCCCTGCCGTGTCTACGGGGAGCGTGGTCTGCAGAGCCGTACCCGAGCGCTCGACGGTAAGCACGACATCCTTACCCTTCTTCTTGTCCAGTGCCGTGATGACCTCCGTGACATCGGTGCAGGTGACGGAGTCAACTGCTACGACACGGTCTCCAGAGACCAGATGTCCCTGCGCACGGCTACCTTCGGAGACTACATCTACGACGAAGGGCATACGCAGAGAGCCAAAGCCCTCTTCAGCGCGGAGGAGGCGCTGCATCATATCCTCAGGCAGGCGGATCGTCTCCACGGCACCGCCACGACGCACCACGACTTCGTGAGCATTGATGAGCGATGACATAAAGCGGGAGTCAAGCACATTGGGAGACTGCTTGCCGTCGACGCTGAGGATCACATCCCCGTCGACGAAGCCAACTTCCTCAGCGGGCATGGAGAAATTCATCCCCGCAGAGACCTGATCGCTATGAAGGACCTTCGTCCCCCAAGTGAGCGTGATACCAGTATATATGATGAAGGCAAGGATGACATTGAAGATCACCCCACCGGCCATGATCATCAGGCGTGCGAAAGGCTTCTTGCTGCGGAACTCATCGGACTTAGGCTCACTGGCCATCGCCTCGGTATCCAGCGACTCATCGATCATACCAGCAATCTGGCAGTAGCCACCGAGAGGGAGCCAGCCAAGGCCGTAGACCGTACCGCTACGCTTGCTCTTCCACTTGAAGATAGAGAACCAGGGGTTAAAGAAGAGATAGAACTTCTCTACACGCGCTCCGAAGAAACGGGCCATCGAGTAATGCCCCAGCTCGTGGATGAAGACCAGGATGGAGAGCGAGAGGAGGAGTTGAAGTACACGAATTGCTATATCCATTGGATTACTATTATCTGATATGATTGAGTCGCTCACGAGACTCAGCACGCACTGCGGCATCGAGCTCTGAGAGCAGCTGGAGGTCGTAGCTCCGCTCGGGGCGGTGCGCCTCCAGGGCCTGGGCGATGAGCGTGCTCATAGCACGGAAGCCCAGCTTGCCAGCGAGGAAGGCTTCTACAGCGATCTCATTGGCGGCATTGAGCACACATGGAGCGGTACCACCAAGCTCCAGCGCTCGATAGGCCAGCGCGAGGTTGGGGAAGAGCTCCATATTGGGGCGCTCAAAGGTAAAGGTCTGCTCGAGGAAGTTGAGGCGAGGATAGTCATTGCTCACACGCTCCGTAAGGCCGAGCGCATAGCTAATGGGCAGGCGCATATCGGGCTGACCCAGCTGAGCCTTGATCGAGCCATCGGCGAACTCCACCATCGAGTGGATGATGCTCTGCGGATGTACAAGCACCTCGATCGATTCGGCAGGCGTATCGAAGAGCCATCGGGCCTCGATCATCTCCAGCCCCTTATTCATCAGCGAGGCGGAGTCAATGGTGACCTTAGCCCCCATACTCCAGTTGGGGTGACGCAGAGCAGCCTCGACCGTCACGGCCTCAAGCTCCTCTACTCGCTTATAGCTACGGAAGGGTCCTCCCGATGCCGTAAGCAGGATGCGCTCCAGCGTATTGCCTTCCTCCCCGACGAGGCACTGATAGATAGCCGAGTGCTCAGAGTCGACAGGCAGGATACGCGCTCCATGACGCGTAGCGAGCGATATGATGAGCTCGCCTGCTACGACGAGCGTCTCCTTATTCGATAGAGCGATAGTCTTCCCAGCTGTGATAGCTGCAAGTGTGGGTACTAAGCCAGAGAAGCCGACCATCGCCGTGAGGACGATATCTACATCAGGTCGGACGACCGCCTCAGCGATAGCTTCACTCCCCGTCATAACCTCGATAGAGGTATGCGATAGGGCTTGTCGGACTTCGGGATAATAGGCTTCGTCGGAGATCACGACCACAGCAGGACTGAACTCCAAGGCCTGAGCGATCAAGAGCTCCGTCGAGCGGCGTGCCACCAGCACCGTCACCTCGAAGGCTTCACGATGGCTACGGACGACCTCCAGGGCCTGTGTCCCGATAGAGCCCGTAGAGCCGAGGATGGCGATCCTTTTCTTCTGTATCATTACTTACTCCGCAGTCTCAGTGAGGAGGTAGACAAGCGTCTCTACCGAGCGGCACATCGTGTCGAGCGAAGCATACTCATACTTCCCATGGAAGTTCGCTCCACCCGTGAAGAGGTTGGGACAAGGCAGTCCCATATAAGAGAGGCGGGCGCCATCCGTCCCGCCACGGATGGGCGAGATGCGGGGCGTGACTCCAGCACGGAGCATAGCTGCCTTAGCGCGCTCGATATACTCCTCGTGGGGTGCCACCTGTTCGTACATATTATAGTAGGAATCGCGGATCTCGACCTTGATGACCTCGCGCTTGTAAGCGGTATTGATCTCGCCTGCGACACGCTCCATCAGCGCCTTCTTCTCCTCGAAGAGTGCACGATCATGATCGCGGATGATGTATTCGGCTTCGGCGTGCTCTACTCCACCGGAGAAGTGCATCAGGTGGTAGAAGCCCTCATACCCCTCGGTGAACTCAGGGCGCGCGTAGTGAGGGAGTGAAGCGTGCAGGAGGTAGATCACCTCGATAGCATTGATCATCTTCCCCTTAGCCGAGCCTGGGTGGATGCTACGTCCCGTAGCGACGACGCGAGCGGAGGCAGCGTTGAAGTTCTCATACTCCAGCTCACCCTCACGGCTGCCGTCGACGGTGAAGGCAAAGTCCGCACCGAAGGCCTCTACGTCGAAGTAGTCCACACCCTTGCCGATCTCTTCGTCAGGGGTGAAGCCGATGCAGATACGCCCGTGGGGTAGATCGGGATGCTCGAGGATATAGCGCACCGCCTCCATAATCTCGGCGACGCCCGCCTTATCATCCGCTCCGAGAAGCGTCGTCCCATCAGTCGTGATGAGCGTATGCTCAAGGACCTCCAGCAGCTCGGGGAACTCCTGTACCGTGAGCACGGCATCATCACCGAGGGGGATGGGCGTACCATCGTAGTACTCGATGATCTGCGGGCGGACACCATGGCCCGTGAAGTCGGGACTCGTATCAACATGCGAGATGAGCCCCAGCGCAGGACGATCCTCATAGCCTGGAGTAGCTGGGATCTGCGCCATCACATAGCCCTTCTCTTCGAGGCGTACGGAGGGTACACCGAGGGCTATCAGCTCGTCACGCAGGAGACGGAGCAGGTCAAACTGCTTCTCTGTCGAGGGGTAAGTCGTGCTATTGGGATCGCTCTCCGTATCGATCTGTACATAGCGGAGGAAGCGATCAAGGAGGGCCTCACGCACGGAGGAGGCTATAGTTGGGTTCATTTGCTTGAAGATTTGTCAGTGTAGAGCTCAGCATACTTCTGCTCCAGCCCCAGACGATAGTAGACATTACCGAGGAGGTCACGCACCTGATCGGGAGCGATCTTGTAAGCAGCCTCGAGCTGGGGAAGGGATTGGCGGAAGTATTCCTTGGCCTTCTTCTCCTCGAGACGTGAGCTCAGCGGATTAGCCAGGATAGAGACGGCTTGGTTGTAGTAGACCTGGCCGAGGTTGAAGAGCGCATCGTAGTTATCGGGACTCTGGCGAAGGACCTGACGATAGACCTCGACAGCACGATCCCACTCCTGGGCGAGGAAGTAGACATTACCGCGAAGCACCAAGAGATTGGGGTTGTCGGGGGTCACCTTCAGTGCCTTGTCAATGAGGGCGACGGCTTCCTTGTAGCGACCTTGCGCCTGATAGATCGAGATCATCGAGCCAAAGTAGAAGGTCGTCTCAGGGTAAAGCCGGATACCTTCCTCAAGGAAGGGCATTGCGCCGACCGTATCCTGCATAGCCATGTGGGCCTTAGCAAGGAACTGGTAGACCTCATTCTTATTGGCAGCTACGTCACGATAGAGCTCGCCGAGGCGGATCACCTCGGGGTAAAGCTCCCCAGTGTAGGCCGACACCAGCGCATAGTAAGCGAGATTCGCGACCGTCGTGTCGGTCGGGAGCTCCTTGCGCCCTACGGGCAGAAGCAGGCGCTGCGCCTCAAGAGCCGCAGAGAAGGCAGCCGTAGACTCAGCATACTTCTTGCGGTCGAGCCAGAAGAGCCCCGCCTCATACATCTTCGGGGCATCTTCACGCACATAGTCCTGGATCTTCTTCTGATACTTCAGCACGATACGTCCTGTCGAGGGGTCGGGCTGACGCTCGATAGAGTCTGCACGACGCCAGCCGACGAGTTCATCGATGACGTGGCGAAACATCTTCGCTGTGTCGCCCACGCTCCCCGGGGTCGTGACCTTGCGGAACTCAGTCTTATAGAGGGTATGCTCTACAAGGCCCTTAACATAGTAGGTATAGGCATCGTCCTTGGTGTCCTCATGCTCTTCGGCGAGCTTGATGAGGCGGCGGATCTCAGTGTAGTTGGGTTTATCGCTCTGTAATAGGCGATCAGCGGCACGCACATTGGAGCGCTGTGCTACCCCACTGAATGGCGTGAGGAGGCAGAGCGCCGCGATGTACCCTAAGTAACTTTTCATCTTGATCGTCATGTACGGGTTCGTGTAATAGGTCAGTCTCCCCCCACTCTCGTGGGGTGACCACTTGCTCTAATAACGCCTTTGGGCGGGCAAATGATCGGCTAACCACTATATTAGACAAAGATACGACATTGCCACGGATTGCGATAGCCCCTTCCCTCCCCCTCATGCGCTCGGCTTCCATCCTACCAGAAAAGTACTACTACACACCACTTTGCGGGGACAATAGCAGCGACTTCCATCAAAACAAAAGCGATCCGCTACGGAGCACCGAGTGAGGGTGCATCCGTAGCGGATCGCATATCGTTGAGCTCCCCGAGGTGGGGAGCAGTGGGGCGAAGGGATTAGGCTTCCTCTTCTTCCTCCTCCTGCATATTGGTGAAGACGTTCTGCACGTCCTCATCCTCCTCGAGCTTGTCGATGAGCTTAGCGAGGGTCTCACGCTGCTCTGGCGTCACAGGCTTCGTGTCGTTAGGCAGGCGGACGAACTCAGCAGAGGTGATCTCGTAGCCAGCTTCTTCGAGATACGACTGGATCTGGGCATTAGCAGAGAAGGCACCGTAGAGGATGATTTCGTTCTCGTCTTCCTCCAGCTCATCTACGCCATAGTCGATCAGCTCCAGCTCCAGCTCTTCGAGGTCCATGCCTTCCTTCTTCACGATGTGGAAGATACACTTGTGATCGAAGAGGAACTCCAGCGAGCCCGAGGTACCGAGGCTACCGCCGAACTTATTGAAGTAGCTGCGGACGTTGGCCACCGTACGGGTAGTGTTGTCGGTAGCAGTCTCGACGAAGATAGCGATACCGAAGGGGCCGTAGCCCTCGTAGTTCATCTCCTTATAGTCGGAGAAGTCCTTTGAGCTGGCCTTCTTGATGGCGCGCTCCACGTTCTCCTTAGGCATGTTCTCCTTCTTGGCCGTCTGCATCAGGACGCGCAGACGTGGGTTGGTCTCGGGCTCGGGGCCCCCAGCCTTGACCGCAATGGTGATTTCCTTACCGAGCTTCGTGAAGACGCGGGCCATATTGCCCCAGCGCTTCATCTTACGAGCTTTACGATATTCAAATGCTCTTCCCATAAATATTCTTTGTGATAGTTGATTCGTCTTAGGTGGTTAGCGGAGGGTAGCTCCATAGGTATCCTCGATGCTCTTGCGGATCTTCGCCATAATAGCGTCGATCTGCTTGTCGCTCATCGTGCGCTCCGTATCCTGGAGGTAGAAGGAGAGAGCATAGCTCTTCTTCCCTGCGGGGAGGTTCTTCCCCTCGTACACGTCGAAGAGGGTGACATCACGCAGGAGCTTCTTCTCTGCACGGCGAGCGGTCTCAGCCAGCTCTGCAAAGGTAATCTTCTCATCGAGGAGGAGCGAGAGGTCACGACGTACGACGGGGAACTTAGGCAGGTCAGCGATCTCGATCTTCACACGCTCAGCGAGGCGATTGAGGTTGTCCCAGTTGATCTCAGCGTAGTAGACGGGGATATCGATATCCCACTTAGCCAAGAGGGCGGACTTGACCTGCCCCATCAGCACGACAGGCTTGCCGTCATAGGTCGCATAGCTGTAGCCACGACCCGAGAAGAGGTCGCACTCGACAAACTCAGCACGCAGGCTACGCTCACTGACGCCCAGACGCTCGAGGATGTGCAGGACATGGGCCTTCAGCTCAAAGGGCGAAGCAGGCTCGTCAGCATGTGCCCAGCTGCTCTGGATACGTGCACCAGCGACCCAGAGGCCGAGGGTCTGTGTCTCGCGGTAGCCTGCCAGCGTCGTGGCGGTAGAGCGCTCGACTTCGGGAGCAGCGGCGTAGCAATTCCCCCACTCATAGTAGTAGAAGCTCTTCTGCTGACGGCGGAGGTTACGGCTGATAGCGGAGAGCCCCCCGAAGAGGAGCGTCTGGCGCATCACGTTCAGCTCGCCACTGAGGGGATTGACCAGCTGCACGAGCTTATCAGCGGGGCAGGAGGTAAGCCCTTCGTAGTAGGCTTCGGAGGAGAGGGAGTTATTGAGAAGCTCATTGAAGCCTGCGCCTGTCAGCTGCTCCGAGAGGAGGATGCGACGGCTGTAAGAGCGGTCGCTCGCTCCCTTGGGGCTGAGGTTAGCATGGACGTAGCCACTGAGCTCGATATTGTTGTATCCGTAGATGCGCATGACCTCCTCGATGACGTCGGCCTCACGGGTCACGTCGACACGATAGCGGGGTACACGCAGCTGCCAAGCGTCTTCCTCACGGGAGACGATCTCGATCTCGAGGCTCTCGAGGATACGTGCAGCCTCGTCTCGGGGGATGAACTTACCGATGAGTGCATCCATATGGCTGGGGCGCAACGTCACTTCGTAGGGCTGAGCAGGCACGGGATAGTGGTCGAAGCGGCCACCATCGATATAGCTACCAGGGCAAAGCTCGAGGATGAGCGAAGCGGCACGCATCAGCGCCCAGGTCGTGCGGTTGGGGTCCAGCCCACGCTCGAAGCGGAAGGAGGAGTCCGTATTCACAGCCAGACGGCGTGCGGTCTTGCGCACGGAGGTCGCGTTGAAGTTCGCTGACTCGAGGAAGATATCCGTCGTCGTCTCCGTCGTACCCGAGTTAAGACCTCCCATGACGCCAGCGACGCAGAGGGGCTCACCCGTAGCCGAAGCGATGACGAGGTCACGCTCGGTGAGCTGGCCTTCGCTCTTGTCAAGGAGGACCATCTTCTCCTCTCGTGCCAGCTGCACCGAGAGGGCGCCACCCGTCTTCGCCAAGTCATAGGCGTGGAGGGGCTGACCGAATTCGTGCAGGACGTAGTTCGTCACGTCGACGACTACGTTGATGGGGCGTAGACCCAGCGTCTCGAGCTGACGACGCAGCCAGTCGGGGCTCTCGGTGACCTTGAGGCCACGGATCACAAGCCCCTCGAAGCGAGGGCAAAGGGTCTCATCGACAGCGACCGTGACAGGCACGGGACAAGCCGTACCAGCGGTAGGTGCGGGGAGCACCTCGGGGAGCTTAGCCTTCGTGGCCTTCCCCTGCTGCGTGAGATAAGCAGCGAGATCGCGGGCGACACCATAGTGCGAAGTAGCATCGACACGGTTCGGCGTGATATCGACCTCGAGGACGTAGTCGGAGCTGACACCGAAGTGCTCAGCAGCAGGCGTCCCAGGCTTTGTCGTGGTAGCATCGAGGAGGATGATACCGCTATTGTCGTGGCCGACGCCGATCTCGACCTCACTACAGAGCATACCGAAGCTCTCGACGCCACGGATCTTGCTCTTCTTGATGGTGAAGGATTCGTCACCCGAGGTGAGGACGGTGCCGATGGTAGCGACGACGACCGCCTTGCCAGCAGCTACATTGGGCGCACCACAGACGATCTGCAGGGGCGCCTCTGCACCTACATCTACTGTCGTGACGTGGAGGTGATCGGAGTTCTCATGCACCTCGCAGGTCAGCACGTGACCGATGACAAGGCCCTTGAGCCCACCGGGGATTGATTCGACTTCTTCTACACCGCCTACCTCAAGACCGATAGAGGTCAGGGCAGCAGCGACTTCATCGGGGGTCAGATCCGTCTCCACGTAGGAGCGTAGTAGATCGTAGGATATATTCATGTTTGTTCCGCTTAGGGGATAGCTACTATCTTACTTGATGATTTCTTTTTAGAGTACAAATGTACGAAAAGCCCTCTACACACGCGCCTATGCCGTAGCACGGCGACGAGGCCCCTGCATCCAGCTCTCTGGAGACAGGGGCCTCGTCATACTCTGCTTATCGCGCCTTTATTCTCCTAAGATCTCTGCTTTGTGAGCCAGATAGGTAGAGATATCCTTGTCACCACGTCCGCTCACAGTCAGCACGACGATGTCCTCTGGCTGGAGCTTCATATGAGGCAGGAGACCCAAGGCGTGGCTACTCTCCAGCGCGGGGATAATTCCCTCCAAGCGCGTCAGCTCAAAGGCAGCACGCAGCGCCTCGTCGTCATTGATCGATAGCACCTCGGCACGCTCTTGCACAGCGATCTGAGAGATCAGCGGGCCGATGCCAGGATAATCGAGCCCTGCCGAGATGGAGTAAGGCTCTTGCACTTCACCCTCGGGAGTCTGGATGACGAGGGTGCGGCTTCCGTGCAGGACACCCTCGGTACCGATATTGATCGTGGCGGCAGTCTCCCCGCTATCCATACCATGACCGCCCCCTTCGCCTAAGACGATACGCACGCGTGGATCATCCAGATAATGGTACATCGTACCTGCGGCGTTAGATCCGCCACCGATGCAGGCTAAGAGATAGTCGGGATAGTCACGTCCTTCCTTCTCCTGAAGCTGCGCCTTGATCTCCTTGCTGATGACGCTCTGCAGACGTGCTACCATATCAGGATAAGGATGTGGACCTACTGCCGAGCCGATGAGATAGAAGGTGTCTTCGGGACGCTCGCACCAGGCCGTGAGCGCCTCATTCACAGCGTCCTTGAGCGTCTGATTGCCACTCTTCGCTGGGACGACGGTAGCACCGAGCATCTTCATACGCTCGACATTGACGTGCTGACGCTCGACATCAAGTGCGCCCATATAGATATAGCACTCCATACCCATGAGTGCACAGGCGGTAGCGGTGGCTACACCATGCTGGCCTGCACCTGTCTCGGCGATGATGCGGTGCTTACCCATCTTCTTCGCCAGCAGGATCTGCCCGAGGGCATTATTGATCTTGTGCGCCCCCGTGTGATTGAGGTCCTCGCGCTTGAGGTAGATCTTCGCACCATATCTCTCGCTGAGTCGGCGCGCGTGGTAGAGGGGGCTGGGACGTCCTACATAGTCACGCAGCAGCGTGTGGAACTCCTCCTGGAAGTCCTTGCTCTCGATGATCTGTAGGTACGTATCTTGCAGCTCTTTGATGATGGGCTCGAGGATGGAGGGAACAAAGGCGCCACCGAAGTCGCCATAAAAGCCATTGGGATCTACTTGGAAGGGTGTCATAAAAGTTGGGATTTTGAATGAAAAGTTGGAGCTAAGTAGAGGCCTAAGGCAGGTGACGTCATTTCTGCGGATCCGTACTCACGACAAAGAGGCTTGCCGTGAGTCACGACAAGCCTCTATTATATGCTGATGATGAATTTACAATAGGGACATAGATGCCTAACTCACGATATTACTATCCTGAGTGCGCCACCAACCTCTATTGTACATTCGATTCGTCATATTCTTTTGTAGCGTATTCGTTGGCCAACGATCCGCCTATTTCTTTGATGAAGCAAAGATAAAATGATTCCTAAATATGAGCAAGCTCAATAGGTCGATTCGCCAAACGACTATCATAGCATACTCGCCCCCGATAGTCAAGCGGTATGAACCTATATAGGTCATCGGGCTGACCTATATTTAAGTTGTTGCTCCGCGTAGGGATAAAAGTTGCGGACGAGTGGCTGATAAGTTTGGACTACGTACGTGGATCTAATATCTACGTACGTGGATATTTGGATTTACGTGCCTGGTCTTTAAGACTACGTGCATAGATAGAAGAATACCACTACGTGAAGGCGCTTTTTTCTTCACGAGAATGGCACTTTCCCCTCCGCTGAATCAGAGGAATACTCGCGATAAGGTGAAGGGCTTGCGTATCACTTCGGAGAGGCATATCGGGGAGCTGGGCGTGCGATACCTTAGCACTCTAAATAGAGGGCAGGACTCTGCCGCAACAGTCTCCGATAGTGGAGCAGTATGAACCTATATAGGTCGTCGAGCTGACCTATATTGGTCCGCAGTGCAACCTATATAGATCACGAAGCAAACCTATATTGGTCCACTCACTGACCAATATAGGTTCGCCCCACCCCCTCCCGTGAAGGGGATGCCTTCGCCTGCGTTAGCGGTAGATAAGTTCGTGGAACATAGAGCGATCGAAGAGCTCAGTAGCGACCTCGTGCAGTAGCTCGGGCGTGAGGGCGGAGAGGCGCTCCTGAAGCACTTCGTCCGACTCAAACGTCCCCGTATGCAGGAAGCTCTTCCCCATCGAGAGGAAGTGCTGCTCCCTTTGCTCCGAGGCGACGATCATCTGACCACGTGTCTGACGTAGAGCCTGCTCCAGGGCTCGCTGCGTCAAAGGCTCAGCCACCAAGCGCGCCAGCTCGGCATAGACCAGCTCGATAGCCTCCGCTTCGGCGCGATGCGACGAGCCGAAGTAGACGGAGAAGAGCCCCGTATCGGTGTAGGGCGTGTAGTTGCACTCGACATGATAGACCAGCCCACGCTGCTCTCGCAGCTGCATATTCAGCCGGGCATTCATCCCGCTCCCACCGAGGATACTCGCGAGAAGACTAAGCGCCAGACGCCGCGGATCATAGAGCGAATAAGCGGCACGCCCCAGCAGCACGTGGCTCTGCGCCGTATCCCGACGACGCACCACGCGACGCGCCTCCTTATTATATATATATATAGGTATGGGGAGTGGCTCGGGAAGTGCGCTACTTGAGATGAGGGGCTGACCTTCGCCAGGGAAGGCCCACTCCGCTGCAGCTATCAGATCATCCATATCGAGCACACCACGGGCAAAGAGTACCATACGCTCAGGCCGGTAGTAAGTGCTATGGAAGCGGCGCTGCGCCTCCACCGTGATGCGCCCCACCGAAGCCTCTGTACCGAGGATGGCATGCCCAAGGCGGTGCGGGCGGAAGACCTGATCCTCGAACTCATCGAAGATCAGCTCCGAGGGGCTATCCTCATACGAATGGATCTCATCGAGGATGACCTCCTGCTCCTTCGCCCACTCCCGCTCGGGGAACGTACTATGGGCAGCGATGTCGAGGATCATGTGCAGCGAGCGCCGAGCATAGCGTGAGGGGGCGATGGCGTAGAGCATCGTCTCCTCCTTCGTCGTATAGGCATTCAGCTCTGCCCCCACGGACTCCATACGCTCGATGATCTGGCTCGAGGAGCGTAGGCGTGTACCCTTGAAGAGCATGTGCTCGATACTATGCGCCAGCCCATGCCAGCGCAGGCCTTCGTCACGAGCCCCTACGCGCACCCCAAGGCCCACGTAGCTGACTGCCGCCTCGGGCTCTACCGAAGCGATGATCCTAAGCCCCGAAGGGAGCGTGTGCATCACACAATGAGTCATCTTCTTAAAGTTCTTTCGTTAGCGTAGACAAAGGTATAGCGTCTCCTACACATCTCCATAGGCACCCTACCAAGCGAATAATCAGAGCCTTATAAAGGTACGCCCCGTGGAATACTGATTTTTCCAACGAGATTAACTACATTTGGCGCATAGTAAAGGGCATTTGTACGCATTTATTAGGTCCGCCTCGCACCTGCAGCGTCACCACAAGCACCCTGCTAGCGAGCATCTCGCAAGAAAATACGTATCACACAGAGGTATGAAAAACATCCTTATCATCGGCTCTACAGGTCAGATCGGGACCGAGCTCGCTATGACGCTCCGCCGACTCTATCCCGTAGTCGTGGCAGGGTACATCCCTGCAGCTCCTCCCAAGGGCGAGCTCCTCGAGACTGGTCCTTGTGAAGTGGTAGACATTACCAATCCCCAGCAGATCACCGAAGTCGTACGTCGCTACAAGATCGACACGATCTTCAATCTGGCAGCACTGCTGAGTGCTGTCGCCGAAGCCAAGCCGCAGCTGGCATGGCAGATCGGCCTCGGCGGTCTCTTCAACGTCCTCGAGGTAGCACGAGAGAATGGCTGTGCGGTCTTCACCCCCAGCTCTATCGGCTCCTTCGGTCCCGAGACACCGCGCGACATGACGCCACAGGACACCATCCAGCGCCCCAAGACCATGTACGGGGTGACGAAGGTCTCTGGCGAGCTCCTCAGTGATTACTATCAGAAGCGCTTCGGCGTCGACACACGCTCCGTACGCTTCCCTGGCCTTATCTCTAATGTTGCACCTCCGGGTGGTGGTACTACCGACTATGCTGTAGACATCTACTATGCTGCTGTACGCGAAGGTCGCTTCGCATGCCCCCTGCGCCCAGGCACCTATATGGACATGATGTATATGCCCGATGCCCTGCGCGCCTGCGTCGAACTTATGGAGGCTGACCCCGCACGACTCATTCACCGCAATTCCTTCAACATCACCTCGATGAGCTTCGACCCCGAGGGTATCGCTGCCTCTATCCGTGAGGTGATCCCTACCTTCGAGATGACCTACGAGCTCGACGAACTCCGTCAGGGTATCGCTGACTCTTGGCCTAACTCCCTCGACGATAGCTGCGCTCGAAGCGAGTGGGACTGGAAGCCCCAGTACGACCTGCCCGCCATGACGCGTGACATGATCGAGACCATTCGCCGCAAGGGATAGAGCCCTTCGCTCGCCCCACACGGCACCCCAGCAAGCAAAGCACACTACTTAGCAAGCTATACACGAAGAAACAAGGACTATGTTTAAGAACATGAAGAAGTACCTCGCTGAGGAACTTCAATCCATCGACGAAGCCGGCCTCTACAAGCGGGAGCGTATCATCACGACCCCTCAGACTGCCGACATCAAGATCAGCACGGGGCAGGAGGTCATCAACTTCTGCGCCAATAACTACCTCGGTCTCTCCGACCATCCTCGTCTGGTAGCAGCCGCTAAGGCCGCCATGGACAGCCACGGCTTCGGGATGAGCTCCGTCCGCTTCATCTGCGGTACGCAGGACATCCACAAGCAGCTCGAGCAGGCCATCGCCCGCTACTTCCACACCGAAGACACGATCCTCTACGCCGCCTGCTTCGACGCTAACGGCGGGGTCTTCGAGCCTCTCTTCGGCCCAGAAGACGCTATCATCAGCGACGCACTGAACCACGCCTCCATCATCGACGGCGTACGCCTCTGTAAGGCCCAGCGCTACCGCTACGAAAATGCGAACATGGAAGACCTGGAGCGCGTACTCCAAGAAGCCCAGTCCGCTCGCTTCCGCATCATCGTCACCGACGGCGTCTTCTCCATGGACGGCAATGTCGCTCCCATGGATAAGATCTGTGACCTGGCGGACAAGTACGATGCACTCGTCATGGTCGACGAATGCCACTCGGCAGGGGTCGTCGGTCCCACGGGTCGTGGTGTCGCTGAGCAGTTCAACTGCTACGGCCGTATCGACCTGCACACCGGTACGCTCGGTAAGGCCTTCGGTGGCGCTATCGGTGGCTTCACCACGGGCCCCAAGGAAGTCATCGACATGCTTCGTCAGCGCTCACGCCCCTACCTCTTCAGTAACTCCATCCCTCCCGCAGTCGTCGGTGCTGGCCTCGAAGTCTTCAAGATGCTCGAGGAAAGCGATGCCCTGCACACCAAGCTGATGGAGAACGTCGAGTACTTCCGCGACAAGATGCTCGCTGCCGGCTTCGACATCAAGCCCACCCAGTCAGCTATCTGTGCCGTGATGCTCTACGACGCTAAGCTCTCGCAGGAATACGCTGCACGCCTCCTCGAAGAAGGGATCTACGTCACGGGCTTCTACTACCCCGTCGTCCCCAAGGGCCAAGCACGTATCCGCGTACAGCTCTCCGCCGCACACGAACGCCATCACCTCGACAAGGCCATCGCTGCCTTCATCAAGGTCGGCCGTGAGCTCGGCACGCTGAAGTAGCCGCAGGCGCACCCCGCCTCCACAAGACAAATCGTCCACAGACTACCCCACCCTCAGCGGGTGACAGTCCGTGGACGATTGCTTTTATCTAAGAGAAAGCGCTCCTTCTACCCGCACTTTCCACCCCAAACAACGGGCGAAAGCAAGGTGCCAAGCACCCGTATATACGCCGATAAATTTGCGTATATACGGCGATTTATTTTCGCATATACAGAAATATATTTGTGCATATACGGAAATTCCGCCCCGCCTACACGCTGGGGGATATGCGCCTTAGCAAGCGCTCCCCAATCCCCTTATACGACTTCGCCCCCGCACTACGAGAGCACGGGGGCGAAGCTACTATTGGGAGGAAGTACGATTACTTATCCTTCTTGGGGACCTCGAGGTGCTTGGCTTCTTCGCTCTTAGCGACCTGGTCGTAGTATTCCTGGCTGTAGCCGGGGAAGTTGGGCGAGACGATCTGGCCGTAGCCGTTCTCTTCGAACTTGCCGTCCTTCTCCTTCTTGACGTTACCGTCCATGTACTTGACGAGGAGGTATTCACCGAGCTTCTTCCAGCGAGCGGTCGCCTCGTTAGCTACCTTGCCGCAGACCTCCGTGAGGTAAGCGGTGGCCTGTGCGGGGCTGCTCTTCAGCAGCTCGAGAGCCTTAGCGTCGGTGTTCTTCACCAGATCGACGTAGCTATCTTCCAGCTCCTTCTGCACGGGACGGATGTCGCGGATCATGGGCTCATAGCGGTTGTAAGCCATATTAGCTACCCAGTTGTGGATCCAGAAGGCAGACGTCCAGCTGAACTCCGTCATGCTCCCGTTGCCACGGCGATAGCATTCGGGGATCTCGGTGATGGAGGCGTACATAGGCGTGAGGACAGCCGTATTGGCATCGTCGACACCGAACCACAGGATACCACCGACAGCATCGGGCAGCCAGCTACGCATCTGAGCGATGAGCACGAAGCCCGTCTGCTGCGTAGCGATAGCGCGCTCGTTGAAGTACTCACGGCCTTCGCTCTTGAAGGTCATAGGACGCCAGCGGTAGGGGACCTTGTAGGCACCAGCGCCGGGGTCGTTCGTCATTGAGAGCTCGGTGCCTTCGTAGTGGTTGCGCATCCCTTCGCGGACGTCAGCGAGGCTCACCTTGCGGTCGGGGATGATGTAGAGAGGCATGGGCTCTTCGGAAGCATCACCCATGATGTGCTTCTTGTACTTGTCCATGCTCTTGTCGAAGGTGCGGAAGAAGCTCCATACACGGGCTTCACAAGCACGCAGACCACTGAAGTCATAGGGGTTGTAAGCCTTCTGGAAGTCGAAGTCCTTATCCTTACCCTTGAACCATCCGTTCTCACGAGCTACGTTGACTACGTCCTTCTCGTACATGCAGTTCTCCTTGTCGCCGAAGGGGATCTTGTGGATACGTGCCTGATTGGCGTGAGCTGCGATAGCATCATCGGGGATGCGGATAGCTACCCACGTAGCGCCCTTCTTCTTGGGGCCCTTGCCGATAAGCTCCATGATCCAGACTTCGTTCTTGTCAGCGATGGTGAAGGACTCACCCGAGCTGTAGTAGCCGTGGTCACGGACAAGGTCGGTCATGACGCGGATTGCTTCGCGAGCTGAGCGGGAGCGCTGCAGTGCCACGTAGATGAGGCTACCATAGTCCATGACGCCCGAGGGGTCGCGGAGTTCCTTGCGGCCACCCCAAGTACTCTCGGTGATGGCTACCTGATGCTCATTCATGTTCCCCACGACATTGTAGGTGACAGCGGCCTGAGGGATATAGCCAAGGGGCTTGCCCGTATCCCACTCGTGAATCTGGAGCATGAGGCCCTTGCCCCAAGCCTTAGCTGGATAATGTACGAGGTCGCCGTAGAGGGTGTGCGAGTCGGCCGAGTAGCTGATCATGACGGAGCCATCGACCGAAGCCTTCTTGCCCACGATCAGGTCGGAGCAAGCCTCAGCAGACGGCGTAGCCCAGGCCGTGACAGCCAGGGCAAAGGCTGCGAGGAGTGTCGTTTGCTTCATAGTGTATTTGATGATGATAGTGATGAATAGCGAGCTAACTAACTATACCCTAAAGATACAAAAAGTTGCCCTTCGGCCGTGCTCCCGTGTGGGAGACAGCCGAAGGGCAACTGATATTGGTCGTGCTAAGCGCTCGCTCTTAGAACTGCGACTGCAGCAGAGCGACCCACTTTTCGATACGTTCGTCGGTGAGGTCAGACTGGTTAGCTTCGTCGATGCAGAGACCGATGAGCTTGCCATCCTGTTCCGTTTCAGTAGCATCGTAGCTGTAGCCTTCGGGCTCGTAAGCACCGATGAAGGAGCAGCCCGTACCAGCGAGGCCTTCGTGGATCTTAGCCAGAGCTTCGCAGAAGCTATCGGGATAGCTGTCAGCGTCACCGCAGCCGAAGAGAGCTACCTTCTTGCCAGCGAGGTTCTGCTCAGCGAGCTTGGGGAGGAAGTCTTCCCAGTCGTCCTGAAGGTCACCGATACCCCACGTAGAGGAACCGAGGAGGAGGACATCGAAGGCAGCTGCATCAGCAGCGTCTGCGCCAGCGACATCATAGACATTAGCTTCTGCGCCGAGGGCCTTAGCCAGACGCTGTGCTACTTCGGAGGTAGAGCCCGTAGAAGAGCCGTAGAAAATACCGATCTTGCTCATTGTGCGATAGGATATTTTGTGTTAGTAGTAATTGTGTTTGCTCTACAAAGATAAGAGAACTATTGGACTAAGCCACTACCTCTGTGATTAGCTATTCACTTCGGCGAAGAACTCCTCATTATCCTTGGTGCGGAGCATAAGGTTCTTGACGTTCTCCATCGCTTCGATGGGGTTCATCTCGGAGAGCACCTTACGCACAGACCACATACGGCTCTGGGTCGTCTGATCCTGCAGGAGGTCATCACGACGCGTGCTGCTGGCCACGAGGTCGACGGCAGGATAGATACGCTTATTCGCCAGACGACGGTCGAGCTGCAGCTCCATATTACCCGTGCCCTTGAACTCTTCGAAGATCACATCATCCATCTTCGAGCCCGTCTCCTGCAGGGCCGTAGCGAGGATCGTCAGGCTACCGCCACCGCGGATGTTACGTGCAGCACCGAAGAAGCGCTTGGGCTTCTGCAGGGCGTTGGCATCGACACCACCAGAGAGCACCTTACCCGAGGCAGGCTGTACCGTGTTGTAGGCACGTGCCAGACGCGTGATGGAGTCGAGGAGGATGACGACATCCTGACCACTCTCTACCATACGCTTAGCCTTGTTGAGCACGATCTCGGCGATCTTGACGTGGCGGTCAGCAGGCTCGTCGAAGGTCGAAGCGATGACCTCGGCATTGACGCTGGTCGCCATGTCGGTGACTTCCTCAGGACGCTCGTCGATGAGGAGGATGATCATATAGACCTCGGGGTGGTTGGCTGCGATAGCGTTAGCGATATTCTTCAGCAGGACGGTCTTACCCGTCTTGGGCTGTGCGACGATGAGACCACGCTGCCCCTTACCGATAGGTGCGAAGAGGTCGACGATACGCATAGCGATCTTGTCCTGCACACCAGGATTGTGGGAAGACTCGAGGCGGAACTTCTCATCGGGGAAGATCGGCGTGAGGTGGTCGAAGGGGATACGGTCGCGCATCTCCGAGGGGGTACGCCCATTGACACGCGTGATGCTATCGAAGGGGAAGTACTTATCGCCATCCTGTGGAGGACGGATGAAGCCCTCGACGAGGTCACCTGGGCGCAGGCTCCACTGCTTGATCTGATTGGCCGATAGATAGATATCGTCAGGCGAAGGGAGGTAGTTGTAGTCCGCTGAGCGGAGGAAGCCGTAGCCGTCGGGGAGGATCTCCAGTACGCCCGAGCACTCGAGGATGCCCGAGAAGTCGAACTCCTGCTGGGGGCGAGCGACAGCCTTCACAGCGGGCTGAGCCTTAGGCTCGGCAGGCTGCTGAGCCTGTACCTGATGTACCTGAGGCTGCTGGCGCACCTTGGGCTGGGGCTGAGGGGTATTGAGAGTAGGCAGGATCTCGTCGAGGACGGACTTACTGTCCTTGTGACGGAAGACCATGCGTGCGGGGCTCTGCGCAGGAGCTGCTGCGGGAGCTTCGCCCTCAGCAGGGGCAGGGGCTTCCGCTGCGGGTGCACCGTCAGCGACACGAGGCTCTACAGCGACAGCGGGGCTGGCAGTAGCGGCCTTCGCAGTAGCAGCAGCCGACGTGCGAGCCTCACGGATGGGCTTGGGTGTGGTGGACGTAGCCTTCTCCTCGACAGCGATCGCCTCGGGGTCCTTGGCATGCTCTTCGGAGGCCTTGGCTACGGCAGAGAGGGCTTGCTCACGTGCCAGCGCTTCGGCCTTAGAGGGGCGACCACGCTTACGCTTTGGCTGCTCTACTTCGGGAGCATTCTCCGAGGCTTCGGGGGTGCTATCAGCGGGAGCAGAAGAGGTAGCGGGGGTGGACTTGGGCGTTTCATGGGTAGACTCTTCGGTGGAAGAGGTCTTGCGAGGGCGACCAGGCTTGCGCTTGACACTCGTCGTCTCAGCGACGGTGACAGCTTGCTGGTCCAGGATCTCGTAGATCAGTTCGCGCTTCTCAGGGAAGGCATCGGGAGAGAAGCCTATTTCTCGGGCGATCTCCTGGAGCTCCTCCAGCGTCTTGCTGGACAGCTCGGTGATATTGTATCGTTGCATATTGATTATGAATACGTACTATCCCCCGGGGGCGGGGGCTCCTTCAGGACGGATGTCATAGGGAGCTGATCGACACAAGGACTTTGGGTAGTAGGCCACGATAGCGATGAGGGTGCGCCCTACAGACGCCCCTGACGACCCGAAGTGCTTGGGAGGGATCAGCCACCCAAGGGATAATATATCAGACTATAAATGGTAGCCAGAGGTGGCTACAAAGATGATGGCGAAGAGCCAAAAGCCAACCCCATCAAAGAGTATCTTCGTGATGTAAGGGATATTGAGTGGGGGAGCTTGTGTGATTGGGCTGGGATTCGAACCCAGGACCGATAGCTTAGAAGGCTATTGCTCTATCCAGCTGAGCTACCCAACCAATCCATTGGAGGGGTGCGGACTCTTATGCCCTACGGCATGACTATAACGGCGCACACGTCCTCTTAATTGTGGTGCAAAGATAGTCAAATATTTCGTTTGGCCCGTACCGCTTCCATGGAATAAGCGTCCGCTAAGCCTTGCGAAGGATCTCGTAGAACTCCTCTGGAGTGCCTAAGTGCTCGAGTAGTACCTGCACGGCAGAGGGCGGTAGGTAGTGCACCCGCGGGCGATAGCCTTGGGCACGTAGCTGGGAGAGTAGCTCAGGGTCGTGGCGGATGAGCGCACGCAGGGAGCGGGAGGCTCCTGTAGCCGTCTTCTGTGGGAAGTAGAGACAGGCAAGCTCCTTGACCGTATAGGCGCGGAAGATGAGGGAAGGCACGCTGGACTGGACAGCGGCAGACGAAGAGATGATAGGTGTTTTCATCGTCGTGTGGTATGAATAAAATGAATAAATGTAGGCTGGAGCACTCCGCTTCTTCCCGTCCCCTACCCGACCAGCATACATATATACAAGGGAGGAGCTGGGCGAGGTAAGGACTGCAAAAAGAGAGCTTCGAGCAGGACTCCACGACAAAGTAACGGCAAATACTCCGCCCCTCCAAGGAGCCGACTAAATAAATATTTTGACGAACGTAAGCACCTCGTCTCCTATCACTTAAACGCCCTGCGCAGAGCTCCTCAAAGCCCGCTCCCGGTAGCTACTCGCACGCCCCACCTCCGCCACTTGAAGCCCCCACTTTGGGAGCAAATCGCTAAGCCTCTATCTACAAAAGACAATTATACAGTACCGTCCGATACGTGCCGCATAGCAATAGCATGCAGGCGCATTTCTGCGGAGGGAAAAGCTGGACGTAGTAATGGTATGAACCCCTACGCGTACGAGGAAAAGCTAAGGACCTGTGGTGGATTCATTCGGTCTACGTACGTAGATCTAAGGACTACGTACGTGGACATTTGAATTCAGGTGCCTGGCCGATAAGACTACGTACGTGGATAGAGAAATACCACTACGGGAAGCTACATACTTCCTCGCGAGACTACCACCTTTCCCACTACTGAATAAGAAAAACCGCTGTGATGGATGAAGGCCTTGCCCGTAGCATGAGGAGGAAGAAATACCTAAAAATGAGGATTGCAGAAGGCGGAGAAAGCACGTACCTTTGCCCCTACTCGCTGGGGCTACTGAGTACCACCCCCAGTCCATCTCTCACCTGCAACGGAACGACACAACAGAAAGACGATGACACGACACGCCTGCTTCCGCTCCCTCTCCCTCGGAGCGCTCAGCCTCACACTCCTATTAGGCTCATGCCAGGGAGCCCAGAAAGCCACTACAGCCGAAGACAAACACCACCTCCAGGGCACCGAATGGTGCGACAGCACGGGCATCTTCACCCTCCACTTCAATAGCCCCGAGGACGTCGAGCTGAGCCTGAACTACGAGGGCTCTCCTATGGGCACCCTGAAGTATGACATCCCCTGCCACTTCTCTGGCGACACGATTTATATCGATGACTATTCGAAGACCACACCCTTCGGCAAGATAACCATCCTCCGCTCCTTCCGCGGTATCGTCCGTGGGACGTCCATCTCTGCAGGCTTCGTCACCTCGGATGCCGAGGTCGCTCCTGGATCGACCTTCCCCACCTTCACCGAGCTACCCCTGCAGGAGGTCATCTTCAACAAGA
>ERZ1674044.26-NODE-26-length-27524-cov-21.281663_pt1 | contig 27524 bp, 33 predicted proteins | sample MGYA00581132_ERZ1674044 | MGnify/ENA primary metagenome ERZ1674044 (study PRJEB41354, sample SAMEA4873341) | human saliva metagenome | biome: human-associated habitat [ENVO:00009003]; feature: mouth environment [ENVO:08000002]; material: saliva material...
TGCAAGTGTAAAGCCTTGTCAAGAAGTGTTTTCCCCACACACGTGGGGTTGAGCCCTCAGGAGCCGCAACCACACCGTAGAAGTCCACGTTTTCCCCACACACGTGGGGTTGAGCCCCGACGCTTAATCCATAGCGGATTGGGCTACTCGTTTTCCCCACACACGTGGGATTAAACCTAACACTATCGGTGCTATTGTGGAGAATACTCTCTTTTCCCGCATATATGGGATTGAGCCTGCGGCTAAACGTCCCAGACCGGCACCACAATCATTCAGATGTGAAAGAATCCCCGGCACTACCTGCAATGTTGCAAGGTATGCCGGGGATTCCTGCTTCCCGCCCGCAATGGGCGGTATCCTATGCCCAGGTGCGTTTCTTTAGGGTGAGGGTGCGTGCTAGAAGCTCTTCCGCCTCACCCTCCACCTCATTGTAGGTGTCCACCACCTGCTCAAGGTCGCCCGTAGCGTCCTTGATGAGCTCACGCACCGCAATATAGTATTCCTCATGGTTCACCCACCCGTCACCGTTCTCTACACCTCGGATGGTGTTGCCACGGAAGAAGTCAGAACCGGTCAGGTCGAGAGTATTCTCCACAATGGTGCCGATGATGCTGTTGATACGTGCAAGGTAACCCTGGTTCCGTCGAGTATCCCAACCGCCACGCGAAGCAAACACCTTACGCACCTCATCACAGCGAGCGCGTAGCCGCATCTCGATACTGGTCAGCAGTGCGGTGGCGTTAGCATACTCAGCGGTGATGCGGCGTAGAGTCTGCGGGTCTTGCTCGGTGTCGTAGGGGTCTTCGATGGGGTGGAGGAGGTGCGGGTCGTACAGGTTGTGGGGGTTGTAGTATTTGTACTGGTACATGGTGGGCAGGTTTCCTTTCTGTGTGCGCTCGCTGGGGGTGTGTTCGTTTCTTATTGTACCGGGTCTGGTGGGTGGGGTATGGAGGGACACCCCCGGTTTCCTGTGGTTTGCTCAGGTTGCCGGGGGTGCCTTTTGTGGTGGGTGGGTTTAGAGCATGGCGGCGGTGGTGTTTAGGCTGAGTAGTAGCAGGTTGTTTTCTTCATCAACTTTTTCGGGGTATTTGGTGAGGTAGTCGGAGATGCTGTAGCCGCCGTGGAGTAGGCTTCGAGTTGTGAGGTGGTGTGCTACTTCCCAGGGGGTGCGGAGGGGTTGTGTGGGGTCGATGGGTCTGGGGAAGGTGAGGTGGGTTTTGATGAGTTTTTGGATTTCGGGGCGGACGGCTCCGTTCTTGAATTGGAAGGCGGGGTATCCGTTGCGCCCCTTTCCGTCGGTGAGTTTGAGGATGAGGTGGTCTTCTACTAGCTGGTCGAGTTCTTCCTGGGTGATGTTGAGGTATTGGCGGGTTGCGGCTGAGGTGTGGAGGTCGCCGATGGTGTGGAGGATGGGGTTTTCGGGTTCGGGTTCGTGCTGGTCTTCGAGGGCGTATTTTGCGGCGGCGGCTTTGAGATTGAAGGCTACAGAGAGGTAGTTTTCTTCGGTGATTTCGAGCTCACCGGAGGAAACCAGGAAGTCGATGTAGTCGGTGATTTGGTTCTTTACCCGTTCGACGGGGTCGAAGGTGGTGCTGGTGGTGGGGTTTTCGTTAGCCATTAGGGTTTCCTTCCTGTGGCGAGCGCTCCGGGTCTGACTAGCGGTGCGGTCGCTGTTGTGGGTGAAGTTGGTGGTGGTGATGTCAGGTTCTAGGAATTCGCATAGAGGTCGTTCACGTCGTTTTCAGCGCCCGAGAGGACGATTGCAAAGTTCTCGGGCGATTCCTCCATATACTCCAGTGCGGATTTACCGCCGTATTCCGGTGAAGGGATGGTTAGCCAGATAGCGGTTCGCCATTGGGAGAAGTTGCCCTTGAGTAGGGTGTAGATGATTTTCTGCACGTCCGGGTTCATGGAGCCGTCTCGGAACTGGAACAACGGGTATCCGTTGCGTCCCTTTTTGTCGGTGACCTTGAGGATGAGCCGGTCTTCCACCAGCCGGTCGAGTTCTTCCTGGGTGATATTGAGGTATTCGCGGGCTGATGCGGTCGAGTACATTCTGCCGACAATGTCACTGGCGTAGAGGGGCTTGCGGTATTCTGCCAGGTGCTTCTGCGTTGCAGTGTAGAGCACGTCAGCTAGGCTGTCTGCCAGGTCGTCGCTTGCGGTGATTTCACCAGATTCAAGGGCTGACTGGATGTGCTCTCGGGCGGGTTCAAAAACACGGCTAGTCAGGTCTTCGCTGGTCATAGGGTTTCCTTCCTGTAGCGAGCGCGCCGGGGGTGTTTGGTGTTGCGCTCGCCGTGTGGTGGGGACGCTGAAGCCCTCAGAGCCTAACGGGTTAGGGTGAGGGCTTCGACATGAAGTGTAATAGTTAATTTTCAAACAAATCTTTCGCAGAAAAGAGTTGTGCTTCTATTGTATCACTTTTCGTCGGGTTCTGCCGTGTAGCGGTAGGTGTAGGTCACCTGCTGGTGGTCTGCACCGTTGGAGTTGGTGTTGAGGTTCCGGCGGGTTGTGGTGGAGGTGGCGAGCGCCTGGGCGTGGGTTTGCAGGTCACGGATGGTGGCGATTTGCTGGGTGAGGATTTCCTCAAGCTCTTCACGGGTTTGTGCATCTGCTTCAGAGGCGTGAAGGGTCTTGAGGCTACTGAGGGTTTCTTCGATGCGGGTGATGGTTTGGGTGCGTACCCGGTCGTACCATTTCTCGGTGGTGGTGTCGGTCATGGTGGTGGTTTCCTTCCTGTGGGGGTTAGTGGATTTGGGTGCCGATGTGGAGGTCGAGGGTGTTCTTGTCGGAGGCTTTACGGGTGCCGAAATTGCTGTAGGGGTAGAGGGTGTGTCCGGTGAGGCGTAGGTTTTCGAGGATTGCGATTTCTCGGAAGTTGGTGTAGGTTGCCGTGGCGGTTCGGGTGGTGCCGTCTTTGAGGGTGAAGGTCAGCTCATGGGTCTGGGTGGTGATGTCATAACCAGTGACCTGCATATGCTTTACCTTCTGATTGCGCAGGTTGATTTCGTTGCGGGTCTTCTTGTCTGCAACATGGATGCGGGTGTTCACTTCAAGCGGTGCAGACCAGTTAGCGAGTTCGACGGAGTATCCGGCGCACACGACGCGCATGTATTCCTCATTGTCGGCGAGCGCCGGGTCGAGGGTGAGGTTGTGCATGTGGAGGGTGATGGTTGCTAGAGCGTCGGCGAAGCGTGCGATGTCTTCGGCTTTGTCTGCTAGGTAGCGGGGGTTGTTGGTGTTGGTGGCATGGTGGATGTCGTTGGTGATTTGGTTGATTGCGTCCTGGATGTAGGGCTCGGGGTTGTAGCGGTGGTTGCTCATGGTGGGTTCTTCCTTTCGGGTAGGGGTGTGCCCCTTAGCTGTGGTGGCTAAGGGGCTTCCAGTGGGGGGGTGGGTTAGATGAGGGTGATTTCAATCTTCATCTTACGGGTTTCCTTATCGCCCATGATGAGGGACGGCTTCACGGAGTAGTTGATACGGCGGTGGAGGTAGAGGGATTCATCGCTGGAGGTGGGGACAGAACCGATGAGCTTAAATCCTTCGTAGGAGGGGCTGTCCTGCCAGCCGAACTGAATGTCAGCTTCCCAGTGGAACTGACCGTCTGCACCGTATCCAGCCTTGGTGATGTACAGGCGGGGTGCCCAGTTGTTGTCCCGTTCAGCCTTAGCTTGCTGTTCGGTCAGTGCCTTGGTGAAGGTCTCGTGTGCTGATTCGTGGAAGTTCTCGGTGTTGCTGTCGCTGACCAGGGTTGCTTCGAGACGTACCTTCATGATGTTTCCCTTCCTAACGGGTGGTAGTGGTGGGTTGGAGCGTTTCTCTCAACCTCATACAACTATGGTACCACACTAAAAACCATGCGTGCAACTCTTGGTGGTGTTTTTTTGGGGGGGGGGGGATTTTTCTAGCGAGCGCACAGGGTGGCTCATGGGTGCGCTCGCTAGTGTGCTGTGCGTGCTTCCAGTCGTGGTGGTGACCGGGTGAGTCCGTGGGGGGCACACCAAACCCCTTGCCACCGATAAAAGCATGTTGGTGGCAAGGGGTTTATTTGGCATGAAGAATCCGTAAAAACATAAAAAGACTGCAACACGAATCATTTGGAGGTGACCGCATTGCTCCGGCAGTATATCTGGTCGATAGTGGAACGGTCAAGAGTGCTCCGTAGTGGTGAATGTAAGTTTCGAGAGCACCCCTTGCACATGCGGATACACCAAACCCCTCATCACCAGCAAAAGCATGTCGATAATGAGGGGTTTCTTGGCATGAAGTAAACATTTGTACGTCGCAACACGGGGCACTTTAAAAAGTGGTTATGTTACCTCTTTAGTGTAGCGGCTCAGTGCCGAAGCGGTCAAGAGTGCGCCGTCGGGTGCAGAGCGGGTACAAGGAACCCCTCGACGTGACGTGGGGGTGTGCTGTCGAGGGGTGTTATGAAAAACCTAAAGATAAGATTTTTAATGAACATTCGTTACCAACTGTACCACAGCTACCTGTCACAGCGTTGTGGATTCAGCGGGTGCAGGGTTTCAGGTGGTTAGGGTTTTCTGCGGTGGAGCTTCAGACCTTACCCCAAAAGGGCTGGTGTAGAGGGTATGATGAGAACCTGAGCTGTGTGCGCACCCAACATCGGGGCGCTCGCACCCATCTTCCCACAGAAAGGATTATCTTATAGTGGATTCTTCTTCAATGCTCTTCGCATTCACCGTCGTCTCAATACTCTACATGGGGTACGTTTTTTGGCTCATACACCTGTGGGGTATTGGGGATGAAGGCGGTGGCGACCTGACCGACACCGAAGCAAAGGTTGTCGGCTGGGTATCTCTCATCGTCATGCTGGTGTGGGGTGTATTCCTCGACCTGACCTTCAAATCGAAGCTAGTAGCGGGATTTACTGTCTTCGGTGGCATGGTAATTATCTTCCTCCTCGTGCTCATTGCCAGAGAGAGAACCGTCGCCAAGAAACCCTATACCGTCCAGCAATACAGGTTCCGCGTCGCCGCACTCATGGTGGGTACCGCAACCATCGCTACGCTCGCTGGTGTAGTACCCTCCACGCCCCGTGCACCCACACCTGAGCCCACCTTCGACAAGACCATCACCGTACACAGCGACTACGACGGACGCCGCCTCGACGACAACACCCCCGGCATACCGGTCACCAACATCGTCATCACCCAAAAAGTCCATCAAGGCGCCACCTACATGTGGGTAGAACACCAGCCCACCGGCGAACTCACCACCCGCACCAACAACACCAGACCCGTCACCATTGTTGAAGACCTACCCGAAACCGACACCGAAGCACGGGTAACCTACACCCAGCAATACCTGGTAGACTCCGCCGCGCTCGCCGAAGGTAAACCCCTCTGCTCTGCACACGGCACGCTCTCACCTCCGAAGGGGCAAACATGCGAAGGCGGCAAAGTCACCGCCAAGCCTGAAAAGGGGTACGGCGAAATCACAGCCACCATCCACGTACCCAAGGGCAAAGCTGAACAGCTCATTACCACCCGCCCCGAAGCCTAACCACAAGCACTAAGAGCCCCTGACCACCCACACACAGGTAGTCAGGGGCTCACTAGTACCCACCCTAAGCCCTCCACGCCCACCTAAGCCGCCCAAAGTGGCACGGACACCCAAATACTAGACGAACGTCAGAAAAAGCCTCACAGGGGCATGTGGAGCCGCTAATACGCCAACGGCACCAAACCCCATCGCCACCCTGAAAAGCCCACACGGGGGCGCACAGGGACACGCAAGGGTGTACAGGGGGCATACACAGCCCACCATGACCGACAATAAGGCACCGGCGAGCGCCACACGGGGCTATACATAGGTTGGGGGAAGCAAAAAGAGAGGGGGTCTGTCGATTGGACAGACCCTCTCTCTTTTTCATGCCTAGTGGTTCTTCTTGAAGACTCGACGCATCTTCTCGCACTCAGCATTGGCACTTTCCAGAGTCACCGCGAAACCTTCTTCGTCGTGGTTGATGCGGAACTCTTCGAGCCTGTCGGCGTAGCTGTTGCGCTTGGCTTTTGCCAGCTTTTCCTGCTTCTGGAAGACGCGAATGGCGAGCTTATCGGCGGGGGTCAAGTCACCCTGACTTGCAGGCTTGTTCGCCAGCTTGTGCGCGTCCTTATTTGCGGGCTCAACCCCACATACGTGGGGAAAACGCTTCCTGGCAAGGTGCCTGGAATACATTCGTTTTTCCCTATGGGGTGAGTAGGCGGTGCCCGCCTACGGTGACCTTTGCACCCAATAATGCGTGCTCCAGTCTTGATGACCACCTAGAGGCGGTCATCCGTTTATCAGGCTCTCCCCCAGCCGGAGGCGAGCGCATACCCATCATAACACCCCACGCCCCTACCAGACCGTAGACGACACGCCCAGGGTAACCCGTACAAAGCAGGGACGGTATTACATAACGCCCCGGCGTACCCGTTCATTGCCTGAAGCTAGTAGGTAGTCCCGGCGTGGGTGCCCTGGTGCTACTTGTCTAGACCGCCTGTGAGCGCTTGCACACACAGCAACGCGGCGGCGGTCTGTCTTGGTGGAGTAGCGCATAGCCGGGTGGTTTGGGGTGTAGAAGAGCGGCGGTGAAACCGTGGGTTTGGTTTCACCGCCGCTTGGTGGTTATTGGCTATGCGCCGTATGCGTCGTTGATGAGTCGTTCAAACGTGCTGAGGGTGGTTTCTGCGTGTTCGGTCATTTCCTTCTTTGCAGTTTCCAGGTTGATGATGAGTCGGTGAATGTACAGTAGTTCCTTGGCGGTGCCGGTGGCTTCGCTCTTCTTGTACATGTCGTTTGCGTCTTCGAGTGCGCCGGTGTAGGTCTTGAGGTTCTGGTACATGCGGGAGATGGTATCGTGAGCGTTTTCCTTGAGGCTCTTGACCGCCTTTTCCAGCTCCAGGTATGCGGTGATACTTGCCTCGGTGGATGCCGGAATTTCCTTGTAAGTGTAGTAGCGGGCGGCGTAGGATACTTCGCCGGTGGTGCGGGTGAGGGTGATGCCGTTGGACTTGGTGAAGGTCAGGTAACCGACTGCTTCACCGGTTGCCGGGTTGGTGATGTGTGCGCGGGTCTTGGTGAGACGTCCGATAAGGTAGGGGACGCCGTGTACGAGTGCGGTGGCGCCTTCACGGAAGGTGATGGTCTCCTCGCGGTGGTAGAATCCTTCGGTAATGTTCTGGGTGATGGTCAGCTCGTTACCGGTGGGGTGGTACTCAATTTCTGCCGCGTTGATAGCGCCTGCAATTGTGGTTGCGGTTTCGCGTGCTACGGTGAGCATTTCGTCAATGACCTTCAGGTCAGACTCATTCATGCGCTGGTACTTTTCGTTGGCGGTATTCCAGATGCCCTGCATGCGCTCGTAGGCGGCTTCCATGTCGCCAAGGTAGGTGCTCGGGAAGGTGTCAGACGCACTATCACGGTACGCCTTCTCAACAGCAAACTGAACAGTGCGGGGGAGCTCGCTCTTGTGGTTGAACTGGATGAATTCGTTTAGCGGCTTTTCTGCTTCCACGCGGCGGAATAGACCCTCAGCAGTTGCTTCCTCGAAAGTAGACTGCATAACCTTCAGCGGCTTAATGGTCTCGCCGCCGCTAACCGGCGCGAAAGTAATTTCACCGTCCTGCATGGTCAGAATGTGTGCAATGCGGTAGCCGCTAGTCGGAGCCAGAGTTGCCGAAGAAGCTTCACGATTGACACGCTCAACAACCCACAGGTTACCTTCACCAGTGATGAAGTGCTGGGAGGCACTAGGAACATCCTTGTTAATGACGGTCAGGACAATGTCGCCGGTGTTCAGGGTAGAGAAGTTAAGGTTACGCATGGTTGCTAGTTTCCTTCCAAGGTGGAGTTAGTAAGTCTTTGGTGGTTTTCTTTGTTTGGAGTATCCCCCCTCGACCACACTTATATAGTACCACACAAAAAATTGAGTATGCAAGTCTTAGGGGTGTTTTTTTGAGAGAAAACCTTTCTCAATACCAACCCACACCAGGGCAAACCCCTAAACAGCACACAGAAAGTCGCCCATATAGAAGAGCAATGACGGAACACCTACCCACAACCACCTACGGGTGCTCGCCTGCCCCACTTGGTGATGGTCTCTACCTTGTGTTTGGTGGTTTGGGTGTGGGTATGGGGGTGCGGCGGTGAAACCGTAAGGGGTTTTCCTTCGGGTTTCACCGCCGCTCGTGGGGGTTATTTGTTATGCACCGTATGCGCGGTTAATCAGTCGCTCGAACTTCCAAAGCACAGCTTCGGTCTGCTCGGTAATCTCTTCCTTTGCAGTTTCCAGGTTGATGATGATGCGGTGCAGGTTTTCGATGTTTCCTGCCACGCCGCCGGTGGTGAAGGTTCGGTAGAGGCGGTTTGCGGCGTTGAGTGCGTCCGTGTTGGTAATGACGTTCTGTGCCATGCCACTCAGGATTGCGTATGCATTGGTAGCCAGGTTGCCTACCTTTTCTTCCAGTGCGGAGTATGCGGTCACGCTTTCCTCGGTGGAGGCGGGGATTTCGGTGTATTCGGTGTGTCCTGCCCACTCTTCGGTGCCGTCGTTGAGCTTGAGGATTACACCCTTGGACTTGGTGAAGGTGAGGTAGCCTGCTTCTTCGCCGGTGGTGTAGTCGGTGACGTGTGCGCGGGACTTGGTGAGGCGGGTAATCAGGTAGGGTACGCCTCGGACGGATGCGGTAGCGCCTTCACGGAAGGTCACGGAGTATTCACGAGTGGAGAAGCCCTCAGTTACTGCCTGGGTGATGGTGATTTCCTTGCCGGGGCGGTATTCGATTTCGGTTGCGTCCATTGCGGCGACAATCTCTGCGACGGTACCGCGTGCTACAGCCAGCATCTCATCAATGACATTCAGGTCAGAATCATTCAGAGTCTTGTACGCTTCATTAGCTACACGCCAGATGCCACGCATACGCTCCCATGCGGTGAGAGTGTCGTCAAGCTGGGTGCTCGGGTAGAACTCGGGGTGAGCGGTACGGTAAGCCTTCTCGATAGCATTATGGACGGGTCGCGCAATGTTGTTCTTGTGCGAGTACATTACGAAGTCGCACAGCTTACGCTCTGCCTGTACGCGGCGGAACAGACCCTCGGTGGTTGCTTCCTCGTGAGTGTACTGCATGACCTTCACCGGCTTAATGACCTCGGGTGCGCCGCTCTTCGGGGAGAGAATAACCTCACCGTTATTCTCGGTCAGGATGTAGGAGCTATCCGCGCGACCTACAGAAACCACGGTAGCAGTGGAAGACTCACGATTGACGCCCTCCACAACCCAGAGGTTTTCTTCGCCGCCAAAGAAGTAATAACCCTCAATATCCGAGGGGAGGACAGTCAGCAGAATGTCGCCGGTGTTCAGGGTAGAGAAGTCAATGGTACGCATGATACGGGTTTCCTTTCAGAAGGTGGTAAATCTTAGTGTCAGTGTTTCTTGTCGAGAGCTTTTCTCTCTCACCAACAATTACATAGTATCACACTAAAAACTGTGCGTGCAACTCTCGGGGTGGTTTTTGAGGAAAAATTTTCAACACCCACCTTTACCCCCCCGCATGTACAGGGAAGTGGAGAAGAGCGAAGCGGGGGAAGGCTGAACCCCACATACGCAGGGAAAACATTCCTCATGCATTGGAGATTATCTCTAGGCTGGGCTCAACCCCACGCATGCGGGGAAAAGACTTCCAGGCAAGGTGCAACACCTGCAAGATGCTCGAAATACATTCACTTTCCCTGTATGGGGCGAGTAGACAGTGCCTGTCTACGGTGACCGCGTACCCGATGGGTACTCCAGTCTTGATGACCGCCGCTAAGGGGGGGTTCATCCGTTTATCATGCTCTCCCCCTGCCGGAGGCGAGCGCATACCCATCATAACACGCATGCCACTGTAAATACCTAAACATTACGGGGCGACACGGGCGGGGTAAGGCATAAAACAAGGGGTGGGAGACCTTCTCGATGGATAGGTCTCCCACCCCTTTTGTGTTACGGGGGTTAGTTGCCGTATGCCAGCTGGTGTAGGTGCTTCATCTTGAAGATGTTTGCTTCCATGCCGTCGAGTACCTTCAGCTTTTCGCGCTTGAGCGTGGTGTGAATCATTGCCGCCATTGCCTGTGCATTAGGTAGAGTCTGCATGACGCTCAGGGACGGCATTTCTAGGTTGAAGCCGGTGAGGTGCGGGCGGGCGGCGTTGATGCGGTCGTTGAGGGTTTCGAGGATGGTGTGTGCCGTGTCGTATGCCGCCTTGTATGCTAGGACGTCTTCGGGGGTTGATGCGGGGATGACGGTGTAGGTCTGTCCCAGGGTGACCTGTTCGCCGGTGTTGAGCTTTAGTACGACGCCTGCTCGTTTCTGGCGGGTGAGGTATCCTGCCTGGTCGCCGGTCTGCGGGTCGGTGACGTATGCGCGGGACTTGGTGACACGCTCGATGAAGTATGCGGCGCCGCTACCGGTCATAACGCCGGTTTCGGTGCGGAAGGTGCTGTGCTGGTCTACGGTTCGATAGTAACCCTGGCTGTCCTGGTGGGTGATGGTGGTTGCTTCACCGTCATTACGCCAGGGGGCGAGGGTGCGTGCTACACGGTTTACCTGCTCGATTGCTTCCTGTGCGCGCATGATGAGTTCGTCCATACCGTCCAGGTTTGCAGTGATGGTTTCGCGGTAGACCTTTTCACCAGCGGCAATGACATCACCCATAACCTTATGAGCGGACTCAAGGTTAGCCATGTTCATGTTGCCCAGGTTATCGCCAGCCTTCTCTGCGAGCGCCTTCTGCATTGCTTTAGTGACCTCTTCAGGGAACGCCACCTCAGAGTTGTACCAGCTAGACATGAAGGACGCCAGCTTAGACTGAGCCCAGATACGCTCATCCATCGACTTTGAAATGTACTCCTCCTCAGTGAAGTGGAGAACAGCCTCGGAGGGTCGGCGTCCGGGTTCCAGATGACCATCCAGAGACTCAAAAGTGACACCTTCACCATTCTTAGTGAGAAGCTTCAGCTCAGAACCTGATGCCCGCCACGCATTAGCCATAACGACGCTATCGGTGCCATTAGCAGACACTACAATGTACTTGGTGTAAGCGTGCGCAAGGGAGCCCAGCGGGTCAGCCTGCAAGTCATGCGGGTTAATGCTGAGGATAATGTCGCCCGGCTTAACAGTGGCAAAGTCAATAGCGCTCATGATGGTTTTCCTTTCAGAAGGTAGTAAATCCTTGGGTTGGTGGTTCTTATGGGGCGCTTCCTCCCTCACCAACAATTATATAGTACCACACTTTTAAATACATATGCAACTCTTAGGGGTGTTTTTAGGGTGGGTGCCCATGCGAGCGCGCCGGGGCTTAGGTAGTGGTGCGCTCGCATAACAAAGGTCTTTGCCAGTCTCCAGTGGACATGCGAGACTCAACCCCGCGCACATGCAAAAAGAAGGGGGGGGTGTGAGGCTTCCTCGGTAGATTCAGCCTCACACCCCCTTGCGGGTTATCGTGGGTTAGTCGCCGTATGCCAGCTGGTGTAGGCGCTTCATCTTCAAGATGGTAGCTTCCATACCTTCCAGCACCCGGCTCTTCTCACGCTCCAAACTAGACACAGTACTGATAGCCGTAGCATACGCGCTATCCAGAGCACCCAGGGAAGACAGGGAGGGGCACGCTACATTGAAGCCGTCCAGCTTCGACTTCTTCATCTGGTCGATGTATCCGTGAAGCTCATCCATGATGCGGGACGCTTCCATATACGCCGCCTTGTATGCGAGGACATCTTCAGGGGTAGAAGCGGGGATAACCTGGTAAAGCACATCCAGAGTCTCGGTAGAGCCATCGCTGAACTTCAACACAACGCCGCTGTTCTTTCGAGTGGTCAGATAGCCGACCTGCTCACCGGTCGCCGGGTCGCTGACGTACGCGCGGGACTTAGTGACACGCTCAATGAAGTACACATCCTTGCTGTGAGTCATGATGCCACTACCCACACGGAACGTGCTGTGCTGGGTGCTAATGCGGTATCCACCCCTCGCATACTGGCGAACTAGGGTAACCGACTCACCATCATTACGCCAAGGGTTCAAGGACTGTACAAGGGCGGCAATTTCGGCGCTCGCAGTGGTGGCTCGCTGGATGAGGTCATCCATACCGTCCAGGTTTGCGGTGATGGTTTCGCGGTAGACCTTCTCGCTTGCCGCGATAACCTCCCCCATAACCTTGTACGCAGGCTCAAGGTTGGCGACGTTTACATTGGTCATATGTTCGTCTACATTATCCCGCATTACCTGCTTTGCCACCTCGGTCACAGCCTCCGGGAACGACGCCCTAGGCTTATACCAGCGGCTCAAGATACGTGCCAGCTTAGACTGAGCGGAAATGCGCTCATCAATGCGCATCTGCTTGTACTCTTCAGCGGTGAAGTGGTACACAGCATCAGGGGAGAGAGTGGACATTTTATAATCGCCGTCCAGAGACCCCCACGCAAGACCCTCGCCGTCCTTAGTGACAAGCTTCTGCGGGAAAGCATCACCTGCTGAAACGGCACGCATCACCAGAGAATCAACACTATTTGTGGTCATCACAACGTAATCGCTGTAGCAGTACTCCAGGGAAGTGAGCGGATTATGCTTCAGATTACCAGGTTCCACAGTGAGGATAATGTCGCCCGGCTTAACGGCAGAAAAATCGAGAGAACGCATGATACGGGTTTCCTTTCAGAAGGTAGTAAATCCTTGGTTGGTGTTTCTTATGGGAGGCTTTCTCCCTCACCAACAATTACATAGTACCACACAAAAAACTAGGTCTGCAACTCTAGGGGTGGTTTTTGAGGAAAAATTTTCAACACCCACCAGCAACCCCAACAAGACCCACCCGCCTATCAGATGCTACACTGGAGACTAGCGCTCGCCTCCGGCAGGGGGAGAGCCTGATAAACGGATACCCCGCCCGAATAGGCGGGTATCAAGACCCGAGCACTATTATTGAGTGTAAAGGTCACCGTAGGCGGGCATCGCCTACTCACCCCATGAGGGGGAAAGCGAATGCGTTTCGGGCATCTTGCAGGCGTAACGCCTTGTCGGGAAGTGTTTTCCCCGCGTATGGGGTTGAGCCATAGCGTCGAAGTCTACGAAGTTTACACCATCAAACCCGTAGAAGAACTTGAAGATGAAGATTGGGAGTATATGCCTAAGCTACGGGTACACCGAGAGTCGCTACCCCTCACCCCTGAAGGCGTTGAAGCGTACGCCCGCCATGAAGCATTCGGTACGCTCCGCCTCAAGTCCCTCGAAGTCATCCCTGCATAGGAAATGCTCGCCGCGTACAAGCATTGGCTGACTCAGCAGGAAATGTAGTAATACAAGGAGCGCTTGCATGAATGTCATGCAGGCGCTTTTTGTTTGTATAAAAACCACCACTGGGGTTGCATATATAGTTTTTGGTGTGGTACTATATAAGTGTAGCGAGGGGGAATCCTCTCAAGAAAGCTACATACCACTTCCACCTTATGAAGGAGATTGTAATGACTTCCACCAACCTTGAGCTTATTCAGTCTATTGAGCGTGAGGCTCGTATCCTGAACCATCTGGCAGATAAGCTGGAGGGTATTGTAAATGACCCTGAGTTCGCGGCGGGTTGTGCGATTATGTCGGTAAAGCCCGAAGATGCTACCGACTCCACTCAGGGTGTGAGTATTCGCGCTAAGGCGTTCCGCTTGCACGTTGCCCTGCCTCTGGTTAGTCGCCTGCGTCGCTATGCTGAGGATATGGTGGATGCTATTCATGCGCCGCATGAGGGTGACCGTCGAGAGTGGCTTATGGGTAAGCATGAGGAGATTATGGGTGAGCTTGAGGGATTTCTGCCTATCACTAGCGAGGTTGTTCGGGCGGTGCGTGATGGGCGCTCTATGCTGAAGGAAATTCAGGAAGCGTAAGTTGGAGAGCCTGGGTTAGCTTCCTGGGCGTCTATGGAGCCTGCCCCGTGTAGAGTCTGGGGCACAGGCTCCATGCCCCATTTATACTGACACTAGCCACCTTGTGACACGGCTCATAACAAGCCGTGTTGCATGAGTGGCTTTTAGTGTGATACTATATAAATGTAGCAAGGGGAAATCCCCTCAAGAAAGCTACAGACCGCTTCCACCTTTACCGAAAGGAGCCAATCATGGCAAACTTCACCTACGTCGCACCGACCAGCACCACCGAGCTCAAGAAGGTCTACAAGGACTTCCACGAATACATCGGTACTGCACGTGAAGACCTCAAGGAAGCCACCAAAAAGTTCGTAAATGACTGGTGCAAGTACCACGATGTTATGTTCCTTCAGGATTCCGGTCTGAAGACCACGCTCCGTAGCGAAAAGATTGACGAATACCTCGAAGATTACATGGGAGATGCAGGCTTCCTCGCTAATCGAGGCTGGGACAGCTTCATCGCAGAAGATTCCCACCGCTCCATCGAAACCCTCGCAGATAACCTCCGCTACTTCATCGACTGTGCAGACGAATACCTGACCGCCGCTAAGAAGACCAAGGCAAACATGGCAAAGTACGCCGCCTAACCCACAACAGGGGGTGAGAGACAAAAACTCTCACCCCCTATTTTTTGTGCCCCCCCAAACCGCCTGGCAACCAAACCTGCAAAACCACCCACCCTAAGCCCTCTACAGCCCCATAGAGCCGCCAAACCAGCAACCCCATAAAACAGCACACAGCAAACCCCTGCAACCCACACGGGGGAATACAGGGGAAAGCTGTGAAAGACCAATTCAAGAATTCGAGCACCGAGTACACCCAAAGGATGTGCAACGGTGATACTTCAAGCATACCAAACCATCCTCTAGGCACAAAGAAGCCCCTGGCAACCCGCCATTGGGATACCAAGGGACATTCCTCATGAAAAACAAGATGTCTAGAAAGGAAATACTGTGCAATCAAACACGAAGGCACCCCCAAAGCATATCACGCCCTAAAGCAGGCACACAAACACCAATCCGACCCAAAGCACCTAAATCACCCAGCGAGCGCCCGGTGTTCACCGAAAGAAGCCTTCCATATAGGGTTAGTCGTATGGGGTGCACGGGGTGGCTATCTGGGCGACCTTAGCAGGTCAGGTGCTAGACTGGTAGTAGTCCTTGCAGGGGGGGTGTCTCATCCACTCTGGGATACTATGGCGGCTAACGTTTAGCCCCCTTAGCTTCAAGCACACAGGAAGGTGTTTACACGTGTTTATGGTTTGGACTATTGACCCTGCTTTGAGTGAGCGGATGCAGGAGCATGTGGTGCGTGCGAATTTGCATATGCAGGCGTCTAGTTTGCTGGCTGGTATTGAGCGGGTGCTTTCGAGCCGGTTTTTTGGTTACTCGGATAGTCTCTCGAAGCCGTATGCGATGCTGGATGTAGCATCCAAGACGGAGCGGTTTATTCTGAGTGTTCTCAAAGACTATATGACCGCGTATCTGCCTGAGCGGGCGGCGGTGATGTACCCTGAGCACACCCCTGCTGAGACCAAGGTACGGGTTGCTGAGTTTGAGCGACTGTTGCAGGAATACCAGTCGGCGATGCGTAGCTACCGTGAATGGGGGTTTGAGGTTATACGAGTTGTTCGAGTGGAAGACCTTAGCCATAGTGTTCTGGATAGAATCTTGTGTGCTGAGCTGTTGGGTGTGGAGGTTCGTGTTGCTGAGGCGACGTTGGGGTTTGCCGCTGTGCTCGACCTTCAGCCTGCTCTCAGTTTTGCTGGTATCCCTCTGAATTTTGGTGCCCTTAATTGCGGTGCTCGTAGTAATCGTGGAGGCGGTGGGAGGTCGTTTGACTTGTCCACTGACCAGGAGGTGCTTATGGTGGTGCGTACTCAGCAGAGTAGGGAGCTTATGGCTCGTCTTGTTTCTGCTGTTCAGGGTCTGCTCACTCCGTGTGATGAGGTGCAGAAGATAGGTTCTGCAATTGTTGCTGGGTGTGCTAATGACAATGTGGACCTGCAAGTGTTCAGTAACCACATCGGTAAGCAGATTGCGAACCCTGAGCCTGAACCTACCGGTGATAGCTTGTTTGCCCGCGTCGCATGATGGTTCAAAACCCACACCCAGTAAACCACCCACGACTCACCCACCAACAAACCCACCCTTTGAGACGGAGGAACCCACACCATGTTCACCAAAGCAAAATACGCAGAATACCAAATCACCCCGAATCTTATGCATGCATATACCATGCATCTACAGCAACTGCGCTACGAGACCGCACATTATGATTCTGTGACTCTTGGTGAGCTTCACAACCGAGCTAGAGCCCTGTCTCTGCAAATCCTGCGTGATTGTGTCATGCGCGAACGTCTCCATACTGAACGAGATGGAAAAGCCCTCGATAAGCTGGGTACCCGTGTCCCTGTCGAAGAGCTCCTTGGAAGCCTGCGACAGCTTAGTGAGGAGTATGAGGCAGAGTACCAGCGACTCGACATCCCACCCGCACCCTTCACCCCCGTAGGAATCCTCAACCCTCCCACCAATAACCCTGACAATGAGGCAACCAAGGGTGCGATGGAGAAACTAGCACTACAGTCAGTGAACCTCCACTGGCAGGCAGTTAGAACCGCCCAAATCGTCGATAACCTAGAAATGGCGACCTGGCTCAGAGACTTCATCCGCCTCCAATTCAACGAACAAACCGCCACACGCCACCGCACCGTCAAAAGAATGTACGAAGCCCTCTACAACCGCACCATGAACGAGGCACGTCAAGCAGGGTGGCTGGCAATCCAACAAACACACCAACTCAACGGAACAGCCTCCAAGTACACCACCCAAGACACACAACAAACCAGCGAACCGTGCCACCAAGAAGCAGACCCCACCACCACCGTAGTGTACGTCTGGCACGCACCCAACAGCCTGATACCCCTCATCCAAAAAGACACCCAAGACACACACCAAGCCAGCGAAATGTACGACCAAGAAATCGCCTTCCTCAAATCCATGCACGCCTGGTACCACGCAGACAGCACCCACACCTGGCTAAACCCAGACGGCTGGATACCCTTCACCAAAATGGACAACCAACCTCAAACCCTACGAGCCCGCGCAAAAAACCTCCTCCGCAAAATCCTCGGAACCCCGCCCCGCCCGCCTCAACTCCCCATAGACCCCTACACCCCCACCGGGTACTGGGAAACCCGCCTCAACCTCGTCACTGACGGAAAGAAACCCAAGGACACACCCAACACAGATTGCACACCCAATAACTAGTGTGATACTATTGAACTACATTCCATAACGGAAACACCCCCTGCCACACACGACAGGGGCGCTCGCCTCCGGCAGGGGGAGAGCGGAATAAACGGATGCACCATCATTGGTGGTCATCAAGACCAGACATCCAGCATTGGGTGAATGGTCGCCGTAGACAGGCACTGTCTACTCTCCCCATATGGGAAAAGTGAAAGCATTTCAGGCGACCGGACGGTATTACTGCTGGTCAGGAAGTCTTTTCCCGCGTACATGGGGATTAGCCCGCCTACCGCTGTCTTACCTAGATAAAAGTCGGCTTTTCCCCGCGCACATGGGGTTTAGCCCAAGGATGTAGCCGCAGTACACTTTCCCCGTATATTCGGGGGCTGTTGATTATTTGGAGGAAATACTTATGGAACCTACTGACTACGCAAGCAGTACAGTTGCTCCCATTGAGAAGACTATTCATCTGAACTTCTCTGAGGGGGTTCAGAAATTTGACGGTATCCTCCGCCGGGTCGAGGATTTCCGTGGTGCAGTCAGCAAAGAGCATCAGAGGCTGACTGATAATGACAACTCCGAACTGCTCATCGTAGAGCATCACGCTGACCTCGGTTCTATGCCTGAGATTGCTCAGTATTTTGAGCAGGAGCTTAGCTTCACCAACGGTGTGAATCAAGTGCTGGAACAGCTTGAAGATTTGGCTAAAAAAATTCGCACTGAACGCAGTGAGTTCCGCGCGGGGTGGCATTCAATAGATTTGGCTGACCCGCAGGCAATGGACAAGACCACTCAGCGGTGCAAAGACTTCAACAACGCCCTGGAAGCGATTAACGTGGAATGGGACTTGCTCATGCATCGACACAAGAACCTTGGGCGCACCGCGCCCCAGGTTGAAGAGTCGCGTGATGTTCAGGAGAGCAAAGTGGAGGTGGCAAATTGAGCCACATGATTGATGTAATGTATCCGGGAGATTTCCCGCTGGTTCTAGACCTGAACATCTGGGTGAACCGTAAGTACCGCACTCAGGTTGCCAAGTACCTTGCTGAGCATCGGCACCCCCTGGTCATCCGTAGTGCGGGCTCCGAGTCCAGGAGTGCGGTGTTAGAATTCCAGAAACCTGACGGGTCAGCAGTGGATTTGGAAGACGTGCAGGCATGGTGGACTCCTCGACACCCGGAGAACCCGATGCCTGCCGTAGCGGAAGATGAAGAGCTTGAAGTATTCACTCAGTGGAGCGAGCTTCTTAGCACTCTTCATGCGTCGGAAGCTGTGATTATTGGGTACACGCTAAAGTGTGACGTTATGACCAGCGGAGTCAGTGCTACTGTCAGAGTGAACCGTATCAGTGTACCTGTCACATCATTCAATGTGCTTGTACACCCGGATGCCTCGTCTGAACACTAAAGGAAGTGCCCCTCACCGGCTGATTTTCAACCAGTGAGGGGCACTTCCTATTTCAATAGCCGCTTCATCTAGAGAGCTAGTGTTTTCCCGAGCGTCCCATAAGCGAGCAGGAATACAGCCGCCAGTATGTAAGCGACAATCGACCCGAAATAGGCGCCGTACATCTTCACTAGACGAATCTGCGCCGCTAGTACTTCTGCCTGGGTGAGGGCGTTGTTCCTAAGCCGCTGTAGTGTGTCTGCACAGGACGCGTACCCGGCTATCGCTCCAACCGCACCCGACCCGAGCACTAGCGGAATAGCACCCCAAGAATCAGTCATAACCACTGCACCGACGAGCGGCAACCAGCCCAACACCAAGACAATCCACGCAAACCTCCCACTCCTGGTAGTCTGGGCAATCCATCGCCGCCGAAATCTCCATCGGTAAACTAGATGAAACAGGAACCCAAGTAGAACCGGGATACTAGCGGGGATGTGGTGAACAGTCAGGTCAAGTTCCGACAATGAGGCAACTCCAATCAATGAGCAATAAACAGTAGTACCTATACTACTTGAAAAAATCGAGACCCGTTGGGGCATAAAAAGGAGCCAGGTACCGCATCTGTGATGTAGAACCCGGCTCCTTAGACTCTGATGAACATTAGGGAGCTGACACCAGCCAGATTGCCAGCGTCACCGTGATGTACGAGCAGAAGAAAGACATAGCATTAGGGATGATACGCCCTGCTACCGCGAGACGGCTCGACGGGTACACTGCACGCCAATCCACTTCACTTGCTCGAATCCAGCATTCCCGGAAAAAGCCATACGCGATACTGACGGCAACTGCCGTCCAGAAAACCGACGAATTCAACGCCGGGATAGCGAAAGTGAACACACCCGCACACACTACCGGCAAACTCCGTGCGAGCGCGTGCAGGGCGGATTCTGCCTCACGTACGGTTAGCCCGCCGTTTAGTGTTCCCTTGGCTTTTTTCTGTTTCTTGGCTTCTCGTTGGTTGGGGTTGAGGTATGCTGGGAGTCCTAGCATCACGGCGGCGAGTCCGAGCAGTGCGGAGGTGATGAGGGTGATGCACCACCAGAGGATGAGGGGGTTCCATTGGATTCCGAGGAATTCGATGTTTTGCATGGGGGGTGTATCTCCTTGGTTGGGGAAGGTGTAAAAATTATTGTACATGGTTCTGCCCAGCAGTCGCTTTTGGGGGAAAGAGTCTGCTGGGCAGGGTTGGTTGGTTAGGGGGGGTGTTTATCGGATGTAAACCTTAATATCGTTCAGGTCGATACCGATTTCATCAAGGGCTACACGCCATGCCTCGAAGAACTTTTCTTCCTGCTCTGCGTTGCCGGGTTCGCCGTCGGTCTCGATTTCCTTAATCTGCCACTCGGTAAGCGGGTAGGTCTTGGAGAAGAGCGCGAGGTCTTCATACTCTTCACAAGTGATGTCGTAGAATTCTTCGGCATTACGGAAGTCCATAAACCCGTCTGCGCCGTCGAAGGTGATAGCGCCGGTGATTTTCACGGTGTTCGGTTCGTCACCGTTGTCTACGTCGAGGGTGATACCGGGGGTGTAACCCTTTTCTGCGAGGCGGCGGGTGAAGTCCTTAGCAGTGAGTTCCATGATTCTGGTTCCTTTCATTCTGTTTGTTGGTGGGTTGAGGTACTTTCTCTTAACCTTATATAAATATGGTACCACACTATGGGTGTATCGTGCAGGTATTTTTTTGATTGTGCTAAAGCGTGTAGGAGGGTTCCCGTATGGGGGCCTCCTACACGCTTTAGCATTGAGGTGAAGGTGGTTTAGTAAGAGTAGTAGAACTCGATGTCACTCATGGACAGACCATACCGACCCAGGAGCCGAGACTCAATATCCCAGAACACCTCATCCGGTAGGCGGGGGTGTTCAGCAGGCGCGTACACGACCTCCGAGTCCATCTCTAGCACTTCACCCGCGTCGCCGGGTTCCATGATGACCTGTGCGGGCTCTGGTTTCTGCGGCAGGTATGCGATACCCAGGATGAGCTGGTATCCAAACTGGACGCCTTCGGGGGTTTTGCGGCTGAGCTCGGGGTTGTTCCACCATCCCAGTGCGAGCGCGCCTCCAGCGGAGCGGTATGCGTCAATCTGCTCCTGGGTGGTCTTTCCTGCGGTGTTGAGTGCGGTGTTGATGGTTTGTACCTGTTCGGCGGTGAGGTTGCAGGTGTATTCGGTGTCCATGATTGTCCTTTATGGGCGGTGGCGCCCCGGCGTGTTTGCCGGGGCTATGGGTGATGTTTTGGGTTACTTGGTGAGCTTTTCCATGCGCTCGGTGATTTCGGTGAATTCGTCGTCGTAGAGGCGGGAGCCGTCTTCGCGTTCTGCGCCTTCGAGGGTGAGGATGTTTCCAGTTTCGGTGGGGATGAGGTGTGCGTCGATGATGTCTTCGCTCTCGCTGGAGAGGACGATGGACACTCGATTCTCGTATTCGTCGGTGTATGCGTCTTCGATGACGGTGCCTTCGTTGGTGTTGAGTGCGAGTGCGTAGTTCTTGATGTCTTCGAGGGTGGTGTGTGCGTCCAGGGGGATGCGGATGCTGTCTTCGTGGAGGTCTTCGAGGTGCTTCATGGTGTTTCCCTTTCTGTGGGTGGTTTGTAGTTTGCTGGTTGAGTGTTTCTCTCAACCTCATGTAACTATGGTACCACACTTAAAATCATGTGTGCAACTCTGGGGGTGTTGTTCAAGAACCACCCGCTGTCAAAAGCCGTGCCCATGCCCACGACGAAACCTGCACCCCACCCCGTACAGCTTTTGGGTAGAGTAAACCCCGCACCAGGTAATTGAATCACCAAGCACGGGGCTTACATCTGAACCAAATATTTCGATTGAAAGTCGTCAGAGGGAGGAATTTACTCGCTTCGCTCTGTGACACCACTAGCCTACACCACAAAAACATGCAACGCAAACATTTGTGTCAGAGGGCTCACCAACCAGTAAGACACCCCACAGCAAGACACCAAAGCACACACAGAGAGGTGGGGCAGATTAGAGGATAGAGCAAGCCCCGCACCGTGGTGGTTGCATCACCGGGTGCGGGGCTCACTTCTGAACTCAATAAGGAGACAAAGGAGTATCTATGCGTCCTCAGTCATCTACTATTCTACACCATCTGCACGGATAATGCACCACCTACACGCTCTGGGGTTATTCCTCATGAATGGAGAAAGCCCCCCAGATGGGTGCTGAGGGGCTTGTTGAGGTATGGAGGGGTTTAGGGCGTGGGCGTGTCGTGCTGTGCGGTGTAGAGGACGATACCGAACCGCTTAGGGTCCGCATGCATGAATTCGATGGGGCTCTTGCCGTCGTACAGGCTGGATTCTGTGGTCAGCCAAAGAGCCGCCTGCCACTCAGTGAACCCCTGCTCAAGGAGAGTCTGGATAATCTTCTGGAGGTGGGGAGCAATCGAACCATCAGACCCAAACTGGAAACCGGGGTATCGGGCGTGTCCCGTATTGTCCCTTAGTCGCAGAATTTCATGGTTTTCTACCCGGCGGTTCAGTTCCTCGTAGGAGATGCCGAGGAATTTGCAGGCGGTTGTGGTGGTGTATGCGTCACGGATGATGCTCTGCATCTGGCGATTCTTGTTCTGGCTCACTATTCTTCTTCCTTTCCGGTATTTCCCTTTGCTTCTAGCATAGCGAGCGCACCGCCAATTTGATTGGGCTCTGCCTGCGTGTTGGGTTCAGGCTCTTCTGCGGGTGCGAGTGGGGGTACGGGGGTTTTGGTGGTGGTTCCGTCCTCGTGTAGAAGGTTGAGCTGTCGGGCTCGTACTTCGAGCCACATGATGTCGATGCCGAAGGTGTCTGCGAGGTCAATCTTCCAGCCCATGTCGGTCTTCCAGGTGCGCTCCCATTCGGTGAGTAGCTGGTGGCGGGGTAGCATGAGGCATCGGGCGAGGTGGAGTCCGTCGAGCGCCTTAGCGGTGTGCCTGTTGTTTTTGCGTTCGTGGTGTGTTTCGTGGACACCTGCGGGTTGGTGAGTGTAGTAGATGAGGTAGGTTCCGAGGAGGCATGCGAGGCGGTGGGTGAAGGATTTTTCGGTGCCTACCCCGCAGACCTGCCAAGGGGAATAATTGATGACGGTGAGGGTGAAGGTTCCGTCTTCATGGGATTCGATGGTGGGGGTATTAGGGTCAAGGTCTCGGAGCTTGGTGAGTTCACGAATGTTGCCGCCAAGGAGCCCTACGAGCTTAATGAGGTCGAGCTTGAGGGGTTTCTTGGGGTTGGGGTATTTGGTGGTGGCGGCGTTGTAGAGGTTCTGGGCAATGTTTTCAATGATAAGTTCGTGTTTGGTGTAGGTCATGGGAGCTGGTTTCCTTGTCCGTGTCGGGTGTCTTTTGACTCTGTATTGCGAGTAGGTCGCTTGTATTGTGAGTTGAGCCCTGCAACAATCCAGTGAGTTCCGGTCTTTGTTGCAGGGCTTCTTGTGCTTTGAGGTGACTCTTTTGGGGTTAGCCCTCGAAGAGCACCTTTTCGAGCTTGTACATCTGCTCTGCGGGGTGGGGCAGGTCGGGGAAAGCGCGGTAGCTGTTGATGTCGCGGGGCGGGTTCACTGCACGGAGCCACACTTCCTCCACATCAGAACCGGAGTCACTAAGCATGCCCAGCGGTACGCGGCGGAAACCCTGGTGGCGGTCATGACCGGAGAGGTACTTGCATTCCTCGTAAGATACAGAATCCTCGGGACGCACAATCTTCAAGCCATAGTGCAGGTCACTAGCTTCATCGCCGTCGTTCAGGTGAGACCAATCAATCGCGAAGATACGCAGTACAGCACTCACTGACGAATCATAGTCATAGTTGTCGCACTCCTTACGAGCCAGCGACTCATCATCATACCCACCCTTATACTCCTTCACCGTGTCACGCAGAGTCGAGGAATTCCACAGAGACAGCAACTCATACACATCATAATGAGCACCGTTAGCGTCCTGCACCTGACCATAATCACGGTACACGCCTTCGATACAGCCGCCACCAAATTCTTCGGGAATCAGCACCTTCACCTCATCACCCGGAACAATGTTCACCGCGTCATTGAACGAGGAGGGAGCGGTAGCGTACATCCAAGAGAACGAACCCATGATAGTAAGTTTCCTTTCAAGTAGGTAGATAAACGGTTGAGGCTCAATCAAGAACCCCTATATGAATATAGTACCACACAAAAACCAAGACATGCAACCCTTGGGGTGGTGAAACACCCACACCCCGAAACCAACCAACCCACACCCCCGGCGAGCGCCCGCTAACCACCGCTAGAGACGCCTGCTTCTACTGCTTGCTAGTAGGGGTATGAGCAAAGGCGGGGTGCACCTGCTCTCTATAGAAGCACATACACCCCGCCGTGGTGGGTCTACCAGATTTACCGCGCCGCCTTTACTGCCCAGCTCAGTCGCTACTCTCTTCTTCCCCTTCTTCCAGATTCCCCCAATACTTGCGCTCCGGGATGCGCTCATTGATGTACTTGAAGAGTGCACAAACCTTCTGATGAGTGAAGAGCGACGTGGTAGGGTGTACTTCCCCGCATCTTGCATTGAGCTGGATAGACCATTCCAGGAAGACCTTGTCACGGCGATTACCGGTAATGGTCAGGAAATCTCTCGTACCGGGTCTCAACGTGCAAGATAGCGTCATCTAGGGCATCATTGGGGTCAAGGTACCGCCTATAGTACCCAGAGGCTCCAGGGATGCACTCTTGGGTCGCCTCATACATGAGCTCGGATACAGTGTGGGGGTCTTGCAGGTAGATGGATGCGCGCGCAATGTGTTCACCACCGGGGGTGAGGGTGAATTCCCATCGGGTGAAGTCTACGCCCAGATGGTCAAGCCACATCGCCTCGGGGCTCAACCCCACATGCATAGGGAAAAGACTTCCTAACCGGCAGTAATGCCGTCCGGTCGCCTGAAAATCATTTGCTTTCCCATGTGGAGCGAGTAGGCAGTGCCCGCCTACGGTGACCCGGCGCCCGCTGTAGAACGCCTGGTCTTGATGACCATCACGAGGGTGTGGTTCATCCGTTTATCAAGCTCTCCCCCTGCCGGAGGCGAGCATGTCTCAATCATACCACCAGCCCCACACCAGCCACTGAAATGACACGGGGGGGGGGTCGCACGCAAAAAGGGTGGTGCCACACAATACTGTGTACAACACCGCCCCTTTAGGGAGATTCGCTACGCTACGTAGGTGTCGGTCATGAAGACCTTGTCACCGTCACGGTCAGGGGAGATTTCCAGACCGTGCAGGCGAGCGTATCCGAGGGTAGCGTCTACAGCCTCAGCCTGCGCCTTGGTTAGCGGCTCCTGGGTGCACAGCTTGAGGGTTGCAGGCTTCCAATCAGCGGGTGCCTCCTCGGTGTCACTGCCGGGTGCGGGAATGTAATGCGGCTCTTCCAGTACTACCGCTACAGACCAGATGTTAGTGTCCTTATTGCGAGCAATCTCTACACTCTGAATATAGTAGTAATCATGCTCCCAGAAAGAAGCGCTCGCAACAGCATTTGCGGAGCCGGAGAGGGTCGCCTCAAAGGAAGCCTCAGCGATAGCGTGCTCCCAATATGCACGCCACTGCTCAGTAGTGTACTGGCTACGGGCTTCCTTGCCCTGCTCCCAGACGGTAGCCATAGCCTCAAAATCCAGCGCCTCGGTCATTTCCTTTTACTCCTTCTATAGGTGGTCTTTGTGAGAGGCGTTTCCCCTCACTACACCTATATAGTACCACACTTAGAATTGATTGCGCAAGCTGTGTTGTTTTTTTGATTGGAAGCACAGTAAACCCCCCACCGGACAAGAATCCAATGAGGGGCTAAACCGTAAAATATCACTCAAACTTTACAAAGGACATCCGAAGTTTCCTCATTACTTCGTTCTGTAAAGACACTCCCGTAAGGGGGTGATGAAATAATAATACCACAAACCATCCCACAACACCACCACTAAAAAGAGGGGTGCCCCACTCACATACAGTGAACGGGGCGCCCCCTACGGCTTCAACCCTTAAACAATCACTACAGGAATGTCACCCATATCCTTACGGAAGAACTCTTCCCACTCAGGATACTCCTCAACCCAAGCTTCCAAGACAATCTCACGCAGGCGCTCCTGAGCCTCCTCAAGAGAGCCGCCGGTCACCTGCTTCAAATCCTCGTGAGGCAACACGTAGACGAGACCGTGCTGTTCGGTGAGAGGGTACCATCGCAGACGCTCACTCGGGGGTACGGGGTCGCCCTCAGTGTAGGTGTTGCAGGTGTCGGTTGCGTGGAAGTCGAGGGTGATGTGGTCGAGGATGTGCTGACCGCCCGCCTGCTGGTGCTTGCAGGAGATGCGGTAGCGGGGCGCGATTTCGTCCTCGGTGAGGCTGATGACGTTATCAATCTCAGTGAAGAGAGTGTCACCGTAGCGTGCGTAGACAGCTTCACGGTTGAGGCGAGCGCGGAGCTTGCCGCTGTCTTCTGAGAACGGCATTTCTAGACTGAGGGTGAGTAGGTCGAGTAGACCGGGGTCGTACTCCCAGTCGGCTTCGCTGTAGTAGAAGTCGTATGCGCCCCCATCATCCTCACCGGGGATGTAGTAGGATTTGGTGACGCCGGGTTCGTCGCCTGCGTCGCAGTGGCGGGATACGCTGTCGAGGATGTCACGCACGGTGATGCCGGGCTTGTGGGTGAAGCCGACCTTCACGGGGTCAAATTCGATAATGTCCATTGCGATACTGGTCATGTCGAGGGTGCGTGCCTGGAATGACTTCTTCACACGGCGGCAGAGCTTACGGTCATTGTCCACGACGGTCATGAAGATAGGGCGCATTGCGGCGCGGAGGCTGTAGTAGAACGTGGTATCCAGCATTTCGTATCCTTCCTTTGAATGATAGCTGAGACGATAATGCGGGGCTGAATCACCCCTCATGAAAATATAATACCACACTACGGCTTGGGCGTGCAACCCTTTTTATGGTGTCTGGGTACGCTTCCTTATATGCCTAATATGCAATCGCCTCACAACACCCCACACTATCCACACCACCCGAACCATCCGAGTGTACCCAGTCCCACCGGCACATCTCTAGAGAAAGGAATAAACACCATGACTCTCCTCAACACCGAGCTCACGCTCAACAACCCTACCCTCAAGGTCTCCATTCATAATCCCACCGAAGAGCTTATTGACCAGCTCGGAAACAACCCTCTAAAGCTTGCAAATATTGGGAAAACCGTAGCACAGCACGCTGTAGACCCCTTCGAGGATTGGGATACTCTACCCAGCTGGGAAATTCCGCTTACTTTCACCTGTGGCACTGCAAATCACACCGAATCCTTCGAAATCTCAGCACCTCTCGAAGTTGCCATTATCGAGTCCATCGCCCCTGGTGGCACCATTATCTGCAAGGCAGAGAAGACCCCTGGGCTGTACAGCAAAACCTGGGTGGATGTCACCATTCAGGTCATCGGCACGATGCACCTTACGGCAGTTGCTGACACCTTCACCCTCGCAAATGGAGAAGGCATCGGAAATAGTGAGGGTATGAGTATCGACTAAATCAGAGGTGGCGCTTGCTATTAGTAGGTGTTGTGCTAGAATGTTTTCATAAGCTCGCCTCCGGCTGGGGGAGAGCCTAATAAACGGATGCACCACCCTTAGCGGTGGTCATCAAGACCAGACGTTCCACAGCGGGCGCCGGGTCACCGTAGGCGGGCACCGCCTACCCACCCCACAGGGGAAAGCGAATGATTTTCAGGCACCTTGCAGGCGTAAAGCCCTGCCAGGAAGTGTTTTCCCCATGCATGTGGGGTTGAGCCGCACCTGCTTAGTCAGTGAGTAATCACCCTCATGTTTTCCCCATGCATGTGGGGTTGAGCCCTCATCATCCCCGAAGGCACCAACCG
>ERZ1674044.29-NODE-29-length-24344-cov-26.500062_pt1 | contig 24344 bp, 16 predicted proteins | sample MGYA00581132_ERZ1674044 | MGnify/ENA primary metagenome ERZ1674044 (study PRJEB41354, sample SAMEA4873341) | human saliva metagenome | biome: human-associated habitat [ENVO:00009003]; feature: mouth environment [ENVO:08000002]; material: saliva material...
AGATTAAGTGCGACTTTGCTAATGAAGGCGCCGTCCACTTCGAAGGACCCAACGCCAAGCAAGAAGCCGACAAATTCCTCGAAGGCATCAGCGCCTACGAACACTACAAATCTGTCACCACCGAAGAACTCCGTGAGTCCAACCCTGAACTCGCTGTAGCATACGGCATCGACCCGGACATCGCCGCATTCGTCGAGGGGAAACCCAACCAATACTCCGATAAGGTCGAAGAAGAAGTTGAGTCGGAACCGACCCCTGCACAGGAACAGCCTGTCGAGGTAGAAGTACCCCTTGAAACTACTCCTGCCACTGTCGTTGAAGCGGAAGTACCTGCTAAGCAGACTCCTCCCGCACCTTCGGCTGAACCGGCATCAGCGGATGAGTCTGAACCTTCGACCACCGGCGCAAAAGACAATGATGCGGCAGAAAGTGTAGAAGCGCCCGATGATGAACATACGAGGGAGCTGGGACCTGGGGAATTTACTTTGTGGCGTAGAGCGTACCGTGAGCGGTTGGCGAATGGTGAACCGCTAACCCCGCGCGACCAGTTTGCTTACAACAACTCTTTTGCAATTGCCTACATGATTGACCATGAGCTTGGTGGGGAGTCTCAACTGCACGATAACTTCAAGGAGATGATGAAACTTCCTGATAGTAGTATTCCTCTGAGTATGGTCAAAATTCGTAACGCTGGAATCCGAGCCGCCGCAAAACCTGACTACCAGGAGAACCTGGCGAGCACAGTCCTGGAACTGAACCCGAGCACCTTGAATGAGCTTGACCCTCACGACCCCCAAGACATGCCCTACGCCCATGAATTGTGGTACCAGGCAAAAATCGCAGGGCGTGGCGGGAGACCGAGCATGATTCCTAGCCCCGACGAGCTGAGAGCACATGAAGCTACAATGCAGGCTATGAGATACGCTCTTCTGAAAACTGAATGTGCTCAGGAGAAGAAGAATGTTGAATTCATTAGTGATGAAGAGCTGAAAGCTAAAACAGCTAACCGAAAGGGTGACCCGTTCTACCACCGGTACGGCTTCAAAAATATGGACGAAAGCTACTGCCAAGCTATCGCAGACCGATGGAAAGAAAACCTGAAGCCTGGCGCATACATCACCCTTGGAGGCTTGGATTCGGAAGTTTACCGGGCTACACCCGATGGGCGCCTGGTAACCTCGGACGGTAAAAACTGGGGAGCTATCAACTATGAACATGGTTATGTCGTGAGCAGTGATGGTCTCAAATTTGGTGACGGCTTGAGAGTCTACAAATCTGCCGAAGACTTGGCTAAAAATTCCCTTCCTTTGGGCGACCCTTATCATGACACGGCTATCGTTTCCGCTGACCCTGGATACTTCAGCAAATGGGAGAACGATGAGCGATTCCAAGAAGGGTACAAAGCTAAGCTTGCATCCAACGCCTACAAAGCTGAAAAAGGTCGCCGTAACCATGTTGCAACTCAAGCATTCGAAGCTGTGTTGCCTACACTCGACAATGCGGATGATGCTTACGACATGTTGAACCGGCATTTTGGTTACAAAAATGAGCGGTGGGAGCAAGGGAACCAGGGAGAGCTTGACCGCAGAGCGCTTGCTCGCGACGTCTCCAAGTTCCTCAAAAAACAAGTAGACGAAGGCAGTATCGACTACGCCCCTACCCTGAAAACTATCACAAAATCGCACAAGCCTTCTTTGGAAGAGTTGAAGCCGAAGAAAACTGTGGACGATGCGCTGGGTAACGAAGGAACTGTTGCAGAGCGGGCATCTATCAGAAATGCTATCCATGCAAAACGTATCCGTCTTGGCTCACACAGCGAAGCGTTCGCTGACACTTTCGACCCGCGCCCCGGTCAGTATAATGCTGTTTCACACCGCCGCCGCTCATGGGGTGAGAAAAAAGTCCCCGTATCACTCGCACAAAACGGAAACATCGTTTTGACCCGAAGCAGTGCTGGTGCCCCGCCCCAAATTTGGGTCGTAGTGGACCAGGAGAATGGCAAAATGGTTCGAGCAGGGGATTACGCATACCCTCAAGACAAGCTTGCAAAAGATGCAAAAGACGCTAACGATACTGAAGCATGCCCTATCCCCGAGGAAGCTGTAGAGTCTATTAAGGCTCACTATGAGAGCTTTGGTGAGGGGATTGAAACCAAGACATTTGACGAAGCCTTGCAAGGTACGTACGAAAGCTACGTCTGGTAGACCAAGCTAAAGCTCGCGCCTCAGAAATACCCCATACTCTCATCAGGGTGTGGGGTATTTCTGATATATACACGGTAGCCGTAAGGTGTGACTTTTTACGATAAATGAAACCCTCTGCACTTGTAATTCGTTGCAGAAGAAATGAGATGAAAATGGCTAACAACAAGTTGCACGTCCGTCCCAATGGTGAGCTCGGGAAGTGCTCTGCAAAGATTAAGTGCGACTTTGCTAATGAAGGCGCCGTCCACTTCGAAGGACCCAACGCTGTTGCTGACGCTAATGCTTTCCAAGAGAAGGTTGCTACCTACATTGCGTTCCAGGAATCTGGTGGCAAGTTCCCCGCTGATGCTGAGTTTGATGAGGACATTGTTAAGTTTGTGAATGGTCAGGCTAACAACTACTCGGGCGGAGAGTTTGAAGGGGGTAAGGCTCCGAAGCCTGGCACCTTGCTGAATGGGTGGAAGACGAGTGAGATTTACGAAAATATCGCCCAGAAACTTCAGCGCGAGGAAGACCTCTCTGAGCGTGAGGAAGAGATTCTTGACCATACCTTTAGCTACGATGCACTGCTGGAACGTCAGCTTGTAGAAGACCCTCGCAAATGGAATGAGGATGAGTACACCGAACGGTTTGTTGAGGGTATTGCCAATTATGCAGAGCCGTCTAACATTATGAACGACCTGAACGCTGGGCTCAGCGTTTTCGATAGTTCCTCTCCTCTGCGTCAGCAAGCACTTGAAGACGCACTCACCATTGCAAAAGCTAAAGAGCTGTTGAAATACGACCCGGAAGACCTGCCGAATTACTCGAAGCTCGCTAAAGAATCTGCTGAGGAAGGTTACGACATTAGTGACCGCCCCGCATTGGAGAAGTACAAGTACGAGATGAACTGCCAGCTCCATGAATATGCTAAGGAGGTGGAAGAATCTAAATATCTGAAGGATATGGTGGAATACCCGTCAGATGAGACTGTCTTGGCTGATGCTCGCAAAGCTGATAAGTACTCTCTCTTTGACGACGTCCCTCACCCGATCTTTGCTTCGGCTAGCACGCTGAAGGAAGCTGAAGATACGGCTAAGCGCTGGAAAGAGCGTCTGAAGCCGGGTGCGTACATCACCTTTGGCAACATGGACGCAATGGTGTACCAGGTGGCTGAAGATGGGCGCTTGGTCACCCCGGATGGAAAGAACTGGGGGGCTGTCAATTTTGAGCGTGGAATTGTCACCGATTTTAAGGGTGAGGAAATCCATCGCGACTCAGGTATCAATATCTACGGTTCCGAGGAAGAACTCTGGGAAGAGTCCACCGTCGCAGGGCGAGTGAATGCCAGCACGTACAAGAACTCGGCAGACCCTGGAACTATCAGTAAGTGGGAGGACGATGACAGGTTCTGGCGTGCGTACAACACGCTGACTGCTGAAGAGAATTACAAGTCTGAGGTAGGTCGCAGAAACCGGATGCTGGCTACTGCGGCAGACAAATTCTTGAGCGAAAAAGCATCAGCTCTAGATACCTACAACATGTTGAAGCAGAACTTTGGGTACTCCAACGACAATGTGGAAAGATACGCTGACAACCAGGAAATGCTTCAAAGCCCTGTTAGGCATAAGGTTTGGAAGCGTGATATGAAGAAATTCATTCGCGGCGAGATTGAGGCAGGTCGGTTGAGCTACGACGACGCATCTGGACAGTTGGTGAAGAGCCGTAGCGGTTCACTTGCAAGCTACAAGCCGAAGAAGACGGTAAAGGAAGCCATTGGCTCGGATGGAAGTGCCGCTGAACAGGTTTCTATCCGCAACGCGGCTGTACGCAAGCGTCTCCAGCTGGGTAGTCGGCGCATGAAGTATGCTGAGCTGATGGAGCCTAAGCCTGGACGTGATAACCCTGCATCGCACCGCCGCCGCGCATGGACTGGAGAAAAAATCCCCTTCAGTAAGGTGGAAGATGGGAACATTATCGTTGAGCGCGCCGGAGGCAGGGGAGCTTACGTTGTGGTGGACGCAAAGAATGGGGTTGCTGTACCGGTTCACAACAGCTACAAATCTTTGAAGAGAGAACAGCTGGGTGATGACATTCAACGTGCTGAAGACTGGACAGCATTTCCGGCACCCGAGCAGGCAATCACGCAGGCAGAAACTTTGTGGCGGTCAGCAACGGTTGGGCGGAATGGCGTGAGCCTCAGCTATCTGGAAAACCAGCCTAATAACCAGTTCATCGTCTGGTAATCTACTCTGATTCCTGGCAAAGGCGGAGCTTCACATTTCTATCAAATGCGAAGCTCCGCCTTCTTGTGCAGGTGGTAAAATAGGGGCAGTACCTCATATTTATCTTTGGAAGGAAGTTACTATGCCTCGCAACCGGCGTCCTATTTTTACCGCTTCAAGGCTAACCCAGGACAACACTCATTCACGCCCCGCCGCCCCTTATTCCCCGCTAAGGGTTTCTTTTTGGGAGAACCGTATGAGGGAACCGCGTTCGGGGGCTTTGAAAGCAACCGGCGAGGCTTTGGCTAAGCGAGCTGGTGGGGATAGTACTGGCGCTGAGGCGTTGGCGGCTGTAGCGAAGGATTTGGAACGTACTATGCAAAGAATTCCTACTGCCTGGGAAGTTTTGCTGGCTGTCAAAGTTATGCTGAGTTCACCGTTTTAGCTACTAAGGAGCTTACTATGGATTTTGTTGATGAGAACGGCGTTGTCGATGAGTCTGTTGAGTACGTGACAGGTCTGCCGCTTGTCTACCTACAGCGCCTAGACACAGGACTTTTTGACCTACGAGGAATTCATGTGTGGCGTGAGAAGCAGTCCGAAGATACCTCTGAGGAACTACCGTCTACCACCGGGACAAACGATGCCGAAGAGGATTTCTTGGTTCCTTATCGGCGAGCCGAGGAACCCACCGCATCTAATGCAGAGACCTTGGTTCTACGACCTGAAGCCATGACACCTCTCTACTGGCTGATTTCTGAGTATATTGCACCTAAAACTGCTGGGGCGACATTCACTGATGAGCAGGTCTCTCTGGTGACGCGAGAGTTTTTTGGAGCAACTGAGGATTGGATGAAGCCGATGATTTCTCGCACTGGCAATAGTGAAGAGGACATCATTCGCAACGCTGATTATTCGACAGCGGCAGAAATGCTCATGCTGTGCGTATCCCATTTCCACGGGATTCCTCTGGAAAGCCTTCGCTACTCTGTCGAGCAGAAGGAAGTCACCGGGGAAGAAGTCGCTAAGATTATTGACGACGCCTTCTACGAAGATTTGCAGGTCGCTCTCAACGGGTGATAAAATTTTCTCAATATTCAGATTCAAGCCAATCAATGCTGTTGGTGTCACCTGGATATTGTTGCCGGTTTAGCTCAGTTGGTAGAGCAACGATTTCGTAAGTCGTGTGTCATCGGTTCGATTCCGATAATCGGCTCTTAGGCGGGTAGCTTTGGATAAAACAAAGCTACCCGCCTTTTTGTTTATCAGCAGATATTCTGGGTATGTATGATATAGAATTGTGAGTGCGCACCAGCTAGTATTGCAACGACTCCTTCGTAGAGGGAAGCTTGTTGCACCTTCGCTCTTAGGCGGGGCTATCCCTGCGGGTTTCGTGCATATTTTTCATTCAGATTTCCTATGAGGAGAAAGATTCTATTGGCTAAGAACACTAAGCGTTCCATGAAGAAGGCTTTGACCGCCAGTGTCGGTTTGGCATTGGTGAGTACCAGCTCAATTGCTGGCGCGGCTAACGCCATTGCAACCAATGATGCGAAACCGCATAACTTCGAGGGCGCTGTGTCTGCTGAGACTTACGGCAAGACCACGCAGGACATCCCCGTTGATTATTCTGCACTTGATGAGGCTGTGAAGGTCGCTGAGGCACAGGGTGTCAAGGTGTCTACTGGCGAGACTCAGGAAGTGACTGTTTCTTCTATGGCTGAGGCTGAGGCTAAGGTTGCTGAGGCTAAGAAGGAAAGCACTGCCACCATTGCCAAGTTGCGTGAAGCTGTAAAGACCATCGCTGAGAATAAGGCTGACGCAGAGAAGGCGGAGAAGGCTACCGCTAACCGCTCTCAGATTGAGAAGCAGATTGCTGACATCAAGGCTGAGAACGAGAAGATTACCAAGGAAAACGAGGAAGCTACTAAGCGATACACTGAGGCGAAGGCGGCTTACGACAAACTGTACGCTGAGCAGGTATCCAACGCTAACCCGTACAAGGCTATCAACAATGTTGATAAGCTTGCCCTGGAACAGCCTTTCGAGCTTGTAGATAGCCCGAATAACCTTGCGACCATCAACGGCAAGGCACCGGCTGGCTCAACCGCTGACCGTACCGACTTCCCGGATAACTGGTCATCCGAGTACGCCTACCGCTTCACCAACCTTGACCCGAACAACCCGAACTTGACCATGAAGTACAAGGGCGTGGCGATTGACAAGGAAACGAAGCGTCCGCTGGATGTTGAGGTGAAGATTCTTCGTTTCGTGTCCAACCCGAACGGCTCCCCGGCAGGCGCTGATGGTTCTCCTAAGTGGCAGAACATGTACGATGTCTATTCTTCTTACAATGACATTGTGGCTATGCAGAAGTCTTACGCTTCTGAGGTTCAGCTGTACTTCACCTATGGTGATACTGGTGAGAAGTACGAGAAGAAGATTTACAACACTGTCGGTTCTCTGAATGCGCAGGAGAACAACGGTACTGAGTCTGCCGTTCGTTACGAGATTACTGCACCGGGTAAGGGTGTTCTCGCTACGTTCGTGAACAAGGAGTCTCGTATCGCGCCTGATGCTCAGAAGGTTCACGGTACTGCTTCTCAGCTGGTAGACCGTGGCTTCTACATCAAGGCTGGCTCGAACCAGGGCGGCGCGGTGTTCGACGAGAACGACGATGCGTTGAAGTACCTGGGTGTCACTTACCTGATGGAGAATGGTGGTACTTTCTTCTTCGGCACTACTGGCAATGAGGGTGTGCCTGGCACTGACGGTGTTATTGGTGACCCGCAGAATACCGGCGCTTCCCGCTACAGCGATTACTCTATCGACGCTTCCTACAACCACCTGATGTTGAGCGCTAACACTGTTGCGCCTACCGCCGTTGCTCCGGTGAAGCCTCAACTGAAGCCTTTGAAGCCTGTCCCTGAGCTTCCTCCGGTGGTTAAGCCTACGCCGAAGCCGGTTCCCGAGGTTAAGGTGAACAAGAAGGTCATTAAGTTGGCTAATGTCGCACCTGAGAAGACCGTTGCAAACGAGGACGTTGTTATCCCTGCTGGTAATGATTTGCCGACGCAGACTGTCACCGGCAACACTGGCGTGAAGGCTCCCGAGCAGTTCTCTATCACCGACCTTGTAGAGTACGCGAAGGACGGCGACGGCAACTGGCGCGCATTGGTGTCCATCACCGAGGATAAGCTCAAGGTTGTGGATGCTGATGGTAAGGATGTAACCGAGCTCTTCGACATTAAGGTTGAGAAGGGCAAGCTTGTCTCTGGTACTGGTACCGACTTTGACGGTCACGTTGCTGATGTGATTACCGCTACTGCCAAGGAGCCGGGCAAGCTGACTGTGAACAGCATCTACTCCCTCAAGGTCGAGTCCAAGTCCTTGAATGATTTCAAGGCTGATGAGATGCGTGACCTGGGTGTTGTGACCATCAACAACAAGCCTATCGTCACCTCCATCCACCGTGTGAAGGAGATTACCGGTCAGGTAAATAAGGAGCTGACGACTCCCGCATCTGAGGTGAAGCCGGGCGCTACCTTGCGTTGGAAGGCTCAGGCTAAGAACTCCTCCGGTGCAGACATGGAGAAGGCTGTTATCTCAGAGTTCCCTGATAACGCCCAGTTCGACGTTGCCTCCGTGAAGTTCCTGAACACTAACGGTCGTGGTGTCGTGAACGGTAACACTTGGGAGATTGGCGAGCTCAAGGCAGGGGAGACTGTCGAGTTCGAGGTTGAGGTAACCCTCAAGAACGACCTTGACATGTCACGTGTCGCCTCCGAGGGTATTCTCAACACCATCGTGCTGACGAACAACCCTACCCCGGAAGACCCGACCCCCACGAATCCTCCGAAGGAGTGCCAGGTGAACGCCACCGTGGATGAGGATACGGACGGCTGTGACATGACGGTCACAAAGGTCACCCCTCCGCCGGTAACCCCCGAGACTCCGAAGCCCAACGAGCCCACTGAGCCGTCTAAGCCCGAACAGCCCAAGACGATTGAGAAGGTGACTGCTGAGACTGGTAGTACCGGTTATGGCACGGCTGGTCTTGATGCACGCACCGCTGGAGGTATCGGTTTGTTGCTTCTGGCTGGTGCAGGCGCAGGCGGTCTTGTTGTGAAGCGCCGCCGGGACGCGAAGGCATCTCAGGAAAGCTAATTACTGAGATGCTGATGCTTGTGCTACAATTGTTGTAGTGAGTGAACAATGGACACCCCCTCTACACGATGGTTGTGTAGAGGGGGCTCTCTTTTACCTGCTAGTGGCTAAGAGGAAGTTGATATACTTTTCGTGGTTAATGTTTTAAGTGCTGACCACGTTAAGCATCGGTTCACTCTTTGTCAGTGAGCTGATGATTGGTTACGGTACGGTCGTTAGCCCTTACCAGGGTTCACCTGTGGCGTGTATTCATTCCCGCCGTTCTTGAGGCTACTTCTACCCACATGAGGCTGGTTACCTGCTGGGTGTGACTAGTGGATAGGATTGGGAATGTTTATGGTTGGTAGTGCTTCCGCACCCACCGGTGCTGGTTCGTAGCTGGCTGAAAAGCCCCTACCCTTCTGCGAGTTGGTTGTCGCGGAGGATAGGGGCTTTTCTAGTTGGGCTGGTTATCCGATGGTGTTGGAGGCTCCGGGGATAGCCTGTGCACCTGCCTTGGCGTATTGACCGTGGTTCTTCTGCTTCACGTGCAGGATGATTACCTTGTTGCCGGTGTAGGCGGCGTTAGGCTGGTAATGCTTGAACCCTTGGATGCGGGTGTTGTAGTTTGCTTCGAGTGCTTGGTAAGCGGTTTCGATGCTAATCACTCGGAGCCCATTGTCGAGGATGTCTCGTTCGTTACCTTTGAGCTCGGGGGATACCGAGGCGTATTCCTGCCCGTCATCTGCGACGTCGTCCACGATGATGTACTGAGAGTAGTTACTCTTAGCGAGCGCCCCATTTTCTTCCTGGCTGGGTGCCGGTTGGATGAGGTACCGGGTCTGGTTTGCGGCGACGATACTGGTTGCAGAGATAGTGGGTGCGGTCTTGAGGTTATCAAGCATTTCCTTCAGCTTCTGCTTATCCTCATCGGTCGCTTCTTCATTGTGGGCAGGGTTGGGTACTACCGGGGTGTCAGCTTTAGCTTCTTCTTCTGCGGGGGTGTCAGCGTTAGCTGTCGTGATGGTGCCGGGGGTCTGTTCCTCGGTTCCGAGCATGCCGGTGGAGTAGTCGTTGCCCTGTGCGCGTTTGGGGTGTTCTGCATCGCGGCTGGGTTCGAGGGTTACCGGTGCCGTGGGTGTGGGGCTGGCAGTATTAGTGGATGTCTGAGTAGCTGTTTCGGTCGGGGTGGGTGTAGTGGCAGTGTTTGCGTTTTCTGCACTACAGGCGGAGAGGGTGAGGGTGAGAGTTGCGAGGGTGAGGGTGGCGAACTTTTTCATAAAGTATTCCTTCATCGGCGTTATTGGCGGGCAGTGTCCTTTCTGCGGCAATTGCGTGGAAAGGAAAGTATTTTCTGCCGTGCCTTAATTTTAGAGCATATCGGCTATGATTGGGGGCATGAACGATGATTATGAAGTTGCGAACAAAAAGACTACTGCATCGAACAGGTCAAGGAATAAGGTCTCACGGCGAGCGCTACTGGTTGGTGCTACTGCCGCTGGTGTTGGTGCGGTAGCTGGTGGTGGGTTGTTGTGGTGGCGTCCTTTTGTGGGGTCGGATGGTTCGGTTCGGGTTCCTTATACGGCTGTGCATCGTGATGCTTCGCCGGTAGGTACTTCTTCGGCTGGTGAGCCGGTGTATCAGCCTGTGGGGGATTCTGAGGGGGAGAGGATGCAGGTGTTGGATGATTATACGTTGTATGCTCCGATGCCGGTTGAGGAGGTTCGTGACCGGAAAGAATGCAACAATAAAGCATCCGGTATCATCCCTGCGGGGGTGCCGGGCTTCGGGTGGCTTATCCCTGAACTGGGGGTCGGTACCAAGGTGGTTGCGAGCGGGTCGTCTGCTGGGCGGTTGGTGTTGCCGGTGACGAGTGATGGGTCTGGTGTCTGGTATGCGCAGTCTAGCCCACTAACTGCTGTGGAGGGTTCTACTATTCTTGCGGGGCATGTGAATCGTCGGAATTATTATTTGTCGCCTTGGGGGTATTTGCATCGGTTGCGTGGGTGTGAGCGTTTGTTTTTGGGGGATGGTTCCGGTGGGGTGTCTGAGTGGTGTGTTTCTGATGTTTTTACGGTGCCGCAGAGTGAGTTGGGTGGGGTTGCTGGGATGTGGGACAAGGGTGGTGTGCGGTCGTTGTGGTTGGTGACGTGTTCTGGTCGTCAGGTGGGGGAGGATGGTGCCGCCGCGTCTGGTAGTACGTTTGGGTTTGGGTATGAGTATAATCTCGTGGTGCGGTGCGTGCCGTGTGTGTGATTTTGTGGGTAAACGAAGGTAGAATTGGTGTGTTAAGCTTTTATTTTTTCTGAAAGGGCTACCCTGATTATGAGTTATGTTTTGACTCCGTCTCGTCGCCAGGTTCTTACTTCTGCGTGTGAGCTTGTGCGTGAGGTTTTGGGTGAGGGTGTTGAGGGTACGTTTGATGGGGTGGTGAAGGCTCCGTTTACTTTGGAGTCTGCTGGGATTAGTGACCTTGATGCTTTGGATAAGCTGAACATTGAGGTTATTGGGGAGAACGCTACGGCTATTTTGGGTCTTGTCCGTGCGGAGGGTGACCGTTCGTGGGATGAGTATGCGTTTGCTGTGGCGAAGATTTATGCGTGGGCGGCAGAAGAAGCATACCGGCGCGATAGGACTTTCGGGTTGGCGGCGTCCCCTGTTGATATGTTCGCTAGTGTCGGTCTGATTCGTGCTTCGGTGCCTGTTTCTGATGACCGGGCTTCTTCGTTTGAGGGTATGCTCTGGTTGGGCTTCTCTAATTTCATGGTGGCTCGGCAGGCGTTGGGTGCGGAGAAGGCGGCATTGTTGTATTGGGAAGCTTTTGAAGCTCGCCGTAAGGGGCTCTCTAGCTCGGGAAAGTAAAGAAGGATAGATGTTTACTGGCTTGTTGCGTGTTGTGCGTAAGGAGCAGGATAAGGGTCGGGTGCGTAGTCCGAAACCTGTTGATGAGGTTCCTTTGGTTGAGGGTTTGTCTAATCAGGTGGATACTACGATGATTCGGACGGTTCCTGCTGATGTGAGTCGTGTTCAGGCTGGTGGGGGTGGCACTGGGGCGGGTGGTTCCCCTTTGATTCGTCCGTTCCAGTTCTAAGCGTCCTGCCTCTTTGTTTGGGTGCCCTGCGGGTCAGCTATCTGAGCTAGCTTGCGGGGCACCCTTTTTTGTGGGGTGGTTGCAGTGAGTGAAAATGCGATAGAATGGGAGAGAAACCCAAGAAATTTTTTGCCCCTTACGTGTCCGCCACGTGAGCGCATATGAAGAAAGAGAGCAGGTCAGTATGACTGAACCCACCAAGGAACCCGAGCAGGAGAACACCACTAAGCCGTGTAAGGCGACCCGTAACTGCCCGAAGGGTGGCGAACACCTCCACCGCGTTGAAGACGCGGACAGCACCCAGCAGGATGCCACCTGCACCGACTGCAACCCCAGCGACACCGAACCTGAAGGAACTACTGGCTTCCTCAATGCGCTGATTGGCGACCCGGAGAAGGTGCACAACATCTACAAGTACACCACCTACTTCACCAGTCTCCTCAGCATCCTCCTGATGTCGCTGGCGCTGGGCACCGGATTCGCACAGTTCTACGTCCGGCAGGGCGTCACCGACTACGCCGAAATCCTACCCCGCACCGCCATGATGGTCGGCTGGTGGTTCGCAATCCTCGCAATCACCACCATCCTCCTGGCACTCACCAACAACATGAGCACCCCGCTCCTTAAGCGACTCAAAGGCATCCTCAAAGCAGTAGGAGTCATCATCCCGATGGTCGCCCTCGGAATCATCGGCGGAGCGCTCTTCGGTGCAACCCTCGACGATAAAGCCGCCGCACTCATCAGCGACACCAGCCTCATCTGGGCGTTCATCCTCGGCGCCACCGTACTGATTTCCCAACTGCTCACCACCAACTTCTTCCTCAACCTCGCCGCCAACCTCCTCAACAAAGAAGACACCAACACCAAGTAACCACACCACACAACCAACACCAGAGGCTCCCAAGCCCCGTTCCACATCTGCACCACAACAGCGGAAACAAGAACAAGGGCGATGGGAGCCTCTTCTGCTATTCCAAACACATGACAGTCTACGTATTCGACAACCCCAACCTCACCAGCACCCCCACCAACCTACTCGACAAACAAACCCAACAACACCTCAAAAAACTCCACCAAAAAGGACTCATCAAAACAATCCCCCACAAAAGCACCCCCACCCTAAAAACCATCAACACCACCACCTACACAGGACTCACCCAACAAACAACCCCCTACAACCCCCTCCCCACCAACAAACCCAACGGACACACCGCAATATCCCTCTTCGCAGGAGCAGGCGGCTCAGCACTCGGACTCGAAAAAGCCGGATACACCATCCACCAATGCTACGAACTCGACAAAACCGCAGTCACAACCCTCAAAACCAACAGACCCACCTGGAACACCACACCCACCGACATCACCACCACAAACTTCACCCACCTACACGGCACCATCGACCTCATCGAAGGCGGCTTCCCCTGCCAACCATTCAGCCACGCAGGAAACCGAGAAGGACTCAACGACACACGCGGCACACTATTCCACCACTACCTCCGAGCAGTACACGAAACAGAACCCAAAGCCTTCATCGCAGAAAACGTCCCTGGACTCCTCACCAACGACAAAGGCAACACCTGGAAAACCATCCACCACGCATTCACCCAACCCACACCCACAGGAGCCACATACACCGTCCACCACAAAGTACTGCGCTCGCATTGGTTGGGGATTCCTCAGAAGCGTGACCGGCTCATTATTGTGGGTATCCGCAATGACCAGCGTAACCCGGAGGGGTTTGAGTTCCCGGTCGAGCAGGAACACGTTGTAACTTTGCGTACTGCATTGCAGGGCGTTCCTGATTCGCCGGGTGTTTCCTATAGTGATGCGAAGTACGAGATTATGCGTCAAGTACCTGAAGGCGGCAATTGGAAAGACCTGCCGAAGGAGCTTCAGGTGATGCTCACTAATGGGAAGGGCGGGGTAGACGGCTCGTACTCTGGCACGGCGAAGCGTTTGGCTTGGGATGAGCCGTCACTGACGATTCTGGCTTCCCCTGCACAGCGGAGGACGGAGCGTTGCCACCCTGAGCATACTCGACCTTTGACTGTCCGTGAGGCGGCACGTGTGCAGACTTTCCCTGACGATTGGGAGTTTGCAGGAGGTGTGACTGCCCAGTACCGGCAGGTAGGCAACGCTGTCCCTCCTAGACTTGCATATTTGGTAGGGAAACAGGTGGAAAAGCACCTTATGTAATCGGGTTGTTGCGTGCGGCGGAAAAGTTGTGCTATAGTTTCTGTATTGCGGCTGTAGCTTAATGGTAAAGCCTCAGTCTTCCAAACTGATTACGCGGGTTCGATTCCCGTCAGCCGCTCTTCGCGCCGTAGGTGCTTGGAAAGCTCATCCCAGCGGGGAAGCTCAAGCTCCTACGGTGCCACTTTTTGCATAAACAAAGAAACACGAAACGATTTGAGGAATCTCATGGAAGAAACCATCACTCTACGTAAGTTCACCTGCTCTGTCACCATCAACGACGATAAGGCAAACCCTGCAACCAGCCGAATCTTCGTGACCAGCGACCAGCAGGACACCATTAAGAAGTTCATGGGGGACGTCCTGGGTATCACTACTGATTTGGACATCAGCATCGAGCCGTTCAGCATGCCTCTGGTGGGTAGCTCGCCTGATGTCTATGCAATCATTGACGCTTCCCCTACGGGTGACGGCTCTGGATTCCCGGACGAAATGGTGGTCTGCGATTTGGATGTAAGCTCTATCCCGCAGGCACCGGAGACCCTGTACGACATCCTCTTTGGGTACACTGGAGCTGACCGTATCACCCACATCAACAGCTGGTACGCGGCGTTCAACGCCCAGTAAAATTGCGCACAAGCATCTACCTGCTGTATAGTTGGAGATGTTCGCAGAGGATTGGGCACTCCCACGACCAGACCTCTGCGACACCTGGAGTCGTGCCAGAGTGGGCTAATGGACCTCACTGCTAATGAGGAAACGGCGTCAATGTCGTTCGCAGGTTCGAATCCTGTCGGCTCCGCTGTCAGTAATCCTTAGCTGGGATATGACAAAACCCCGCAACTCTTCATTGAGTTGCGGGGCTTCTTTTTACCCTCAATCAGTCACCGCCAGGGCGTTCCTTAACCGCTGTACCCGATTCAGCCGCCAAGATGTTTGCCGTCGCCTGAATCAATGCTCCACCCAGGTAAACAGCCATAGCTCCCAGCTCATCTTCACGGCGAGAACCGTCCATCACTGCCAGTAGAGCCACGAAACTGTAAACCAGGAAAGTCACCAACACCAAGCCTCTCTGCTCGACCGGTACCCGCACGCTACCCCATACCGAGCACATCACCACGCTAAAAGCCAACAGAGGCACCACAGGGCTACCCAGTACCGTGGAAGCCCACACCCCAGCCACCACGTACACCGACACCCCCAGAAACAGGGTAACTGCATCAACAATATTTAAAACCTCTACCGGTCGGCGGCGAAAAAAATCAACAAAAAACATCAAAACCCAGCCCAGGAGCAGACAAAAAATAACGCCACCCCCATATCAAAAACCAACCCCGCAAAACAGTGCCCACCAGCCAGAATGGATACTATATAATGTTTTCCAGAGCAAGAAACCAGCCCACTAACAAAAAGGGAACCACACACTCATGAAACTCATCGAAAAAATCCTCCGCATCGGCGAACGAGCACACGAACGACACGCCAATCAACTAACCGACGCAACCCTGTCCCTAGAAGACACCTATGCCAAACTGACCGATGAAGAGCTTCAGGCGCAAACTGATGAATTCCGGGCACGCCTAAAGGATGGGGAGACCACCGACCATATTCTCCCCGAGGCGTTCGCTGTCGTCCGAGAAGCATCTTACCGCACCCTAAAGAAGCGACAGTACCCTGTACAGCTGATGGGCGGCATTGCGTTGCATCGTGGGCAGGTGGCTGAGATGGGCACCGGTGAGGGGAAAGCTGTTTCGGTTGGGACGCTTATTCCTACTCCTGTTGGTGCTGTGCCTGCTGGGTCTGTTCGGCAAGGAGACACCATTTACGCTGGGTCTGGTCAGCTGACTAGTGTTCTTGGGGTATTCCCCCAAGGCACCAAGCGTGCGTGGAGAGTAACCCTTGAAGACGGCAGATTCATCGACTGCGACCTAAGCCACTTGTGGGATGTACAAGCATATGGCGAACGAGGCTGGCGCACTCTCTGCACCGAAGAAATGGTACCGCTCATCGAAGACGGTGTAGACCTTTATCTGCCCCGAAACGGTGCAGTAGCATTCGCACTAGGCGGCGTCTCCCACCCCGCACGCACAATTGAAAACGTACCCTGGCAGGAACGCATCTACCTCGGATGCTCCTCCACCACAGAGAACACTGAAGACTCCGACGCATGGGCTATCCTCAATAACCTGATTAGCCAGGGTGTTATCACCCACGTATCCGACCGACTAGACAAAGACCTTCACCACTACCACCTGGATGTGAAGAAAGCACACGAGGTAGAAGGCAACCTTACCCCCATCCTTGCCCGCACCATCGCACCCGAGATTCCTGTCGGCGTATCCAACCCCGTAGGCTCCACAGAACAGACCAAGATTCTACTCGCACACACAAAAAACGGATTCGACGGCGCCCACGAAGCGTGGTGCGAAGCCAACGCTCAGACTATTGCATGGTGCGCCCGCTCACTAGGCTACTCTGCAACGATTACCCCTTCAAACGAGGGCTCCGTTTTGCCGTGGTCTGTACAGGTAAACAAGAACCCCGCACCTCGGGTAAAAATCGTCTCTATCCGAGATACCGGTCAGGACGTTGAACAGGTATGCTTCAAAGTCTCTGACCCGTCACACCTGTTCCTCGCCGGTGACCATGTCGTCACCCACAACACCCTAACGGCGGTCGCACCCCTGTACCTGAACGCGCTCGCTGGTGAGGGTGCCCATTTGGTGACGACGAATGATTATTTGGCTCGTGAGCAGGCTGAGCAGATGGGGCGTGTGTTTAATTTTTTGGGGCTTTCGTGTGATGCGATTCAGGAGAGCATGGATTCTGATGCTCGTAGGGACGTGTACTCCTGTGATGTAGTGTATGGGACGAATAACCAGTTCGGGTTTGATTATTTGCGTGATAATTTGGTGCGTGACCCTGCTGAGCGTGTTCAGCGTGGGTTGAATTACGTGATTATTGATGAGCTGGATTCGATTCTTTTGGATGAGGCGACGACGCCTTTGATTATTTCTGGTGCGGCTGAGCTGTCTGAAGAGGCAGAGCGGTGGTTCCTTGCCTCCGCGCACTTCGTGAAGACGCTCACCCCGGACGTCCACTATGAGGCGGATAAGAAGATGCATACGGTCAAGTTCTTGGATGCTGGCTTGGATGAGGTTGAGAACTACTTCGGGATTGATGGTGAGAACCTTTTCGGGAAGCACAGCGAACTGCTGACGTTCCTCAACGCCTCCCTTCAGGCGCACGCCCTGTTCGACAAGGACAAGGACTACGTCATCCTTAACGGTGAAGTGATGATTGTGGACACCCACACCGGGCGTGTGCTCCCTGGTCGCCGATTCAACGGAGGTATCCACCAGGCAATCGAAGCGAAAGAGCAGGCTAACGGCAACCTGGAAGTCGCTATCAAACCGGAGACCCCGACGACCGCGACCATCACCCTCCAGAACTTCTTCCGCCTGTACAAGAAAATGTCAGGGATGACCGGCACCGCCGCTTCCGAATCCGCTGAACTCGCAGATACCTACGACCTTGTCGTACGCACTATCCCCCCGAATAAACCCAAACAGCGCATCGACCTGCACGACGAAATCTACATCTCTGAAACCGAAAAATTCGAAGCAATCGTCAGAGAAATCAAAGACCTCCACAACAACGCCGAAGGAACCTACACCACCCACGACCATAAAACCCTACCCCTCGTACAACCCATCCTCATCGGCACCACCTCCGTCGCCGCTTCCGAACGCCTCTCACGCTTGCTCACCCAAGCAGGCATCAACCACAACGTCCTCAACGCAAAACACATCGAAAAAGAAGCACACATCATCGCTCAAGCAGGCAGACTAGCCGCCGTCACCGTATCCACCAACATGGCAGGACGCGGCACCGACATCCTCCTCGGAGGCAACCCCGAAATGCTCGTCCAAGAACAACTCACCATCCAAGGACTAACCCCCAAACACACCCCCCACGCCTACAACAAACAATACAACGCACTCCTCCCCACCCTCGAACGCCAAGTAGCAGAAGAAGCACAACTCGTCCGCAACCTCGGAGGGCTCTACGTCATCGGCACAGAACGCCACGACTCCCGCCGCATCGACAACCAACTCATCGGACGCTCAGGACGCCAAGGAGACCCCGGAAAAAGCAAATTCTTCCTCTCCCTCGACGACGAACTCTTCCGACTCCACGGCACCCACGCACGCCAAAAACTAACCACCATCATGCAACCCACCCCCAACGAACCCCTCACCGGAAACACCCTCACCAAAAGCATCGCCGAAGCACAAGCAAACATCGACGGACAACACCGCACCCAACGCAAAAACACCCTCGAATACGACAACGTCCTCAACGCACAACGCACCTGCATGTACAACGACCGAAACACCATCCTCACCGCAACCGAACAACAAATCCACACAACAGCCCAAAAATTCATCACCCACACCGTACAAAACACCACCCAAAACTGGCTCAACACCCACGGCACCCACACCGACGACTGGAACCTCAACAACCTCTGGAAACACCTCCACACCGAACTCAACTGGACACCCACCATCACCCCCCAAGACATCCACGAAACCTACCCCAACCCCAACACCCTAACCGCAGAAACCATCACCAACGAACTCACCTCCGAAGCAGAACACCACTGGAAAGACCTCACCACAAAACACCCCGAAACCATCACACAAGACACCCGAGAAGCAATCCTACAAACCATCGACCAAAACTGGACAGCCCACCTCGCCAACCTCGACTACCTCAAAGACGGCATCGGGCTCCGGGCACTCGCACAGAAAGACCCCAAAATCGAATACAAGATTGAATCCGCAGAGCTCTTTGATGAGATGAACGAACAGGTGAAAAAAGAATTCACCCAGCTCGCACTCGGACGGCTCTAAACAAAGAAGCAGTGCCACCTTCCACAAGGTGACACTGCTTCTTTCATAAATAATTTTAGTGTGGTACTATAGATATAAATCAATTCCCAGCTAAGGAAAACACCATGTCCCAAGACACCACCAACAAACTGCCCAACAAAATCCGAATCATGCTATGGCTAACCATTGTAGCCTTCATCGCATCCTGCATAGCAATCACCATCACCATTACCGATGGGAACTCCTACGCATTCTGCGCATTTATCATCACCGGAATCTTCTCACTTATCACCTGCCACTACGCAGAAATGTGGTACCGAATCCATAAAGCCGCACATACCGCCAAGCAGTAGCAAAGAGATTTCAGGCACCACTTAAAACCTAAGCTACAATAGAAGGACGTTACCAGCCCCACAACAGGCGGGAGGTGACGTCCTTCCTTGTACACAACCAAAAACAAAACTACAGGAACAAGCCCATGCACAAAATCACCGAAAACAACGCCAACGAACCCCTCTGGTACCTACAAAACCAACACACTCTATACAGCCAGAGCGCACCCAACCACTACGCCGAAACTAAATCTTATCTCTCAGCTCAAGCGCACACCTGCCCCTGCGGAACTAATGGACTGAACCTCAACTCTAACTGCGTCCTCTGCGAGTACCGGCACTATTGGATGCACACGGCGGGATTTACCCATAGTGTCTGGAGCGAATATGCACCCACGCGGACAAACTCCACCTGTTCATCCTGCCCTGCACAGCCCGCAAGCTTCACCCCTGGATGCGTCGAATGTGCCGCACGCATCAACAACCAAAAGCCCAACCAGAACTATCCCGACTACTGCGACCCTCGTACACAAAAACAGCTCCTCAAAGAAGCCGTTTGGAGTAACCTCTGTACATACTGCCATGCACCGGAAAACCTCTTCACTCCCGGATGCCACGGATGCCGTACACGTGCTCGCTTATTGAAGAACTTCAAAGCAACTAGCGTGTTGCAGTCCCTCACGGGCGTCTGTGACCACAGCGAAGAATGCTTTATCAATTGCGTTTTCTGTAACCTTATTCAGGCTGGCAATACCCTCATTCCGAATGGCGAATACCGGCGACTGTGTCATAATCACGAGACAGCGATACCCTCTTCAGAGGAAACAGTCACGGTAGAACAAGGGGTTATCTTCGAGTCCCCTGTCAGCTTCGAGGATGTGCGTGCTTGGAAGCCACCTAAGCCCAATAAGCGTATCCCCAAGATTGTCTACAATCCTACAAAGTACGTACGCCAGTTCCCCGAGGCGCCCCATCTGATGCGACCTGGACGGGCGACCCGGAAGCTCCAGCGGAAGCCTATCCCTGCGCTTCCCCCCGCTGGGTATTGCAAGTCTTGCGGGTGCGACAGCACTCTTTACACTGAGGGTTGCATCACCTGTCAAAATCGGCACTTTGCCAAATGGAGCAGAAAACAGCCCACCCTGTATGCAGATTGGTTTGACTATCAGGAGCTCACATCCGTGAAGCATCAAGTGTGCTCTTCCTGTGGTACGCCTATGCATCTTTATCAGGATGGTTGCGTGCGTGCTTTGAGAGATACGGGCTTCTGCCGCAGAACACTCTCATCAAGTACCCCACACCCCAGGATATTATCACTTTCACCAAGGCACGCTGGAAAGCATCGGAGAAGAGAGCTTTCAAGCAGATTTCCCATCTTCCCCAGTAAATAGGAAACCCCTACTACTCATCTGGTAGTAGGGGTTTCCTTTTCGCTCTAATCAGTCAAGACGTATTCTCGTTCCGCTTCGTTGAATGCAGGGCGGTAGACGGGGCTCGGGTTTGTGAGCATCTGAAACACGTACTCTTCCAACTTGCGAGCTTTGATTTCTTCCTTGCGGGCAGAACGTGCACGCTTCTTCATACTGACCGGGTCGTAGGACTCTCGCTGGCTCATTTCGTCACGACGCTCGGCGGCGTTACGGGAGGCGCCACGTGCGGCGAGCATACTCTTGTAGGGGTTGAGGCGGAAATTACGGATGTATGCCGCCCAGGGGTTGTACTCGGGTGCGTTACCTGCACGGCGAACCATCTTGGGGTAGACGACGTTACCAATAGCGAGGACATCAAAAAATACCTCGCAATTAGCGCCTTCGCGGTCTTCAACCCAATCGAAGCAAGAGAAGAATTTGGAGTCGAGCGATTCGCCTCGGTTCATCTTCTTCTTAGCACTTACCGGCTTGTCCACGATGACAAAGATGTCTTCGTCACTTTCTTCTGTAGCTGTTCCGACTGCAAGTGAGCCGAAGTATCCGTAGGCAACGATTGATTCAGGGGAGAAACCTTTGCGTGTAGCTTCACTGACTACAGTTTCCCACTTAGGTGTAGGGAGCGTTTTCATGTTTTTTCCTTTTTGAAAGGTGGATTCTGATATAAGGTTCAAGTCTTTGAACGTTTCTATAGTACCACACTAAGTAGGGGTCCGCAATGTGGGACTGGTTTGGAGTGAATTTTTATTCACTTGAAGTAGTTGCTATAGTTTGAAGCGAATCAATTGCCTTACTTTTCGTGATGTGAACAACTAGTGAAACGCCTAGTCGGAAACATTTTTCACGCCGTGCACGCTAAACCTTCACTTCAATGAAAAGTAACGCTATAGATAAACATTAACCTTGTCAGTGAAACTATACCAGTATTGGAAGAACACATGAAGCCTAGCAAGCTCTACGCGGTAGCTCTTGCAACCGCATCCCTCATCCCTACAACCTTCGCCGGTGCCGCCGAAGTGGGTAGCAACCCTTGGGATAATCATCATGGAGAAATCTCTCCTACTAAGACCATTGGTTCCAGTAACGGTAAGCCTTGTTTGACTACCGGATACCGTAACGTGCCCCTCAACCCCGACGGCACTACTGTTAATGCCTTCTGCTTCAATAACAGTAATGAGACTAATGAAAAACTGTCCCCCTATGCCGCTATTGATGCCTCCAAGACACAGGAAGACCTCTATAAGGTTCAGGACACTGGTATCTGGGGCGCTAACCAACAGGTAGCACGTGATACTTTCGCATACCAGAAACTTCCTGACAACACACCTGTGCTTGAGAATAGTCAGAACACTAACTCTCAGCACCTTGTATACAACCGCACTATCAATAAGTGGCTGACCGCCGAAAACGTGAACCGTAAGGGTGCTGGTCAGGAACTCATCCCTACCCTTACTGTAGACTCCTCTAACCCGAACCAGGAATACGTAGAGGTTGTATCCCGTGATAACCGCGCCCTCACCAGTGAGGCAACTCGCCGCCTCACTATGGGTAGCCGCCCTATGTCCCTGTGGTACCTAAAGCACCCTAATCCCTCTGGCGATAAGTCTCTAGCAACCTATGACACTGCTACAGGTCTGTGGACTTCGATGTTCCACGTCATGCAGGATGCACCTGCACAGACCTATTCCACTACGGCGACTATCAAACTGTCTGAGGACGGCTCCGTTCCTAATGTCACCGCTTGGGCTGGCAGTAAGGATAAGTCTCTACGCCAGAAGGTGAACTATGACACTGCATACTTCACCTCCGCGCCCGTTGAAGGTAAGACTCAGACTGTTGATGCTAAGAGCGCTCAACTACAGGCGGTTCCTGGTGAGAAGACTACCGCTAAGGATGGTCTGACCCCTGTAGACACTCCCAGGAACCACGTTTCGCCGTATTCTGCTGGTGACACTATTACGGTGCAGGCTTACTCGCGTGACATGGAGTCTGGTCGGGATATGCGTTATCCGGTTGGTCGTGGTCAGACTTTCCGGCTGGTGAACCCTGTTGAGGGTGTGTCTATTGATGCTCATACTGGTGCTATCACTGCTACCCGTGCGGCGGTTGAGAAGGCAGGCGGAACTCTGAACGTTCAGATTGAAGCAGACTGGACTCCTGTCATTAAGTACTCTTCGGGTGGTTTCATGGCTGGTATCCCCAACTTCGGTGGGCTAGGCGAAAACAACTACTGGTTGAACCTTGCATCTGGTACTTCGTCCGTGGTGGGCATGGCTAATGAAAACACGCAGATTGGCATTGATGAGCTACGTCGCGGCAAGATTGAACACGCCCTGTCTGTAACCTTCCCCAACTACCAGCGTGGCGCATCTTTCCCGGCGAAAATGGCGGACGGTAATATTGATGCCACTAAGTACCCGGAGGCACCTCACGCCGGTCAGCGTTGGCGCTTGCCAGCCAACTTTGATACCGACGGTTATCTGCGCTCTATCGGTCTTGACGGGGACAAGATTCTTCGTATGCAGATTGAAGCCGCTAAGGAATATGGTGGTATCATCACCGACCGAAACCTTGCAACTATCGCCTTCAATTTTGAGTCCGGCTGGTCTTATGCTCCTGCCGCACGTGAAGGTAAGAACATTTATACGGATGAGACGGTTGAGGGGGGCTGGTTGAAGAAAATGTTTGACCAGCATCAAGGCAACGGGGCGTTCCCGTGGCAGGCAGTACAGTGGCTCCCCATGAACTACGCCGAGCTCCCTGAAGGAAGTAAGGGTGTTCAGGACACTACCGTGAACTGGGCTACCAACATTGCACCTAGCGACATGACGGTACGCACGTTCATACCTGACCGTGTACATGAGAACGGGTACGTCGGACACACCACTCACACTGGGCGTGATGCGCGAACACTCACTGTAAATAATCCCTTCATCACTCCTCTTCTAAGGGCACACTTTGAGGAAAGCCCAAGCACGATTTCTCCCCTCGCATCAGATAACGGCATAGTTGGTGGTGAAGAGCTGGGTATAAACATTGCCCCTGTGCGTGAAGGTGTATCATCTACATACCACCTGCCGGTAGCGGGAACCATCCCGACGGATGCCGGTAAGCGCTGGGCGGCTCTGGAAGATAAGAGCGACTGGGGTGGCACCGCTGTTCCTGAGACCGACCCGAAGAAGCAGATTATCCGCCAGGCAGGACGTGAAGACGTGTATGCACTCGACCCGAAAACAAATAAGTGGTTCTTCGCGAAGGACGGCAAGAAAGACGGCTACGCCTACACAGCTATCCCGTACACCATCGGCGGCGTGAAGGAAGAGAACCCCTTGGCGGCTTCCGACTACCCGCGCCAGATGATTGGCACCACCAAGATTGTAGATGTACTCCTCAACGATTCTACTAACTTCGGCAATAACAACGGCACCACTCTAACTAAGGTGAAGCTGTACGACCTGCAAGGCAACGAAGTTACCGAGTACGATGACGGCATGGCGAAGTACAAGGTTGTAGATGTTCCCGGCAAGAACCGCCAAGGCATCGAGGTGACGACTTATCAGAAGCAAGGCTTCACCCCTACCGTCTCTTACTCTGCTGTCCGCTCTGATGGTGTTGTATCCGCTAAGGGTGCCATGACTCTGTTTATTGGTGGCACTACAGGTGACGCGATTAGTAACGCTCATAGGGCGGCTACCAATGGTGAAGCGGCTACACAGCCGGTAAACCCTGATTTGGTAGCCACCGAAAAGGGCGAACCCGAGGTTGCTAACCCTACCGAATTTACCGGCGGCGTGAACGCAGTCGAACCGGCAATCAATGAAATCCCCGAGTACCAGGGAGCCGCCAACG